>ERZ890953.1674-NODE-1674-length-10710-cov-3.688503_pt1 | contig 10710 bp, 7 predicted proteins | sample MGYA00521264_ERZ890953 | MGnify/ENA primary metagenome ERZ890953 (study PRJEB32303, sample SAMEA104408629) | aquatic metagenome | biome: Brackish water; feature: Chemocline; material: water | place: Baltic Sea | collected 2014-10-26T21:54:00 | depth 200 m ... | reverse complement strand
ACCCCCATATATTCCGGCGGGAACACCTGCATGGTAGTTTTTTCAGTGGAGTCTTTAATGTCATTCTCCTGTATAAAAAGACTCAAAGGGGTTTGAAGAATCTTCAGGCTTTGCGCAAAATTGATCAGTCGATCAGCGGCAGCCTCGATTTGCACGGCACCCTAAATTTGATATTAGAAGAAGTTATCACCCATTTGGAGGTGGATGCCGCTGAAGCGTTGTTGCTCAGAAAGGACACCAATACCTTGGTATACAGCGCTAGACATGGTTTCCAAACCAATGCACTCCAGCATACGCAATTAAATATGGGTGAGAGTCATGCTGGTATCGCCGCTTTGGAGCGTCATATTGTCTATATTGACAATCTAAACCAGCAAGAAACCGTTTTTTCACTCTCCAACATGGAAAGATGAAAAATTTGTTGCCTACTACGGTGTCCCGTTGATGGCTAAGGGTCAGGTTGTCGGAGTGTTGGAGATTTTCCACCGATCAACGCTGACCTCCGATCCAGAGTGGTTAGATTTTTTGAATACACTGGCTGGTCAAGCGGCGATCGCCATAGAAAATAGCACTTTGTTCAATGACTTGCAGCGTTCAAACTTAGCAGTAAATCTGGCCTATGAGAAAACGCTGGAAGGATGGGGGCGCGCTCTTGAGTACCGCGATATGGAGACAAAAGGACACAGCCAGCGGGTGGTTGATTGGGCCATGAAAATTGCAGCCAGTATGGGGATTAGGGGTGAGGAGTTAGCCAATATACGAAGGGGGGCATTATTGCACGATATTGGCAAGATGGGGATTCCGGACGATATTCTTCACAAACCTGGCCCACTTACGAAAAATGAGTGGATTACGATGCGCCAACATCCCACTTTCGCATATGAGATGCTGCTGCCGATTGACCACTTGCGCCAGGCATTGGATATTCCTTATTGTCATCACGGAAAATGGGATGGCTCTGGTTACCCACGTGGCCTGCAAGGAGAACTGATTCCCCAGGCAGCGCGTATTTTTGCGACTGTCGATGTCTGGGATGCACTTCGTTCAGAACGCCCCTATCGCACAGCCTGGCCTGATGCAAAAGTAGTTGACTATATCAAAGAACAAAGCGGTATACATTTTGATCCGCGGGTGGTAGAGACGTTCTTGAAGATTATCAATTCTTAATTGGACAGATGGCACTTCTTATGAGATCAAGAAAGCATAGGGCTGCATGGCCAATTGTTGGCATAATTAAGCGTAATTCCTTCAGCTCCCGAGCGTCAACGTTAACAGTAGTTTCAAAAATCTGGTAGGGGTATTGAGGAACGCAACGCGTCTAACTAATTTCTAGAAATTGAGCCCATCGTACAATTTCTGGAGTTCGTGTGGTTTCTTCCCTCGAGTCACTTCAGAAATTTTAACGTGTGCCTCAACCAATCGTTGACTGAGAACACGGTTTAATTTGACCAACAAAGCCGGATGACTTAGTGCGAAGGTTCCGAAGTCATCATTGAGTAATTTTAGAAGCGTTGTTGCTTGCGTGGCCGTAGCCGACACCGACCAGGGCGCATCATAAAACAAGGAAATTTCACCAAAATAGTCCCCTGCGGAAACCGTATTTAGAGAAACGGTATTAAATTTGTTGAGAATCTCCCGCTCAAGGAGTACTTTTCCTTCAATTACCACGAATAATGCACCGTCCGTTTCGCCCTGGTTGAAAATTCGGTCGCCTGCGTTATAGTATTCTTCCCGACAAATATTTGCCAAGCTTTGGTATTGGGTGGAGGTTAATCCATTAAATGATGAAACGCCGGTCAGAAAAGTTATTTTTTCATCAATCGACAACATCAGTTTTCCCTTTCGCCAATTAAGATTACGCGCTGATTTGATTATAGCCGTGCTGGTTTGCAGAACAATAGCTCCACAAGGCTATGAGCGCGAATTGTAGATGTTGTGATGATGCAAAGGATAAATGGGATTGAGACGTGAAAAACGGATATTATTTCAGTGGAGGCGTGCTATTCCAGAAGCCTCTTGCGCCTCTCCGAAACACACATTAGAAATTTTGGGCGGCCAAATTTTTGTTTTCCTACACTGAAGAAGTTCCAGGTTGGAGTCCTGTTCCGCCCAAAAGAAAAAGCCCCGCTATAAAGGGGCTTTTTCTTTTATATGACCTGTAAGTTGAGTCATCTGATGAGATCGGACCACACCAATATTTTTAGGGTAGGTTGGTGCGGTCCGCCCCGTCAGTTTTTTATGAGCTTACCTCGACTTATTGTTCGAAGTCATCCCAGCCAAAATTAAATCCATTGACGTTTTTTCCAGGCAGAAGGTCCACCTTGAATGTTTGCACATCGTTAAACCTCTGAGGAAATGTAAAGGCGCCACCAAAATTTTGGATCAAGATCGTATTATTGCCAGCTTTGAAGGTGTCGATGACTACACAGTAAGTGCCTGCTTCGATCCCATCGAATTTGTACACGCCATTTGCGTTTGTTTTGGATGTAGCCATGGATGTTTTCGGGGGGCAATCACCGGAAAACAACTCAACCGTGAGACCCTGAAGCAGGAATTCGTTATTGAAAACCCCGTCACCTTCTGGTGTACCGTTAATATTTACGCAGCCAGTAGTTGTGGGATTTAAATCATCACAGTCATCCACCCAGACAAAACCGCTGATCGATCCGAGCGGTACCGCTGGTATAGCAACAGTTGGCAGGCCGCTGATATCGCCGGTGATGGTGGCATGCTCAAGCCAGGCCCAGCAGTCTGCGCCACCCCCCGGATTTTTGATGATCACATAAGGCTCAGAACCAGGGGCGCGCGCAACCACCTCAAAAGAACTATTGGTCACGATCGAGCCAGTGATCGGATATTTGATACTGGGGCCAGAGCGGCAGTTGGTATTCACGCTCACCGTTAATGTTGGCTTTTCAGGCGCAGTTATTGCGGTTGGCGCCGCTGTCGCTTCTGAGCCTTGGGTGTTTACTGGGGCCTGCTCGACAGTGGGAGCGGCGGGTTGAGCATTTTGACCCTGCTGTAATGCCTCAATTGTGGCTGCCAATTGTGTTGCCTCAAGATTGGGCGCAACAGTTGGTGCTGCAGTAGGCACTCCGCAGGCAAGAGTTGCAATAACTATTGCCAAAACACTAAAGAATAGGTTTTTCTTTTTAGTTAACATTTTTTCTCCTAAGGTAGATCAACACAATTCCCGGTATCCAGAATTATGGTGTGATTTGGATTCGCCACAATCGCGCACATTTGTGTAGCACTGGCAGGACGATTCGCAGTGGTAAAACCGCGGAAGGGGCGTGGGCCGCCGTACACAAACCAGTTGCCACCCCCGCCAGCCCCGACTTGGCTCTGGGTGAAATTATTGAAATAGAAGTGGACATGCATCCCTGGCAAAACTTCGGTATATTCGAATGTTTCGTATTCAACTACATAAGTACTGCCATCTAGAGTGATGGACTGGATACGTACTTGTGGCCCAGGGGGTAATGTTGCCGTAGGGATTTCAGTTGGCTCCAAAGTCGCCGTTGGTTCCAGAGTTGCGGTGGGTTCAGGGGGTATCGTTGCTGTTGGCTCTGTGGTGGCGGTAGGTTCAACGGTAGCAGTAGGTTCAGTAGTGGGCGTTACTGTTGGCGCTGGTGGAGTAAAGCCCCCAAAACCGAAGAAGGCCAGTGCACCGATCAGGATGATGCCAGCGGTGCCGATTCCGATCCATTTCAGCGGCAAGCCGCCTTTTCGTTTTTTTATTGTGGCCGCGGGTGGTTGTGCTGGTGGTGGGCTGGAAGTCGCCGCACCAGGTACAAATGCCGGAGCTGCGTCAATCATGGTTCCAGACATGTCCAGAGATTTTATTGGCAGGGCATCTTCGATCATTGTCCCGCCCATTTTTACAGATTCTGCAAATGGAGCGTCTTCAATCATGGTTCCAGATATCGCTACAGATTTTGTAGGTGGGCCTTCTTCAATCATGGTCCCAGACATCTTTGCTGATTCTTTAAGCGGGGAATCTTCAATCATTGTCCCAGCTATACCTGCAGATACTATGGGCGGGGCATCTTCAATCATAGTACCGTCCAAACCGGTAGGGATGGCACTTTTTGCTCTTTCAGCACCAGCATGAATTGCACCACGTAACGCTGCAGCAAATTCGGCAGCTGTTTGATAGCGGTCAGCTTTATCTTTTGCCATGGACTTGACCACTGCAGCAACGATTGCAGGCGGAACATCTGGGTTGATCTCGCTAGCATCTGGGACAGGGTCATTAATATGCATCATCAGTGTAGACATGGCGGAGTTGGCTTCGAAAGGCCGCTTTCCGGTCAGGGCTTCAAATAATGTAACGCCCAGGGAATAAATATCCACCCGATGATCGGCGATTTCTCCCCGAATAATTTCCGGCGCCATGTAAAGAGCTGTGCCAACGACGGCACCGGTAGCTGTGTGCTGTTTACCACCAATAATCTTGGCAATACCGAAATCCATCAGAATGGATTGCCCCTGTAGATTTAGCATAATATTCGCCGGTTTGATATCACGGTGGATCATGCCGCGCTTATGGGCATACTCTAGAGCATCACAAATACTGGCGATGATATCGACAGCATCTTTGGTTGACAAGCGACGGCTATCATCATTCAGCCGATTCAGACGATCTTCCAGGGTTTCACCGGGCACAAATTCCAAGACCATATAATAGGTATCGCCATCGTGAGAGAAGTCGTGTACCTGGATGATATTTGGGTGACGCAGTTGTGCAACGGAAACGGCTTCTTCCTCAAACCGGCTGATAAATTGCGGATCCGAGGACAAATGGGGGTGAATTAGTTTTATCGCAACAGTGCGGCGCAGATTAGGGTCATTCGCTCTAAAAACGGAAGACATGCCTCCGGCGCCAAGTAAATCCTCAATTTCATAACGGTCACTTAGTTTGCGACCTAACCATGAGGGTTCAGACATAAGATACCTCCAATAATTCCTTTGATATTTTGCTGAGTTGTTTACATTTCATATGGGAGAATTCCTAAAAAGGGTGTGCGTAGGTCTGCGCCCAACAAGCACACCCCATCGTTAAGGATTCTATGGTTACAAAGTTGAGGTGTGTCTATCGATCAACAATCCACAACCAGGTATTATTAAACTGACAATTGGTCGTCCCGGATTCGTTCAGAGCGACCATAGCCACGAAACCACGCTCAAAATAGGGTGTGTCCGATTGGATGATGGCAAGATTAGGTTTGAAATTCCCCTCAATACCGGTGACCAAATCATTATGGTCAGACATTGCTTGATTGAATTGGGCAAGTTGTTCTGCCGACGCATCTGCCGGGGGCTGGGTTGGAGCCAGCGGCAACACTAGTATTGGCTGATCTCCTGCCACGGCTTGACCAACCTGAAAACCGTTGGTAAAAATTGTGATCGTATTGCCACGTCCAACGACTGTCAAACGATTGGTTGCGCCATTCTGGGAATTGAAATTGGGGTCAATCCCGTAGGCATAATAATCGATGCCGTTACGCAGTTTCCCATCCAACATGGAGTTAAAAACCACATGCCCATTCGCTCCCCGGGTTGCAATCACCAGATATTGGCTTAACGCATCCTGATTGCCGTTTGAACGCAAGACAAGGCCACAACCCGCTAATCCCGTTTTCGTATCCCAGGTAATATCAGTTGAAACGACAAAGTTTTGTGCAACAGTGCCCATAAACTGGTTAACATAATCGTATTGCATATAGCCTGTCACTGAAAGCGCTGCCGGGGGATGTACCCAAGCTACATGGCCGTTGGCGGGATTAATCCCATATGTGGTTAGCTCTTCCTGGATCGGCGCTTCGGCCGTCGCCGTTGCCGCCAAAGCCTCAGCATCGAGGCCCGCGATGGCCGCCTGGGTAGCCGCTGCCGAATCCGCGCTGGCAGTGGCTTGTGCGACGGCTGTTTGCAGGTCAGCCTGTGCATTGAAACCGTTCCCGGCTCCGGCAGTCGCTGTCAGCGAGATGGATTGCCCAAGTGCTTGCGCTGTCATTTCCGGGGCGCTGAGCCCTCCGGTACAAGCAGTCAAACCTAATGCTAGTACCAGAATCGCAAGGTGTAGTGATCGGAGCTTCATTTAATTTACATCCTTGCGTTTTTGCAGGAAGACGATCCCAATAAATAGGATCCCACAAATTACCAGTTGGGCTGCCCAGGTTTTGAAAATAAAGAACCAGAATTCTCCAGCATTGTCTCTGTTGACAAAAGCATAGCCAAACTTCTCATTATATTTTTGTAAAATGGTTTCAACAGGTTGGATGGCTGAAGCCACTCCCGCCTGATGCATAATCGAGGCCTGTTGGTAGGCAACGACTTCCGCCTTATAAACCCCAATCTCCGCCTCATAGGCAGCAAACTCAGCTTTCGTATTGGCTTGAATCTGTCCCACTTCATCTTGATATTTTTGCAATTCAGCAAGATATGCGGCTACGGCCACGGAGTCCGATTGGTCAACAGGTTGTGCCGGAGCATCTGGAATCACTGGATCAACAGGCCGAACTGGTTCTGGGCCAGGACTTTGCGGCAATGCCTCATCAATGGCTGGATTATAAAACCGTCCATTGCCAGGGAAATAACAAGAATCTTCACGCAGTGCATTTGCGCCCAGACATTTACATCCATTGGCGAGCTTATCATCTGCCGACATGGCACTAATTTGATCCGGTGGCAAAGCCATACAAACGTCAGCGGCGATATCCGAACCCACCCCCAAAGTGCCTAAAAAGCCTTGAAAGGCCCAACGGGTTGAAGTAATGCCACTAAGAGCTTTTGGCATTGGCACCAAAACCCCGCCTAAGACGATCTGAGGCAGCATTAACAAGATAACGATCAGCGGAGCGGCATTGGCTGTCGGGGAAAGCGCCGAAGAAAATAGGCCCAGCATCATCCCCGCCAGGGTAGCTAATGTCAGAGAAACAAACATCAGAACAAATTCAAAAATGCCACCCGGCATATCGAAAGCCAGGAAATGAATGATCATATACGTGGCTGTTTGGTAGAGCGCCAAAGCGACTGCCACCCAAACTTTTGAAAGCACGTAAGGCAAGATTTTCAAATTCACTAACCGCTCGCGTTTATAAATATCTCCCTCTTTTACAATCTCGCGCATCTGGGAAAGACCACCGATCATCACGCCGTAAATTGTCAACAAGAATAATGAGATTACAACATTATTCATATCCCCATTTACAAATTCAAAGGGTTTATTTCCCAAAACAGTTGCTAATAAAACGGACATCATTCCCATTAGCGGCGAAGCTGCTAACATGAGGCCCAGACTAAACCGGTCTTTTCCGAGAATCCGCAAGTTTCGTTTGGAGAGAATGATAAACTGCCGCAGTGCAGAAACCTTCTTTTGTTTTTCGGGGAGGGCACGCGCTTCAATATGCGCAGGGGCGCTGGCTGATGCCATGGCACTATTTTGTTGCAGGTACCCGGCTTTATCTCCTAATGCATCAATTACATATTTTTTGTAGGCAGGATGTTGACGGTAGCGTTCGGCCCATTCTTCGGGAGTTCCTTTGCTGGAATCTTCCAGGATGGCGTAGATCTGATCGAATTCCATTTCGCTGACGCGGCGATCACGTTCCGACCGATATTGGTCAAAGAAGGCCAACGCCTCATCGGGCGGACCAAACCATGATAAATAGCCGCCGCGAGCCAGGAAAACTACCTTATCCGCCAGGAAAACGTTTTTGGTCGCGTGTGTGATTAAAATAATCGTGCGGCCTTGATCTGCCATCTGACGCATCAAATGCATCAGGGCTGTCTCTGTGCCAGGATCCAGGCCGGAGGAAGGTTCATCCAAGAAGAATAAACCGGGTTTGGTGAGCAATTCAACACCAATTGAAACCCGTTTTTGCTGTCCGCCGCTCAATTCCATGATCTGATTGTCGCGTCGGTGGGCGATATCGAGCGTTTTCATCACCTCTTCTACCCGCTGATGACGTTCTGCCACGGTGGTGTCCGGTGGCATCCGAAGCTGGGCCGTATAATCGAGGGCATCAAAAACACTCAATTCCATATGAATGATGTCTTTTTGTGGAACAAAGCCAATGATGTCGCGGATGGCATCAAAATTCTCGTAGACATTAGTGCCATTGACAGTCACCTGGCCATGCGTGGCAGGGCGATATCCGGCGATGGCATCAACAAAGGTGGATTTGCCGCCACCACTTTGCCCAACAACGACAACAAACTCGCGCGGTTGAAATACCAGAGAAATATCTTGCAAAATATTAAGATCGTTCCTCACCCACTTGTTTAATCCAAGAATCTCAACTCGCAAATCGACCGAATCATTGAATTGCGATAGCGCTTCAGCCCCCATTACAAAGCGGTAGGGTCCGATGCGAACTGTATCGTTCCGTGCTAACCAGGTCTCTGTTTTGATGAGAACATCATTCACAAATGTGCCGTTGGTGCTGTCCAGGTCTTTGATCTTGAAACGCTGCCCGACTTTTTCGATCTGAGCATGGTATTGAGATACTTGCGGAACGCCTAAAATAACATCATTATCGGATGATCGCCCAAGCTGGACAACGGTATTATCGCCAAAGGCGATCTCGGTGGTCATGGAAGCCGCAGCTTCGGATGGGGAGATGTATACCATCGAAACCATCACACCCGGAACTTGCCCGCCAATACGGATGTTGGCATCATGTGTTAGAGATGTGGGAGATGTGAGTGGGTAACCATCTACAAAGATTGCGTTGCTGGCTTCTGGTAGGATCGCGATCTGATAGCCGCCGGTAAAGATCTTTTCAAAATAACCATGGTTACGAGAAACAACCGGGGAAGCAATCACGATATCATTATCGGCACCCCGCCCAAAGGTCAACTTTTGTTTATTGAGGGTGTAGATCGTTGGCACAGAGCCGGCGATCGCCACCGATAACTGCGGAGGCACATCGATCGATGGCAAAAACTCACCAACCGTGGTGTGGGATAATCCACCAGGAGCGCCTGCTACCGTCTGAGACAAACCGACAGGCATTTCTACCATTGTGGAAAGTAAGGGGTTTAAAGATTGAACTTCAGATTCTTCTTTTTTCGGGGGGACGCCGACAACTTCATACTTCACCATGACCGAATGGCCAAAGCCGATTTCTTCGCCACCTTGTAATAAGAAAGCCCCCGTTATCTTTTCGCCGTTAATGAACGTGCCGTTGCTACTCCCAAGGTCTTCCAGTGAGTAGCTATCCCCACGCCTGGTGAGTCTGGCATGATTGCGGGAAACCGCGTTGTAATCCAGTGGCCAAGTATTCGCCGGATCACGTCCAATTGTAATTTCCTCACCTGTCAATTTGAATTCTTCACCAGGGTTCGGGCCTTTGACTAGAATTAGTTTAATGTTAACCAATGAATCCTCCTTACGAATCACATAGGGTAAGGTGTTAGAAAAAAAGAACATGCATATCTATGAAAAATATGGGTTGTTCGTGATTTGAACTGCAGAATTTCGGCATTATACCGGGTAGTTTTCAATTAGGCAACCATTTCCGTCAATTTGGAGGGAAATTATCATAAATATAGTGTAAAATGTTCCCGTATCTCAAAATATGCGCATAGCCAAGAAATGTAGGTATATTTCGGCACCTTTCCCGCTTAAAGTGGGAGAACCCAGTCAATTACAGAACTGATCGTTTATAATCTTGCTGACCGTCCCCCAAATGGCAAAACGGCCTTGGAACTCGCTTGCCGAAGGGTAGTAGATCGGCCTCGGAATCGCTATGGAATAAATTCAGCAAGGATAGTTTTTCGCCCCAGAGGAGTGCCAGTTTTAGGAAATGGACGATGAAATTACATCCGGATAGCCGATTACTTTTTATAGGTGATTCAATCACAGCTTGTGGACGAAAATTCCCGATGGGTGTGGGTGCCTTCAATCAAGCGCTTGGAGATGGTTATGTCAACCTGATCGATGCCGCTCTTACCGCCGCATACCCGGATTATGGGATTACGACCATTAATATGGGGATTTCCGGGAACACAGTTCGAGATCTCAATGCCCGATGGGAAACCGATGTATTGGATATTAAACCGGATTGGCTCGTAATTAAGATTGGGATCAATGATGTATGGGGATATTTCAGTCAAACGCCACCTCCGGTGTACCACATCTCGGCGGATGAATATGCCCAAACCCTCGATCAACTCATTCAACAGACACGGTCGAGCCTTCGTGGTTTGATTTTAATGACACCCTATTATCTGGAACCCAATCGACAGGAGCTGATGCGGGCACGAATGGATCAATTCGGGGCAGTTGTTCGAGATATGGCTTCCCGCCATCAGGCGTTGCTGGTCGATACTCAGGCGGCGTTTGATTCTGTACTTCCGTGCATACATCCCTTGAGCCTGGCAATAGACCGTATACATCCAAATCTGACAGGGCATATGATTTTGGCGCGAGCCTTTTTGCAACGCATTAATTATTCCTGGGAGTGATCACTTTCAGTAGGATAGGATTTTGGTGGAGCGCTCCATTGATAGTAGACATGTTCCCGACTAAGCGAATAGAAAAAATAGGACACGGATCAACACGGATTTCATGGATGAAAATTAAAAATCTGCGTGAATCTGTGCAATCTGTGTCCAAATCGCTTGTTATATTTATTGCGGAACAACTCTGGTGTTGAAACTGTTCACCCTGTACCTGGCGCGCTGACGATCCGGCGTAAATGT
>ERZ890953.1673-NODE-1673-length-10729-cov-14.714259_pt1 | contig 10729 bp, 10 predicted proteins | sample MGYA00521264_ERZ890953 | MGnify/ENA primary metagenome ERZ890953 (study PRJEB32303, sample SAMEA104408629) | aquatic metagenome | biome: Brackish water; feature: Chemocline; material: water | place: Baltic Sea | collected 2014-10-26T21:54:00 | depth 200 m ... | reverse complement strand
TTCTTGTAATTAAACGGATGCTCTTCTATGTAAGCGTTTAAAGTGTGCGCGAAATCTTCAAACTCTTTACTTTGATTACCGGATTTACGCATAACGAATTCGTCCGCGGATACGCGGTACAAATAGGAGTCTGTAAAATGAACCATGAGAGTAGCAATCGTATCCGCCATATAAATTAAAGCCTCATCGCCTAACTTGACTCCAAACAGTAAATTTATCTCTTTAAAATGGTTGATGTCAAAAACAATTAAAGTCGCTTCACTCTCATTTCTAATATCTTCTTGGAGTTTGATTCTGTTTGGCAGACCGGTGAGTCTATCCGTTACGATCTGCGCTTGTAACTTTTTTTTGTTTAAAATAAGAGAGGTTATATCTGTTTTTATAGATATAAATTCGATAATCTCATTGTTTTTATCTAAAATTGGCGAGATTGTTGTTTCGACAAAAAAGTCTTTCCCGTCTTTAGCTCGATTTTTTATTATTCCCTGCCAGACCTGCTTGCTTGATATCGTTTGCCATAAATCTTTGAAAAAACTTTTTGGCATATCGGGATGGCGAACTACGCTTTGCGGTCGCCCTATAAGCTCATTTTTTGAATACCCGCTCAGAGCGCAAAATTTATCGTTCACATAAGTAATCACGCCTCTTTTGTTGGTCATAGAAACGTTGCCGCTAACGTCTACGATATGCTTGTATTGTTCTAATAAAATTCTTTGTTCGCTAAGATCACGCTTTACGGATAAATCTAAAGATATTTTTTCGAGCATCTCTAAGAGTTTTGGAATGTCAACGGGTTTTGTCAAAAAATGCTTTACTTGTAAATCGATGGCTTTTATCAAATACTTTTGCTCACTGAACGCGGACAAAATAATTACCGGTATATCTTCATAGGCGTTTCTAATGATTTGAATCATCTCTAAACCGCTCATTCCTGGCATTTTAATATCTGTAATAACGATGTCGGGTTGTAATAAGTTCAGGGAGGCTATGGCTGAGGATGGTTGAGCGTACGTATTTACAATCGCTATTTCTCTGCTTAATATTTTGCCGAGCCTAGCTCGAAGCTGCTCATCGTCTTCAACAATCATTACATGTAGATCTAACATTTTCAAATCCTTAATATTTAAAGTCAAGGCGCACTGTTATAATAACTAGAATTATGCTGAACTCAACTTATTTTTTTTCGTAAACGCAAGTTATAATTATGACTAAGTAACGTTGCAAAATAGTCGCAAAAATATATTGAGGAGAATGTTTAGTGAGATTATGTCAAGAATGTTTGTAACCTGCTGCGCGTCTTTTGATAACGCTTCCATCTAACGCTATTTTAATCCTTTTGTTTTGTAAAATATATAAACGCGCCTAGAGATGTCATCAGTACGGATACCCCGCCGACTAAATAAAACGCGTGTATCATCTGGTGGTAATCGGCAATCGCAATTTTAAACACCACCATTAGGGACTCAATCAGAAGAGCTATGATAATTGTAATGGAAAATTTTACCAACACTTTATATTCAGCTCGCCCATTTTTTGAGTAACTTTTAAATACCACCTCTTGCTCTATGACGGTTTTTGCCAAATCAAAGATCGCGAGTCCCAAAGTGAGAGCTATTACGGGTTTAAAAATTGATTCTATTGATACGTCGCCTTTAATAAAAAGAGAATGTAAAAAGTCAAACAACGCGTAACCTACGGTAAAAAGGGCTAAAAGCATCATGACGTTTCCCGTTATCATGTAAAAAGATTTGCTTATGAAGTTAAACTGTTTATGAATGTTTACAAGTCCAAGTCTTTGTAGTAAAACAGAGATCTCAAAATCAAGCAAAAAGATTTTTCCATCTTCTTCTTTCGCTACGGTCACGCAAGTTTTTCCAGTGGCGCTACTGATATACGGATGAGAGACCGTTACGCACCTTTCTTCGATGCTGAGCTTTGAGAGTAGATATTTTCGACTACTGCCAATTTGCGTTTGCGTTATTTTCTTTCTGTAGATATTTGGTGAAGTTTGCGTCAAGGTGTCTTTGTCACAAATATAGATGAGTTCTAAGGACGGAAAAATTTCAAAAAGCGTTTTAAAGTTGCTACTCTCTTTTAACTGTAAGTAGCCTATGTTCTTTATGGTTTCAACTAGAAAGTTTTCTATGTCTTGCGAGTTGTCCTTGTATGTTTGCATCAATTCTTGCATATCTTAATCCTATAATTATAATAAGTTAATTATATATAAACTATGTCGATTGCGAGTGGAATGATTGTATATAAAGTAGGCGTTAATTAACATAGGTTTTATTTTCCATGCGAGTTAGTCGTTAGTTGGTGAAACAAAGTTCAAGGTTACGAGTAATTTTATAAAATATTTATTTAAAAATAGTTATTCTACTCCATTCAATTCTTTTAACGCTTTAGATCTTAAGAGGAAAAATCATGGAAGACGTTGTAGAACTTACAGATTTAAATTATGAGTCTTTTCTCGAAGAAACCGATTCGGTCGTGTTTATAGATTTTTATAGCGAACTGTGTTGGCCTTGTCAAACATTGCTCAAGCATTTACCTCGCTTGGCGCAATATTACAAAAATGAGAAAGTCGTAATCGCAAAAGTCAATGCGACTTATAATCGAAAGATGGCAAAAGAGTATAATCTTAGAACCGTTCCTATGACTATTGTGATTGGCAAAGATAAAACGCTGAAGAAATCGGTGACTGGGTTGCGTGGCAGGCACTATTATTGCAAAATGATTGACAATGAATTGAGACAACGAAAAGGTTTTATTGGAAATCTATTTGGCGTATTGAAATTATGCAACCCCTTATTTTGGATTGGATTGCTTAAACGCTAAGAGGGATTTGACTTTTTAAACGTAACGCAAATTAAATTACGTTCCTCTCTCGGACCCGCTCCAAAGAAAACAAAAATCTAAATCATTTTTATGTTGTCTTTTTGAGTTGTAATCATGCATAAAAATTCATACCCGACGCCATAACATGTCTCATAGTAGTGATTCACTCCGGCGGGAATATAGATGAAATCGCCTTGCTTTGCATGGTAAACTTCCTCGCCAACGACAACTTTCGCTTCGCCGCTGAGTACGTACTGCTGATGCTGTATTTCATTGGTGTGGTTTGGCATGCTGCCATCGACTTGCATGGATATTTTTCTCACTATAAAGTCTTTCTCTTGTTCGGGAGACAACACGGATATGGTAGTAAGTTTTGTTTTTGGTATTTCATTTTTTGGATACTCTTGGCTATCTTTGCAGTACATGGCAATTCCTTAATGTTTTTTTCAATCGCTTTTTCGACGTCGACAATTGTAATCATAAAGAGCTTAAAATAGATGAAATCTTAAAATAAAAAATTTAAAAAGAAAGAGTATAATTCTTGTAAATTGACAAAACGGCGAAAAGATGAGAGAAAGAATTGTTGAACGATATGAACTGACGGAAAACGGAGAGATTATTATCGACGTTTCCGTGCGCAACATAGAAGACTTATATGATAATTTTGATAAAAGGGCTCACTCTTTTAAAAAGGACTTGAATCAAGATTTGGTTAAATATTTGATAGACAGCATCCTTGAAATAGAAAAAGAGAAATTCATCATCCGATTCAATCTAGAGTCTCAGACGCAGACCGACTCTGTCGAAAGGCTCAAAAACAGCATAAAGAATTTTTTTATTTACTTGCAGGAATTAGAGTCAAAGAAGATGAAAGAGATGATTCTCGCGTCAAGCGTTTTTTTCATCATGGGGCTTCTCATCGCTAGCGTCTCCGTACCTATGAATCAAAGCGACTTTATAAAAACAAACATGGCGTTTGCCGTTATCGCCGAAGGTCTGACCGTCGCGGCATGGGTTTCGTTATGGGAATCTTTAGCCACTTTTCTCATAAAGTGGATGCCGTACAAAAAAAAGATTTTTCTGTACGGACGCATAGCAAACGCCAAAATCGAGTGCAATTTTGGGAAACTATAGTTTTAGTTTCAATCGACAATGTCAAAACAAACGATGTATACGACGTCGTTCAAGGTTATTTTAGACGCGTAAGTTCTACACATGTGTCCACTCGCTTTTGAGATATATCTTTTACTGAGATAATCGCCGCGCAAGGATTCGTTTGCGATAAAATAGTACTCTTTTAAGCTATGGTCGTTACCATTTTTAGTGGGAGTGTATAAATGTCTCTCTTGCGCGTCTATCAAAGTGTCTCCAATTTGAATGCCGCTCATGGAATCAATAATGTAAATCGCTTCAAGCTTATCGTCTTGTGAAATTATTTGGTTGATGTCGCTCATGTCCGAGATGCCGCTAATTTCTAGCGTTGACAAAACTTTTTGGGCCAGTTGTTGCGAGTTTTGAAGGAGCGCTTGCTTTTTCTTTATCAACTCTTTAACGCTATTTTTATACTGATTTCCAACGTTGTCAATATAGCCAAATATCTCTTCTCTCATCGATTCGTCAATCTCGTTTTGAGGTTTGCAAAACCAAAAACCTTGAAAGACGTCAATGCCTTTTTTCACGCATGTAAGTATCTCGTCTCTTGATTCAACGCCTTCGCCCAAAACCATCGCTCCTATGTTATGGCACATATGAGATACTGCGGTCAGTATCTCTTTGTTGATGAAATTATTATGCACGTTGTAGATGAGAGATCTGTCGATTTTCACTATGTCTGGTTTTATGAATTCCAATCTGTCAAAGCTTGAATAACCCGTTCCAAAATCGTCTATGGCGATTAAAAAGGATTTGTTTCTGTACGCGTCTATAAACTGTTTCAACGCGTGAGAGTCTTTAATTCTGTCTTCCTTCACCTCTATGACTATGTTTGATGGCGATATGTTGTACTTGTGAACCACCGAAATAAACTTGTCTTTTTTGGCGCTGTCTATGACCGAGGCTTCAAAGTTTACGAAGAGCAAAACTTCTCTGTCTTGATGATAATACTTTGAAAATTTTAGAAGAGCGAGTTCTCTCACGTACTCGTCCAACTCGATGGAAAGATTCTCTTTTTTCGCCTGTTCAAAAAGATACAAAGGGGAAATTGGTTCGCCGTATCTATCCGTGGCTCGGGTCAAGGCTTCGTAAGCGAAGATTTTTTTATCTTTAATGGACACTATGGGTTGTAAGTATATTTCTATGCTTTTTTCATTTATTAAATCATTTATCATATTGAAATTATTCCTTATTGTTTAGGTTTTGCATGTAAAGATTTGTATAAAATATAGACGTAATTAAATTTTTAAATGGTAACGTTTGACGCTTTAGTTATTTTTACCGCGCTGTGATTGTAGTCGGGTTCTAAAGACTCTTTGTCTAGTAAATCGTTCGTTACGTAATTTACGTCTCTATTCGTGATTGGAACAAAAATGTTTTTTCTTTTGATCGCGTCCGTAATTAACGCCTTTGTGGTAAAGCTGCCTCGCACCGAACTCACTATGATCTCATCGCCGTTTTTTACGTTTAATTCCTTCGCGTCGAGTGGATTTATTTCACAAAAATTCAGCTCTTTATATTTTAAGAGCGTCGTCGATAGCGCTGTCTTCGTTCCAGTATGCCACTGATCGCGGGTTCTTCCAGTTAAAAGTATATATTTATATTCTAAGTTTGTTTTCTCGCTCAATAGTTTATTTTCTACAAAAAAGAGATTTCCTTTTTTATCTGGCGTTAGAAAATTTTTAACGTCTTGTCCCCATATGAAAGGTATTAGGGAAATTTCATCGTATTTAGCTTTATGTATGTCCATGTAGTCGTTTAATTTTGTCATCTCTTGATACTCTTGGAAAATTTCCTTGGAACTTTTAAAATTAAACTCCTTCTTAAAGCCTAGTTCTTGAGCGATCAATTGAAAAATTTCCCAATCGAGTTTGCAATCTATGGAGGCGCGAGTGAGCTTTTCTTGTTTTGTTATGGTTCTATCCATATTGGTTTGCGTTCCCTCTTTTTCTCCCCAAGGCGCGGCGGGAAGCTTCATGTGCGCAAATTTTGAAGTTTCAGAGTTTTCATAAGCGTTTATTTCAACCACAAAAGGAATCTGTCGTATAAGTCGCTCAACCTTGTTTCTGTTTGGCAAATGATAAACGGGGTCGGTGTGACAGATAATCAGTACGTCGAGTTTAGCCTCCATCATCTGAGTCGCGGTTAGGCCCGCTTGATTGTCTATCTTATCCGTTTTCCAAAATTTAGAGACTTTTTTTACGCTTTGTTCATCAAAGCCCAAGCCAACGGCGAGAACGGTTGAAAGCCCGCCAACCTCGCGTCCACCCATGGCGTTTGGTTGCCCAGTAAGACTCAAAGGTCCATTGCCGTCTTTAAAAATTTTACCCGTTAAAAGGTGTAAGTTTATCAGCGCCAAGTTTTTATCGACTCCTTGTACGGATTGGTTGAGCCCCATCGTCCATGCCGATATGACGTTTTGGCTATTGACAAAGAGTTCAAAAAACGTCTCAAACTCTTCGCTAGTTAAACCGGTGCGTTTTAAGAGTTTCGTCGTTGGCGCGCGCTTGAACTTGTTTTTTAGAAGTTCAAAATTGTTGACGCGATTGTCTACAAACTCTTTGTCGTACAACTCATCGTCTATCAATCTTTTGGATACCAGATTGAACAAGTCTATGTCGCTTCCCACGTTAATCGCCAAATGCAAGTCGGCGACTTTTGTACTGTCCGTCGTTCGAGGATCTATCACAACCACTTTTAAACCATATTTTTTCGCTTTTTTAATCTGATTGTGCAAAACGACATGCGCTTCCGCCGTGTTCGCTCCGACAAGAATCAGTAAGTCGGCTTTAAAAATATCATCCATTCTTAGCGGCACAAAATCGGCGCCTATGGATTTTTTATAAGCGACGACCGCGCTTGACATGCAGGTTCTGCTATTTGTGTCGACGTTGTTTGTTCCTATGAAACCTTTGCCGAGTTTATTGGCGATATAGTAATCTTCTGTTAAAAGTTGTCCAGATAGATAAAAGCCTATTTTTTGTTTTGGCGCTTCTTTTATCTTTTGAGCTATCTCTTTAATGGACTCTTCCCATGAGCAGACTTTATACTCGTCATGAATCGTTTCTCTTTTGTGTGGTCTTAAAAGTCTTGTCGAGGATTGAATGCTTATGAGTTCAGAGACTCCTTTGGAACATACGCTGCCTTCGTTTGTAGGGTACGTTATGTTTCCAATAAGCTTTTTAGTGTCGTATTCAAGCCCACATCCCACGCCGCAATATCCGCATACGGATCTAATCATTTTAACTCCTTTTCTAACTGATAATTGAATTGTAACATTTATTTAATGTAAAACTAAGAAATAATTGTATAAATTTTATGCAGTAAACGGTATTATTGCTACTCATTAAACTGATACAATTCTGATGTAGCTAGAAAATAATGTAATTTTAAGGATGTTGATATGATTAAGAAAATTGTAGTTTTGAGTATGGGCTTGTCATTAGTCGCCACTTCATTGATGGCTGAGATAGAGAAAAAGAACTTGACGATAGGTTTTATAGCGCTAACGGATTGCGCTCCGCTCGTCATCGCGCAAGAGAAAGGTTTTTTCAAGAAAAATGGACTCAACGTGCACGTCGTTAAAGAGGGCGGGGGATGGCCGGGAATCCAACAAAAAGTAATCTCGGGAGAGTACGACTTCTCTCACGCCTTGGCGGGCATGCCAATAGCGGCGACTTTAGGCATCAATGGCAACGCGCACTTGCAGGCGGTTCTCTCATTAGACTTCAACGGCAACGGAATCACGTTTGGAAACGACATCATTGAGAAGATGAAAAAGTACGGAATGGACGAGACCAAACGTCCTTTGACTTCCGAGGCGCTCAAAAAGTACATAGACGCCAAACGCGCGGCTGAGAGAGACAACTACCAGCCACTCTCTTTTGGCATGGTGCACCCAGTATCCACGCACAACTACGAGTTGAGATACTGGATGGCGAGTTCTGGAATCGTTCCCGATCGCGACACCACCATCAAACCGTTTCCACCGCCGACAATGCCCTCAAACCTAATCGCTGGAAACATTGAAGGGTACTGCGTTGGCGAGCCTTGGAACGAAAGAATCGTTTTAAAGAAAAAAGGTTCGACTCTCGTGACGAATTATGACATCTGGAACAACAACCCTGAAAAAGTCTTGCAAACGAGAGCCGACTTCATCACGAAATATCCCGAGACTACAAAAGCGGTTATGAAGTCCGTTTTGCAAGCGCAAATGTGGCTAGACGCTTCATGGGAAAACCGTAAAGAAGCGGCGAAAATCATGAGCAAGCCAAACTACGTTAAAGCGCCGGTCGAAGTTCTTGAGAAGTCAATGACGGGCACTTTTCAGTATTTGAAAGGTCAAAAATCAGAGGCGAATCCAATGTTCAACGTTTTCGCGAACTACTACGCGGCGTATCCGTTCTACTCTCATGGAATGTGGTTCATCACTCAAATGTACAGATGGGGACAGATAGACCATGCCGTGGACATGAAAAAAGTGATAGAGTCCGTTTATAGACCCGACTTATTCGCTGAGGTGGCCAAAGAAGTCGGCTACGCGCTTCCTCCAAGTCCTTGGAAAAAAGATGGCGTTGACGAGTACAACATGTTTATGGATGGAAAAGTTTACGATCCAAACAAGGCGGTGGAGTACGTCTTTAGCACGGGCATAGACGAGTCGACGGTGAGCGAAGCCGACCTAAAAGCGGCAAACGCTTGGGAGGGAAGTTTAAAAACCGAACAACCAAAATACGTCTGTCCTTATGGACCGGCGGGATGCGCAGACCCTAAATACGTCACAAAATAACAAAGTCGCTCTGGGAAAACCTGGAGCGCAGTTTGTAGTTTTAAGCGCCAGTGAAAATCAAGAGGGCGTTTAAACGTGTAAACTAAAATAGGACAAGGATAAAAAAAATGAACAAAGAGTTAGTGAAAAAAATATTTTTACCATTGATAGTATTTATTTTGATACTGCAAGTTTGGGTTGGCATAGCCTCGTTTGTCAAAGATTTTCCAACTCCGGCGACTACTTACGTCGCGGCTTTTGGGGGAATAAATGTTGATGGAGACGAAATATCCGGCGTGTTGTCCGATCCGTTTTACGTCAACAATCAAGATGACAAAGGTCTCTTTTGGCAGATTATCGAGTCGCTAAAAAGAGTGTTCGCCGGATTCGTTTTAGCGATAATAGTCGGCGTTCCCGTCGGTTTGCTAGTGGGCATGAGCAAAAACGCGCAATACGCCTTGAACCCATTTATTCAGATTTTTAAGCCCGTATCTCCGCTCGCGTGGTTGCCTCTGCTCTTGTTTATCTTTCAAGACATCAACATGACGGCGATTTCAACTATTTTCATAACGTCGATTTGGCCCATTATCATAAACACCGCGCTTGGCGTCAAAAGCGTCAACGAAGACTACATGAACGTCGCCAAAGTGCTGAGATTTACGCCCTTGGAGAAGATTATTCAAATCATCTTGCCCGTTTCCGTTCCCTACATCTTTACGGGAATGAGACTCTCTTTGGGCATCGCGTGGTTGGTCATCGTGGCCGCTGAGATGTTGACGGGCGGCATCGGCATCGGATTTTGGATTTGGGACGAGTACAACAATCTAAACTACGACAACATCATCATTGGAATCATCATCGTCGGTTTGATTGGCTTTATACTTGACGTATTGATGGGCAGGATCGCGGATTATTTTGATTACACAAAGAAAGGAAGAGCGTAATGAGTAAAAAATTTTTAAGCCTAGAAAAAGTTGAAAAAAGGTTTCCGATTTCAGCAAATGAGGATTACGTGGCGGTTACAGACGTCAACTTGGAGATAAGAGAGAATGAAATCATCGCCATCATTGGTCATAGCGGTTGTGGCAAAAGCACGCTTTTAAACATGATTTCTGGTCTCGACGCGCAAACGTCTGGCGCCATCGTCTTGGAAAACAAACACATAGACGGTCCTGGCCCCGATCGCGCCGTCGTTTTCCAAAACCACTCGCTTCTTCCATGGTTGAGCGTATATCAAAACATCGAAATGGCGGTTAAAAAAGTCATGCCCGAGCTAAGCGCTTCAGAGTTGAGAGAGCGAGTGGAAAGATACGTAAGCATGGTAAATCTCGACCACGCCAAAGACAAACTCCCCGATGAGATAAGCGGCGGGATGAAGCAACGCGTCGGAATCGCGAGAGCGTTGTCCATCACTCCCAAGGTGTTGCTCATGGACGAACCCTTTGGAGCGCTTGACAGTTTGACTCGCGCGAACCTGCAAGAGCATCTTATGAGGATTCAGCAAAAAGTGAAAAACACCGTCGTCATCATTACGCATGATATAGATGAAGCGGTTTTGCTCAGCGACAGGGTAATCATGATGACCAATGGACCCGACGCGACCATTGGCGAGATTTTGGAAGTGAACTTGCAACGCCCGAGAAACAGAGTGGAGCTACAAAGCGACCCCGAGTACATACGATGTCGTGAAGCGATTTTAAGCTTCTTGTATGAAAAGTTCGCAAAAGACGATGAATAAATAAAACGAAATATACCTCTGCAAAGTCAAATCGAATGGATTTTGCAGAGGTATGTTATCTCAAAAAATTAAATAAAATAGGAAACAAAAATGAAGAAATTATTATTATCAATGGCGACTATACCATTAGTTATCGGTGGATTGAGCGTGAGCGTAAGCGCGGATGAGGGCGTTAATATATTTAACGACGTCAAAGTCAAAGGTCAGATTCGTCCTCGTTATGAAACCGCGGA
>ERZ890953.1671-NODE-1671-length-10746-cov-4.790478_pt1 | contig 10746 bp, 11 predicted proteins | sample MGYA00521264_ERZ890953 | MGnify/ENA primary metagenome ERZ890953 (study PRJEB32303, sample SAMEA104408629) | aquatic metagenome | biome: Brackish water; feature: Chemocline; material: water | place: Baltic Sea | collected 2014-10-26T21:54:00 | depth 200 m ... | reverse complement strand
CTCTTTTTTAGATTTTTCCTTTATCTTTGCTATCTTTTATTTATCTATAGCTATACTCATTTACAAGAGATTATAGAAAAAACCTTAAAAAATGCCTGATACAACTATACAGGGAACAAATTTTGATTCTGCTGCTGAACTATTCAGGCTCAGCCTTAGCAAACTTGGCAAACTCAAACTTGCAATCACTCCTGTAAACTATGCCTTAATTTATTATTACCTTTCTGGTAATGATTTAGCACTCAATAAACAATTAGATATCCTTATTAATAATATTGAAACCTGGACTGACAAAGAAGCCAATCAGTTGTTTGAAAGATACCTTTGTAAGAATATTCGCGATAAAACAGAGAGTAACAAATTACGAGAGGAGCTGTTAAACACAGTAGCAGATATTCTGGGTATGTTGATTGATTTAGCCGGTAAAACGGCCATTTCAAACGAGTCTTTGGAAAAGCATATGAAAAACCTGGCATCGAGTCAGGACCCCAGCGAAATTTTACATATTGCTTCTGATATTATTGCTGAAACCAGAATTTTTGTTGATGAAACTAAAAAGTTTGAAACTTCTATTTCAGCTTCAACATGTGAAATCGAAGCTCTAAAACATGAACTGGATTATGTTCGAAAGCAAGCCACTAAGGACGCTTTAACTGGGCTCAATAACCGTAGAGCATTTGATCAGGCCTTATTAGCTTCAATAAACTCTCAGCAGCTAGAGCCTGAACCATTTTGCCTGTTACTGTTAGATATAGATTTATTTAAAGATATTAATGATACGTATGGACATCTAGTTGGCGATAAAGTGCTGGTTGGTTTATCTAAAGTGTTAATGAAGAATATGCGTGGAAGCGATTATCTTTGTCGCTATGGTGGTGAAGAGTTTGCCATAATTATGACTGAAACCCTCATAACAGGAGCTTTTACAGTAGCCGAAAAATTACGTAAATCAATAGAAAAATTACGCTTGAAACATGTCAAAACGGATCAACAGATAGGTCAGGTCACTATTTCAATTGGAGTAGCCAGTTACCGCAATGGTGAAACTGATGTTTCAATTATCGATCGTTGTGACAAGGCCCTTTATCGGGCCAAGTCACTCGGTAGAAATCGGACTGTGATCGCAGATTGATACTGCAAAAATGAAAATTCACAGTCTTTTTTAATAGTTAATCTAAATCATTAATCAATGAGTTTTTTGACTCTTCAGATAGTTCTATACTATGGGTATAAACACTATGTTCAACACCCATACTAAGTTTGTTACCATTTTTTAGTCCATCAATCATCTCTTTGGCTAATTCAAAACGCATGAAATGAACAGAAGAAGTTTTAGTGTCATTGGTTCTCTCCAGATCCTCATCCGAAATTGCCCATACTTTATCAAACCCCTCAACCTGCACCCATACTAAATCTTCAATGCCAATCATTTTTTCTAACTGGGCAGAACGAATATCAACATCGGTATATTCAATCATATAGGTTGCTTTCCAGTTACAGCCATCTGGAACCATTGGATTATATGCTTCTAGCTCTTCTTCTATACCTTCAGCTTCAAACACTTTTTCGATTCGTAGCATTTCCTGTATCTGGTATCGAACTGTTAACCTGTCTTCAAAATAAAGCGTACTGTTAGGTCCAAGCGGTATTTGACGATTCTTTTTATGCAGCATGACCTGGGAGCGAAACTCGGGTCGTTTTTGTGCATAATCTTCTAAAGACCAAAGGTCTTTTCGTGAAAATTGATGAGTTTGTGACATATAAATGATTCCTGAATTTAATTAAAGAGCGTAAGCCTGTCTGAGCAGAGTTATAGGATGTACTGAGTCAGTACCATCATCCAGCCCGGCAGAAATGTGATGACCAGCCATCGGACAATCACTGGTATATACATCGGGAGCTTCTTTTTTTACACGATTGACGACGGGGCGACAAATTTTCATCGCTGTGTCATGCATTTCTTTTTTGAAGGTGTAAGTGCCATCATGTCCTGAACAGCGTTCAATGACGTCAATCTCTGTACCTTCTATCAGCATTAATAATTCTTTTGTTTTGAGGCCAATTTTTTGAACCCGTTGATGGCAGGCAACGTGATAACTCACTTTTCCTGGAGATTTTTTAAAGTCTGTGTTGAGCAAGCCTTCTTTATGACGCAACATTAAATATTCAAAAGGATCGAACATAGCCTGCTGAACTCTGGTTACCTGTTCTTCCTGAGGGTACATTAATGGTAGTTCCTGCTTGAACTGCAAGGTACAGGATGGAACAGGTGAAATAATATCCCAGCCGTCATCTACCAGCTTAGCCATCAAGGGAATATTATGGTTTTTCAGATCATCCACGGCATCCAGGTCGCCCAGTTCGAGTTTAGGCATGCCGCAACATTTTGTAGCGGGAATAACCATGGTCGGTATACCGTTATGTTCGAAAACTTTTAACATGTCTTCGCCCAGATGTGGTTCATTATACTCACCATAGCAGGTACCAAATATAGCCACTTTTCCAGTTGTGGTTTTAGTCGATTGAACATTCGTTAAATCGGGCTGGTGATCAGAAGTCCGTTTGGACAGGGTATTACTATGATAGGCAGGCAATTTCGCTTTTTGATGAATACCGAGAGTATCTTCCAGGAGAGCGCGCGTATGCTGGTTTTTATTGACCGCGTTCACCACGTTCACAACGATTGGAATACTCGCCAGTTTTCCTATTTTGTCAGTAGACGTGATAATTTTGTCACGAGTTTTTACCTGTCCTTTTTTGAAAGCGATGGCTTTGGCACGTAACATTAAATGGGGGAAATCGACATCCCATTCATGTGGAGGAACATATGGACATTTAACCAGGTAACACAGGTCACACAGGTAGCAATGTTCAACAACTTTCCAGTAATCTTTTTTAGCAACACCATCAACTTCCATGGTGTCAGACTCATCGATCAGATCAAATAAAGTGGGAAAAGAATTACAAAGACTCACGCATCGTCTGCAACCGTGGCAGATATCGTAGACCCTTTCTAATTCTTCGTATAATTTATCTTCATTATAAAAATCAGGGGAGTTTTGTCCTAAAGGATGACGAGTGGGAGCTTCTAAACTTCCTTCTCTTGAAGTGGTTGCCATTTATAATCCTAATTATTATTGGTTTCAATAATACGCCACAGACAATTAACGTCTGTGGCGTAGAAATAACACAGGGTAAAAAATTACTCCATGTTATCCAGAGCTTTCTGGAAACGATTTGCATGAGAACGTTCTGCTTTGGCCAGTGTTTCAAACCAGTCAGCTATTTCATCGAAACCTTCGTCTCTGGCTGTTTTAGCCATACCCGGATACATATCAGTGTATTCGTGAGTTTCACCAGCTATAGAAGCTTTCAGGTTATCTGAAGTGCTACCGATAGGAAGTCCTGTTGCTGGATCACCAACTTCTTCCAGATATTCCAGGTGTCCATGTGCATGGCCTGTTTCACCTTCTGCAGTTGAACGGAATACAGCTGAAACATCGTTAAATCCTTCAACGTCAGCTTTTGCTGCGAAATAAAGGTAACGACGGTTTGCCTGTGATTCACCTGAAAAAGCGTCTTTTAAATTTTGCTCTGTACCAGATCCTTTAAGGGACATATTGCCTCCTGATTGATTGTTAAAATTAAATGATCATTTAGTGCAGTATATGCACACCCCATAGTCTATCAATTAGCTGGGTAATGTGAATTTAAATTTAGCAATACTATTGATAAATAAAATCAATCAAACTTTAATAAGCAATAAATATTATGTTAAATGAAATTAATCAGAATTTAAGATGCTCTGAAGAGGTAAAATGAAACTTATTGATGAATTCAGGTTCTTTAGTTAAACCTGTATCGTAACTTTATGGCAGTAAATAGCGTAAGAAACTGATTTCACAGTGGTCAAAAAATTACCCGCTTAAACACTGGGTGAAGTCAGGATATTTAATTTCCTCAGTGAAATCAATATCTTGCTCTCTACCTCCGCCCCTGAAGTATGGTTTCAGGTTAAACATAATAAAAACCACCACAGAGAGTTAATGCATATGAAAGCCAGTGATCTGTTCGTAAAATGCCTGGAAAATGAAGGAGTCGAGTATATCTTTGGGATACCCGGTGAAGAGAACCTGGATATCATGGATTCGCTGATTGGGAGTCCTATCGAGTTTATTACTACCCGTCATGAACAGGGCGCCGCCTTCATGGCCGATGTATACGGTCGAATAACCGGAAAGGCTGGTGTTTGCCTGGCCACTCTGGGGCCCGGAGCTACCAACCTGGTGACCGGTTTTGCAGATGCGAATATGGACAGAGCACCGATAGTCGGAATCGCAGGGCAGGGGGCTACAACCAGAATGCACAAAGAGAGTCATCAGGTGCTGGATCTGGTCAATCTGTTTGCCCCCATATCAAAATACAGCGTGCAGGTTAGAGAACCGGAAATAATACCTGAAATTATCCGTAAGGCCTTCAAGGCAGCTCAGGCTGAAAAACCAGGTGGCAGTTTTATTGATGTGCCTGAAAATGTTGCGGCTATGGAGTTAACCCTTGATAAGGTACCGCTTAAAGTACAGAGCGCACAGTCACCGGTTCCTTCCCCTGAAAAAGTATTACAGGCTGCAGAAATTATTAATAATGCCAGTTATCCAATTATTATGGCTGGTAACGGTGTTATCCGGGCAGCAGCAAGTGATTGTCTGCTTGAAATCGCCGAAAAGTTAAATTTACCGGTGGCTACAACATTTATGGCCAAGGGTGTTATCCCTTTCAGCCATCCTCTGTCACTTGGAACCGTGGGTTTACAGGCCAAAGATTATGTAGCCTGTGGATTTGACCGTGCTGATGTGATTATTTGTGTGGGCTATGACATGGTTGAATATCACCCGCATCTCTGGCACAAAAATAAGGATAAAAAAATTATACATATTGATATGAACCCAGCTGAGGTGGACGAACATTATATTGTTGAGTGCGGTGTTATCGGTGATATCGGCGCGAGTTTGAAGAGTATTGGAAGTGAAACACGTCGGGTCAATGAAAACTCCCACCGGCAATTACGTGAAACTATTGTCGACGAACTGGCAGCTCATAAAGATGATGATGCTTATCCTTTAAAGCCTCAACGCATTATCTGGGATATTCGTCAGGCATTAAATGATGACGACATTGTCGTTTCCGATGTAGGAGCGCATAAAATGTGGATGGCCCGCATGTATCAGGCAGAAAGACCTAACACCTGTATTATTTCAAATGGTTTTGCTTCTATGGGAATAGGTGTGCCAGGTGCAATAGCGGCTAAACTGGCGAAACCCTCGGTAACGGCGCTCACCGTAACAGGCGATGCCGGCTTTATGATGAATTCGCAGGAAATTGAGACGGCATTACGCTACAACATTCCGATCATTATTCTAATCTGGACAGATGGTGAATATGGTTTGATCAAATGGCACCAGTTACGTCGTTTTGGTAGAGATACGAATATCAGTTTTAAAAACCCGGATTTTGTTAAATATGCAGAAAGCTTTGGTGCCAAAGGCTATAAAATTGAAAAAGCCGATGATTTAATTCCCACTATCAAACAGGCGAAAATCGATAATACCGTGGTAATTATTGATTGTCCTGTTGACTACACTGAAAACATGAAACTCACCGAGAAACTTGGCAAGCTGGTTTGTCCAATTTAGCGATTAATAAAAAACCTGTAAAAATAAGTGAAAACAAGTTGTCAGGTCTGAAATCAGGAGTGAAAAAATGAATAACTTTGAAATGATGGTGCCTGGTGTATCAGAAAGTGGTCGACTATCAGTTACTTCACCATGGAATGGCGAAATTATTGGAACTGTCCCGACTATAGATAGTAAAGGAGCTGATACGGCCTTAGCAATTGCATATAGCCTGTTTCAGAACAGGCAACTATGGCTGTCACAGCCTCATCGAATTGAAATACTGAAAAGAACCGCTGAAATAATGCAGACAATGGCTGAAGTACTAGCCAGTGAAGCTACGCGGGAAGGTGGTAAACCTTTAATAGATTCGCGGGTGGAAGTGGCCAGGGCAATCGATGGGGTGTTAAATACGATCGACTGTCTAAAGTCTCAGGCTGGAAATGCGATACCAATGAATATAAATGCTGCTTCAGCTAAAAGACTGGCTTTCACCAGTCATGAACCCGTTGGCGTCGTACTCGCTATCAGTGCCTTTAATCACCCGTTAAATCTGATTGTACATCAAATAATTCCTGCTATTGCAAGTGGTTGCCCGGTTATTGTAAAGCCGGCAGAAGACACACCTTTATCCTGTTTCAGATTAGTTAATATTTTACGTGAGGCGGGGTTACCGGAAGAATATTGCATGGCCGTTATGACTGACAGTATCGAGACTTCTGAGCAGTTAGTAGCGGATTCACGACTTGGTTTTTTTAGTTTTATTGGTAGTGCTAAAGTCGGCTGGAAGCTTAGATCAAAACTGGCTCCCGGCGTTCGCTGTGCGCTGGAGCATGGTGGAGCCGCCCCGGTGATTATTGCACAGGATGCAGATCTGGATGATATCCTGCCTTTACTGGCAAAGGGCGGGCTATATCATGCAGGGCAGGTCTGTGTTTCGGTGCAAAGAGTTTTTGCACACCGCTCAATTGTGGATGATGTGACTGCCAGCTTAGCTGAACTGGCAAATGCGATGAAATGTGGCGATCCAAATGACGAAATAACAGAAGTTGGTCCGTTAATTCGAACACAGGAAGTCAAGCGTATTTCAACATGGGTGAAAGAAGCAGTAGAAGAAGGCGCTATTCTGGTGACAGGTGGACAAAAGACAGGTAACAATTGTTATGCCTGTACCGTATTGCTGGAACCTGATCGTCAGAGCAAGGTTAGTCAACTGGAAATATTTGGACCGGTAATCTGCGTTTATGCATACGATGAGTTAACTGAAGCGGTACAACAGGCTAATAATGTGGCTTATTCATTTCAGGCTGCAGTTGCGACGCAGAATCTTGATACAGCACTTTATTGTTATAAAAATTTAAATGCATCTGCTGTGATGGTGAATGACCATACCGCATTTCGTGTTGACTGGATGCCATTTGCAGGGCTCAAAGAATCAGGATTAGGGGTGGGAGGCATACCTTACACATTCAATGAAATGCAAATTGAAAAAATGCTGGTTATACGCTCCAGGAATTTGTAACAGAATAAAAATCAATGAGGCACTACTCCGGCTAAAGCTTGTGCTCAGCTCGACTTGGTAAAGTACCGGAGAAGTGGTGCATGGAGGCACCGTCAATGGAACCAGGGGATGCAATGACGAAGCTTTTTATTTCCGGAAATATTTATCTTACAGATGATGACATCGGCAATAAAACAAAGAAACGCCTTAGCAGAACTATATTGCAAATAGCCTAAGATTTTACCTTCGTGTCTTAGTGGTGAATATGTTTTGATTTATTGATTACACTGAATAGTTACAAAAAAAAGCCACTTTGAAAGCGGCTTTTTTAAAGAATCGTTTTAAGAAACGATATGTGGCGATCCGGGATGTGTATTATAATGTTCCAATTTATGAATATCAGGATTCTGGATATAAATTTCTCGTGTTTCATTTGACTCAAAATAGATAATTAAATCTTCATTTTCAGCACTTTCTATCACATAAGGCATGCTCATCAATTGTTTTAGCGAAGTACCGGTTACTGGATCTGTCGCTTCTATGCGATACGTCATATATTCTCCTCCAGGCGGTTGATATAGATTAATCATTAAAAACCTAATTTAAAACAAAGTATAGAAAAATTATCATCTTCATCAGAATAATTTGTTTTTTATCTTAAAATCAGGTGTTTAACAGGTTTTTCTTAATAATTAATTAAAGTAACTTCGATAAGTCATTGTATTTAAAGAATAAAGGCAAAAAATGAAAGAATTTGACGTATATTCACTCGGAAATGCGCTTGTAGATATTGAATATCATGTAGAACCGCATCAATTGAATTCGATGGGAATAGATAAGGGTTTGATGACACTCATCGATGAGCATCAGCATAATCACCTGGTTAATTTTCTGGGTGATAGTCATGAGAAAATGGCCTGCGGTGGGTCAGCTGCAAATTCTTTGATCGCGATCGCTCAGATGGGAGGTTTGTGTCATTTTTCCTGTCGCGTTGCAGAAGATATAACCGGACAGTTTTTTATGCAGGATTTAAAAAAATCTGGCATAGCAACCGATTCTCATCTAAAAATGGATAATGCCGGTGTTTCTGGTAAGTGCCTGGTTTTTGTTACACCTGATGCAGATCGAACCATGAACACTTTCCTGGGTGCATCTGCTGATCTCGATGAAAGTTATGTATCAGAACAGGCCATAAAGCGCTCAGAGTATGTTTATCTCGAAGGTTACCTGGTTACAGCTGAGAACTCACGCAATGCTGTTCTACTGGCTAAACAATATGCCCGGAAACACGGTGTCAAAACGGCACTTACCCTGTCAGATCCTTCCATGATGATGTATTTTCGCGAAGGCATGCTGGAAATGATCGGCGATGGTGTCGATTTATTATTTGCCAATGAAGACGAAGCATTTGCACTTTCGACCAGTACAAACCTGGAACAAACAATTCAGCAACTGAAGCAATATGCTAAAACTTTTGTTATTACACGAGGTAAAGAGGGCGCAGTTGTTTTTGACGGGGAGTCGGTGATCAACATAAAGCCTAATACAGTTGATGCTCTCGATACATTAGGTGCTGGAGATATGTTCGCAGGGGCTTTTTTGTATGGCTTAACTCATGCCATGGATTATTCAGAAGCAGGGCAGTTTGCTTCACTGGCATCTTCTAAAATAGTGACGCAATTTGGACCAAGACTTGAAACACAGCAAACCCTTGAATTATTGAAAACATTTAAAGCTGGTAATTTCTAATCCAATAATCAAAAATACCCCACTTTTTACTCTAAAACTACGTATAAACTTGCCATATGTCGCATATAACAGACGATCTCAGAATTACTGCCATTAAAGAACTGGCTTCTCCTCAGCAAATTCAGCAGGATTTGCCAATCACTGATGTTGCAGCAACAACAGTTTACGAGGCCAGACAGGCTATTTATCGAATTCTGGATAAAAAGGATGATCGTTTAATGGTTGTTATAGGGCCATGCTCAATACATGATCCGGATGCAGCAATTGAATACGCCACTAAACTAAAAGCTCTGGCAGATGAACTTTCTGATGACCTGTTAATTATCATGCGGGTTTATTTTGAAAAGCCGCGTACCACTGTAGGATGGAAAGGTTTAATCAATGATCCCTTTCTGGATGATAGTTATCATATTAATAAAGGCGTTCACCTGGCCCGTAAGTTACTGCTTAAACTCTCAGAAATGGGTGTTCCGGCAGGTTCAGAGTTTCTCGACCTGATCAGCCCGCAGTATGTTTCAGACCTGATTTCATGGGGGGCGATCGGTGCACGTACCACTGAAAGCCAGGGACATAGAGAATTGTCATCAGGTTTATCCTGCCCGGTAGGATTTAAAAATGGTACAGACGGTCGCTTACAGATAGCCATAGATGCGATGCGTTCGGCATCACATCCTCATAGCTTCCTGTCAGTCACCAAAGAAGGGCACTCGGCCATATTCAGCACCTCTGGCAATGAATATACCCATGTAATACTGCGTGGTGGAAGTCGTCCTAATTATGATCGCGAGTCGGTCAATGAAGCCGCTGAACAACTGCGTGACAGTGGTTTGAATGATAGCGTCATGGTTGATTTTAGCCATGCCAACAGCCAGAAAAAATTCAAGAAACAGATGGACGTGTGCGTAGACATTGCGCATCAAATCAAAACAGGTCAAGAATCTATTTTTGGCGTAATGATTGAATCTCACCTGGTAGAAGGTCGTCAGGATATCCAGCCCGGTAAAGAACTCGTTTATGGCCAGAGCATTACGGATGCCTGTGTCGGCATGGAAGACAGTGAAAAGATGTTACGAATTCTGGCTGATGCGGTTAGACACAGCCGCGAGAAATAGCTTGTTAAGTTTTAAACACGAGAGGGTTCAAAAGTTACCCTCTCGTGGTATTATGCCTTAATTGAAAAAATCATTATCAACTGTAACCGTATGAGTCTCGCCGTCATCAACGGAAAAAACCACTAATTTAGAGATTCCAAAATTAGATATGCAGTCTTCATCCGAAATATTGCATTGTTGAAATTGCACGGTATATTGGTTCGAGGCGACTCCCATATTAGTACATTCGCCTGGTTTCATATCGGCTCCAAATGGGTAGCTATTGGTAAAAAACCACTCCAGCCCGCTGCTTAAATTGTTCTCAACTTTGAAATAGGCAGGACCATCTGGATTGGCAACTAAGTCGCAACCGCCACTACTTCCACCATCGCTATCGCTACTACATGCTGAGAAAAGCGTAAGAAGAAAAGGCAGAAATAGTAATATTATGTATTTAATTGAAATTTTCATATTATTATCCTTAGAAATAGTCACTCTGGGTTACTAAACAGCTCTTAAAAAACCTCAATAGTTACATCATCGATATACCATCCAGTACTGACATAACCCGAATTGACGCCACCGTCTTTATTTTGAAAGAGAATACGGACCTTCTTGCCGGCATAAGCAGTGAGATCCACCAAAGGTCTTGTCCAGACACCACCCGAAGTACCGATATAAGTTTTAAGAATTGGTGATGTTGTCCAGACCCCGGGCTCAGTTTCCTCCTGAACAT
>ERZ890953.1669-NODE-1669-length-10776-cov-5.661412_pt1 | contig 10776 bp, 11 predicted proteins | sample MGYA00521264_ERZ890953 | MGnify/ENA primary metagenome ERZ890953 (study PRJEB32303, sample SAMEA104408629) | aquatic metagenome | biome: Brackish water; feature: Chemocline; material: water | place: Baltic Sea | collected 2014-10-26T21:54:00 | depth 200 m ... | reverse complement strand
TTCCTTAACAGTGCAGCTAGGTTAAGTTGCACTTATGAGTTGAATTCGGGTATTATAAAAAACATACTTTGACTGATTAATGTTATTTGAGTATTTTCCGAAGCGTTTTATAGTCTTCATCTTATGAGTGATAAAACTACTTTTGTCCGGGCTTTACGCCCATTTTCGTTAATTGTTGCCATCGCCACCTGTGGTCTGGGTGTCAGTCTTGCGCTGGTTGAAGGTTCTCACAATACGTTGTTAGCAGGACTGGTCATATTTACCGGTGTGTTATTACAAATTGCAGTAAACCTGATTAATGATCACCGTGATCTTACCAGTCATCAGTTTACTCAAGCACAAAAACAGGCTATTAAACGTAATACCCGTGTAGGTATGTTAGTCATGCTGGTAGCCATTTTTCTGGGTTTTTACATGGTCAGTATCAGGGGCTGGCCGCTGCTATTGCTCGGCATACTCGGGGTGTTCGGTGCCTGGGGTTACACCGGCGGACAGATTAATTACAAACAACGCGGCCTCGGCATATTATTTGTATTTTTATTTATGGGCGTACTGCTAATTGGAGGCTCTTATTACGTTGTCGCGGGTGATTTTCACTGGAATATTTTCTGCTTATCGCTGCCTTTTAGCCTGCTGTCATCGCTACTTTTGTTAAGCAATGAATTGCGTGATTATGAAGAAGATCTGGCTGCCGGCATTAAAACCCTGAGTGTACGTCTGGGCTATAAAAACGGGGTAAAACTTTATTACTGGCTGGTTGCCCTGGTTTATCTAATCAGCGCATTACTGTATCAGGCAGAAATTTTACCGGGGTTAGGGTTATTACTGGTCACCGTCATTGTGCTGTGGCAACCTTTAAAGCTACTTAACGCTCCACAGAATCAACGCATACCTCTGACACCGTTAACCGGCAGATTCTATTTAAGTTTTAGCCTCGCCTATATTATCACCATCTGGATACCTCAGTTTTGAACCAGGATTTAGTACTCTCAATAGCCTTACCGGTAACTCTTTTCTGTATCATGTTCAGCATGGGCGCCAGCCTGACGCCTGCTAACTTTAAAACGCTAATGCAAACTCCGGGAGCAGTGCTAACCGGTTTATTTTCTCAGATGGTGTTATTACCGCTGTTAGCTTTTGTACTGCTGTACCCTTTTTCAATGCCCGCTGAAATTTTTGCCGGTTTCATGATTCTGGCTTTAAGCCCGGGTGGCACTACCTCCAATATGTTTTCTTACCTTGCCGGTGGAAACCTGGCTTTATCAATTTCGCTGACTGCGATCGTCAGCCTGTTAACACCTTTCACAATACCTCTGGTGGCTGGCTGGATACTGGCATCACAAGCTGGGCCGTCAACCGCTATTCATCTACCTTTTCTAATGACAGTGGTTAAACTTTCCGTTGTCACGCTGCTTCCTGTGGCTGTTGGCATGTTATTGCGTCACTATAAATCCGCATTTTGTCTGCGCAATAAATTCTGGATGACCCGCCTGCCACTAGTCATGTTACTACTGGTGATAGCCGGAATTATTAACCAGAACTGGCAAAAAATGCCATATTTTGTCGATCAAACCGGATTACCTGCCGTATTGCTGGCGACATTGGCCATCATTACTGGCTATTTATTCGCCCGTAGCATGAAACAAAATGAAACCGATGCCAGAACCATAGCCATCGAAACTTCTATTCAAAATGGCGGTACAGCCATTCTGGTTACTGGAACCATCTTACAAAACCCCGCTATGACCATAGCACCTGTCATGTATGGAATCTTAATGCTGATTCCCGTATTTGTTTATCTGATGCTGTTAAAATTGTTCAAACCCGCTTTTGTAACTTCATGACACATCGCCTTTCGAATACCTTTGGTAAAAGCACAGTAACCACCGAAAAACGTGAAAAACTGGTACGCAGCATCTTTAACCGGGTGGCCGGACGTTACGACCTGATGAATGATTTGATGAGCATGGGTACTCACCGTTTATGGAAGCGAAAATTTTGTAAACAGGCTGCCAACGCTTCATCAGGCCATATCTTTGTCGATCTTGCCGGAGGTACCGGGGACATCGCCCGGGCACTGCTTGACGGGCAACGTGAAGTGATCATTATTGACCCTTCCATTGCCATGATGCGAATTGCAGAAAATCGCCTGGGCAGCCAATGCAAATACCTGGCGGGTGCTGCAGAAAACATCCCTCTGCCGGATAACAGTATCGACCTGCTAACAATCTCGTTTGGCATCAGAAATACTACTGATATATCAAAGTCTCTACAGGAAATTTTCAGAGTTTTAAAACCCGGTGGCCACTTCTACTGCCTGGAATTCAGTACGCCACACGCCTGGCTAAGGCCTTTTTATGATGCCTGGTCACGCATTGTGATTCCACGACTGGGAGCCCTGATTGCCGGCCACCCCGATGCTTATACCTACCTGATTGAATCCATCCGCGAATTTCCGGCTCAACAGGAAATGGCTGGCATGATACGGGATACAGGCTTTCAAAATGTATCCTACAGTAACCTGTCTTTTGGCATTGCCTGTATCCACCGGGCGCAAAAAAACCTTTAAATCGGGGTTGATAGAAATAATACAGCCTGACTATGTAACTTAGTCACACTTCTTTTTTTGAGACTATATTATACTTCACTAATATAGAAACAAAATGGAAGTAAAGAAATGATTAAATCTGCATGTTACTTAATGAAAAAAGCCGCTGCCTCATCAGCAACTTTTATAGTTCTGGGAGGAATAATCGTGCTTATTTCTCAGCTACTAAATTTAGGTACAGTAGCACCGGCAATATTATCCTACCTGGGATTTATATCAGTGTTTGTTGGCCTGCTTATCATGCTTATTACTCTGCTGGCGCTCATGTTACCTAAAGTCAGTCAACGCCTTGAGCAGTGCCAGCATTAAAATGCTACCACTAGATTTTGTGGCATTATGAGTATTCGAGTTTTTAAAGTCATCAACAGGGGATAAGTAATACCCCCGGCTTAGCCTAAATGACCAACTTTCAGCGGTAACTTGAAGCCACCAGTTTTTAGCAGGTGGAGTATTCTCATTTTAAATTCCTTAAACTCTGTGACCTTTCAAAGTCAGTAATTCTCTTATTATCTGACCCCTTAAATAAACTGGAATAAACTGGATTTTTGTCTTATAACAACCCTCAAGGGATAATAATTTCTTTCAATAAATAAGCAGGCAGCATATTTTTCACCTCAAATGCAGATATTCACCCGATAGCGGTCCAGATAAATGCCAGACAAGCTTTACACCCAGACCTTCTCAACCGATACCCACATATTTTCTGAGGGAGAAAAAGGTATAATTGCCTATGTCATCGAAAGTGGTCTGGTCGAGATCTACACAATTAAAAAAGGTAAACATGTTGTGCTTGGTATCCTGACGCCGGGACAGTTATTTGGCGAAATGGCACTCATCGACGATGAGCCCAGAACTGCAACAGCCATCGCTATCAAGGACACCGTGTTAACGATCATCAGCCGTAAGCAACTCATTGAACGGCTGAAGAATACAGAACCAATGTTACGCATGCTGATGCGCGTCATTATCTCCCGTTACCGTACCAGTATCAGGCATGCACGAAAAGCCGGCATGATATCTCAGCTTAATACACCGCTGCCTGATGACACCATGTCAGAAGAAACACAGACACTGGCAATTGGAAAATTTCGGCAGGAGAATGAATTACGCGAGGCACTGCTAAATAAAGATTTGCTTGTGCATTACCAGCCATTACTCAATATGGAGACTGGAAAGTGGGCCGGATTTGAGGCGCTAACTCGCTGGAATCACCCGACAAAAGGCCCGATTTCACCCATTGAGTTTATCTCCCTGGCGGAGGAAACCACGCTAATTATTCCGATAGGCATGTATGTCCTGCGCCAGGCTATTGAGGATATGATTATCCTGCAGGCCGAACGCAACAAAATATTACCAGATGCGCCACCATTGTTTATCGCTGTTAATGTGTCTTCCAGACAGATCGAAGAAACAGATTTTATTGATAATATCGCCAGCATTGTAAAAGAAAACGGGTTTCCACCAGCCAGCCTGAAACTGGAGATAACTGAAAGTATGACCGCTGATTATCAGCTTGTCGTTGACTGGGCAAGTCGTTGCAGGGCGCTTGGGTTCAGTATTGCTATCGATGATTTTGGCACCGGCTATTCCAGTATGGAGCACCTGCTCGAACTGGAAGTAGATACTCTAAAAATAGACCAGACATTTATAAAGAAAATGCAGCAGAATCCAAAGGCCAGGAAACTGGTTGTAGGTATGGTCAGACTTTCCAAGGCGCTCGGCTACTCCACTGTAGCAGAGGGGCTGGAAACCGAGGTAGACTTCAATACGCTGCAGGGGATGTCAGTTGAATATGGCCAGGGCTTCCATATAGCTAAACCACAATCGGCTGAAAAAATTATTGAGCAGTTAAAAAACGGCGCCTGAGATTCAGCTATTAATCATTTTGAATGCGAAGAAAAGCTTTACTCTCGCCAGGATGCAAAGATCACCAGGAAAGGCCGCTTCAAGTTGATTAAGGCTTACAAAGCAGGACTGGTTTTTTCTTTGCGTTCTTTGCGCCCTTGCGAGAAACCTTTTTTATTGTTCATTAACTAAGGCTGAGTTTCCGGGATAATCAGCTGTGAAGAGACCTCTGAATTACTTACAATCATAATTCATAGGCCGATCCCTTAAAATCTCAGACCGGCTGCATGCAGCCAGATCCGGCTAATTTGCAGCCAGACCTGCCTCAGACAGCATGTACTCAATCACACTACTAAGCTCTTCGTCTGAATAGGCGGATCCTCCTTTCGGTGGCATAGCGCCCTTGCCGGTAATCGCGGTTTGCAGCAGTGCGTTGATACCCAGTGCTGCTCTCGGCTCCCAGGCTGCCTTATCACCGAATTTGGGGGCATTAGCCACTCCAGTGGAATGACAGGCCATGCAAGCCCCCTGATACATGGACTCAGGCGTCTTTGCCACGGCCAGAGCCGCCGAGCCCATCTGCGGTGCATCTTCCGATCCGAGAATATCACCCAGCGTCACAACCGGACGAATTCGCTCAGCTACCGAATTGCTACTCATTACATTGGCACTTTGCGGAGAATTGCTCATGAAGGCCAAAATCAAAATCATCGCTGGCGACGATATTGCAAGTACGGTGGCTACATTCAAAGATAAATTGTTATTTTTAAAGGCAAACAAAGAAATTCCCCCGGTCAGTCTGCTAGAAAATATCGGCCTATTGTAACCAAATGTTAAGAAAAGGGATAGCCAAAAGCCATGATGATAACCTCATGCCTGAAACTTTCATCGTTACTTGCCAGCGAAATCTAAACATCCCGGGATTTTTAACAGGCAGCCGCCTGGTTTGCTTTCATTTGCTTATATTCATTAACCGACACGATTTTCTGGTTTTCCTTATCCCACAAAATATAGGAAAACGCTTTTGCTACATCACGTAATCGGAGCCGCGTAACATCTTCAAACAAATATGAATATGCTTTATGACAGCTAGCAAGATTGTAATTGGGTATTCCCGCAGAGATGTGATGAATATGATGGTAGGCGATATCAGCACCGAACCAGTTAATCACTTTTGGAACTGTTAAAAAACTGGTACCAGCAAGGGCCCCCTGATAGTAATTCCAATTTTCAGTATCACTGGCAAATGAACCTTCAAAATTATGCTGGATAGTAAAAATAATAATTCCGGCAGCCCCTGCTAGTGAAAGACTAAGAATATAAACTGTAAAAAAATTAGCTGCACCAAAATACCAGCTTGCTACCACCCAGATACTAATCAATACAATATTATTTAAGGTCATGTGAAAATATTCTTTCCCGCTTTTCCAGAAGCCTGATTGCTGGGCATTGACAATGTTTTTTAACGGGATTTGTGTATCGTTTAATTTACTTTTTACAATATTAAACAGGAATTGCAGGCTACCCAGTATCCAGTTAAACCGGGGATTAAATATGAAATACATAAACGCACCTATTGGTGCAATTTTAATATTTCGCGCATACTGATATTTTTTTTGTTTAGACTCAGACAGTTTTTCAAATTCAGTGATAGAAAGAATATTTAATGGGCCACGATATTTTTCCCAGTTGCCATTTGTCGAATGATGGTAATTATGATGTTGCGACCAGACATATTGTGGCATACCGACAAATACACCGGTAAAAAAACCGCCAATGGCATTGTATATCGGAGTTTTAAACAAACTTTTATGCCCGCAGTCATGCATTAACATGAAAATTCGTACAATAAAGAAAGACAGCAGTAGGATGCAGACAGTCATTATCCAGTATGATTCAGACTCAAAACTTAATAATGAAAAGTAAAACAGTATAAAGTAAGGCACTAGCGTATTAATGTGCTGAAATAGCGCTTTCCCATCACTCTTATCTGAATATTTTCTAATAATTTCTGATGAGATACTTTTCAACTGGGAAGGTGTCGTCATTTACTGTTATTCCTGCAAAATAAAAATGTCTGGATTAGGATCAAAAATTGTAGCTCTAAACAGATACTTCAATCTCAATTTATTTGAGTTCTCTATATTTTAGAGCAGTTATTTTGATAACGCAGGAAAAATATGCAGAGATGAATGGGGGTATTGATTCTACAATTGCTTATCGTTATTACTCAACCGGAACCATGTTGCCCGAAGACTCAACCAGCCATGATAACAGCTTCCGTTTGGTTATATAACTTGAAAAATTAGGCCTCCCATTAATTAAAAGCTTGCCCGAACGCTTTAGATCAACAACCCGAAATCCTGCTGCCTTTTGCAGTTAACCGCTAAAAGTAGACTTATGGTATCAATTTGTCTGTAAGCTCTGACATTGTCTATTTTTCGGATTTCTTTGTAAAAAATGGATACCACACCTAAAAATTGTCTAATTTTTCAGGCCATAACAAGATGTAGCTTATCTTTTATTTCAGGTTTCAATTAATGGGTGCCTTTCTTTTTTCCAGGTAACAAGATTTTAGCCGATTAATTAACACAATGATGAAAACTGTTCCGTAGCTTGTCATATAAAAATATGACCTTTATACTCCACCGGCTTTCAGTCTTTTCAATCATCGAGGTGCAACTGAACCGCATCCTCCATTACCGACAGAGATGCGCGGATTTATGCAGAAAATCATTTTTCGGGGTGATTAATCGCAACCCGACGTTGAGAGGTTTCGATGCAGGGCACGGGACGTCGCCCCAAGAACAATAAGTTAAGCCAGTAGATTCCTGATTCGGCCAATGGTGCCAACAATAAGTTATAGAGGATAATATGAGTAGATTCGCAATTGCAGGTATTCAGATGAAGGTCTCGGCCACTCACTCCAACGTTGAGATGATGAAACTGAAGCTGGATATCACCATGAATCTCTATCCATGGGTGCAGATGGTGGTTTTCAGCGAGCTGTGTGGATATGGCCCCCTGATGCATACTGCACAGGCGTTTCCGGGTCCATTCGAAATAGAAATGCAGGAAATGGCCCGCAAGTACCAGATCTGGCTGCTACCGGGCTCCGTTTTCGAAACCCGTGGTGAAGAGACCTATAACACCGCCTCGGTGATCAACCCGCAGGGCGAAGTCGTATCGCGCTATAGCAAGATGTTTCCCTTCTATCCTTACGAGGAAGGCGTGTCTCCGGGGCATGACTACTGTATCTTCGATGTTCCCGACGTGGGCCGCTTTGGCGTCTCCATCTGCTATGACATGTGGTTTCCAGAAACCGTCCGCACACTAACTGTGATGGGCGCCGAGGTAATCATTCACCCGACACTGACTGGAACCATCGACCGTGATACGGAGCTGTCCATCTGCCGTGCGATGGCGACTGTGAATCAATGCTACATGTTCGATGTCAACGGACTCGACACCGGGGGCAGTGGCCGCTCGGTAGTGTGCGGTCCCGATGGCCGCGTGATGTACCAGGCACAAAACAATGAAGAAATCATGCCCATCGAACTGGACTTCGAAAACGTGCGCCGTAGCCGGGAGTTGGGCGTACTCCGTCTCGGTCAGCCGCTGAAAAGTTTTCGTGATCACATGGGTGATTTCAGTATCTACTGGCCCGATGCTAAACACCCCTATCTGGATTCACTCGGCCCTCTCATAAAGCCGGGACGGATGGACAAGCTCGCAGAGCTCAAACAGCGTGAGACCGAGATGATGGAACTCCAGCCAGATTCAGGAATAGGATACAAGGGCATGAAATAAGGCGAGCCGTTAAGTGCAATTTGCCAATGAAGAAACAGCCACAGGAAAGCTAGCTGTTCAGTAGTAATGCTGCTTATTTTGAAGGCCTTTACACACCACAGCTTCTAATTCTCAGCTGTCGACCTTCAAGAATCAATCCTGACAGGCTGTAGGTAAAAGGCAAGTTATGTAGCATTCTTTCAGAATTTAAAGTGTATCTGCCCCAGTTACTAGCAGCTACTAAAAATTGATTGGTATACCGTCCCCAGATTCCCCTGTAAATCCGGTTTAAGTTCGATGTAGGAATCCAGTGTACTCAATGAAAACTCAACCACTTCATTGGGACCATTTAAAGACTCCAAAATCATGCTGGATCCGCATATTGCACAAAACTTGTGTTTAGTTCCATTTGGGTCAAGGTAAATTTTAAGAAGTTGTTTGCCTTGTACCCAGTGAAAGTTAGCATTTTTAACCTTGCCAAAAGTAGCAAATGCCGAACTATCAAATTTACGACATATCGAACAATGGGAGTTTTCCATTTTTAGCTCAATTTCGTCTATTTCATATTTTATGGAGCCGCAAAGACATTGTCCCTTGTAAGCAGGTTTATCCGTTTCTCTACTCATACGTTATTCCTTAAAAAATTTAGAGGGCATCTGAATTAATCAGAATTAGCATCATTAATAAAAGTTACTAGAGTTTAGAGTTTCAGGAGTAAAAAAACTTAAAAAAGTACCCATAAATAGTTGACATAGCAGCCCACTTCGAGCTGCCGCGCCTTGCATAACATTCTATATTAGCAAGGTTATGCAAGGCGCGGCCTTCGGGATTTTTTCCGAATTCTGAAGGCCGCTATGAACACTAAAGGATATTCGAGTATCCCTCGTGAACTGCTCTATTGGATCACATTTTTAAGTAAAACGTTACCCCCAAGATCTGTGGGTACGTTTATAGAGTTACTCATCGGTGCGATGCTGACCTCGACAGGGTTTGTGACGGATGCTTACTTGATGCTGGAGATGTCCAGACACTGGACCAGCTATTATAAATGGTTAGAAAAAGGTCGGTGGTCATGGCTGGCTATCGCCCGCCAGTTTACTCGGCTGGTCATGCGGGTTGTCAAAGAAGATGTTATTCATTTGGCGATAGATGATACGTTGACATTACGGGCTTCAAAGACAGCACCGGCCAGTCAGATCCATCATCAGCACGGTAATAAACCGAACCTGTCGCAGTTTGTGCAGGGGCAATGCTGGGTGAGTCTGGCCAGGGTGGTCAAGTTTAAAGGTGACCGCCACATTGCTTTACCATTACTGACACGGTTGATACCCAGCGTCAGTAACACGGGTAAACTGGTGGCTGCTAACACCCTGATACGAGCTATATATCAGCTGTTTGAAGGTAAAACCGTCAGGGTGCTGGTTGATAGCTGGTATATGCGGCGGGTATTTATTGAGTCCATGTTGCAACGCGAGTTTAACGTGATCGGTCAGGTGCGCATTGATACCAGGTTGTACGATGTACCGGGGAAGAAAAGAAAAAAGCAGCGAGGACGGCCTCGAAAATATGGCGATAAATATACACCCAGGCGGATAGCGCATTTAAAACGCACCGTGGTGACATTACCCCTGTATGGTAAAGAGCAGATTGTCCGTTATCGCAGTAAATTAGTGAAAGCTCGTTTTCTAAATGGATTACTGGTACGAGCCGTCTGGTGTGAATTTAAAAGTGATCATGGACAATGGAAACGAGTCAGTTTGTTATTGAGTACAGACACGACATTATCGCCAGAAGAAGTGATTGATAGTTATGGAAAACGCTGGTCGATTGAATCGATGTTCAATCAACTGAAATTATCCTGGGGCCTGAAAGAAGCCTGGCAGCAAACGCGTCAGACATTACACCGATGGGTACACATAACCATGGCGGGTTATGGACTGGTACAATTATTGGGCTACCTGAATACATCAACGATTCAGGCCTTGTGCCAGCACTCTCCTTGGCGCAGAGACAATCCGACTACAGCCGGGCAAATACGCAAAGGACTATTGATGATTTTTCGTCATGTTAATGTACGGACATGGTGGAATGGTAAATGCAAAAAATTCGAACCGCCAAATTGGCGAGGAAGTGACTATGTTGAATCAAATATGCTCAATACCGCATAAAACCTGGAAAATGAGTCACAGTGATGACCGTAATCATCCTGATAAAAACAGGTTGAGCGGGCAGTTACGCTCTAAACTCTAGTAAAAGTTATTGACACTACTTTTTTAACTATAAAGCAGACTCTTAAGGCTTGTAATCCTTTTTTTCCTAAACTTTATAAAAATTAACAAATAGATAATCTATGTAAACTTTTTTATTGACTGCTAATAGTTTAAAAATTTTTCCGGCCAAATAATGAGATTCAAGCTTTAAACCTGGAAAAACCAGTTCGCAGGTAAAAATTACGTAACTAATCAATAGGGTCAGACTCAATGCCGGAAAGTTAAGCGACTCGCTCGTCATTCTGGCGAAGGCCAGAATCCATA
>ERZ890953.1667-NODE-1667-length-10783-cov-12.966070_pt1 | contig 10783 bp, 9 predicted proteins | sample MGYA00521264_ERZ890953 | MGnify/ENA primary metagenome ERZ890953 (study PRJEB32303, sample SAMEA104408629) | aquatic metagenome | biome: Brackish water; feature: Chemocline; material: water | place: Baltic Sea | collected 2014-10-26T21:54:00 | depth 200 m ... | reverse complement strand
GAAGGGATTATCATGCTGGATCGGGCCGCATTGTAATGAAGGGATTCTTCCAGACCGGCCTCCTCATCAAAACACATAACCTCTTTGGCACCCTGCACAGCCAGCGGCGGATTGCCGGCGATTTCTTCCGCCATTTCCTTTGACCTTTTTTCAAGGGTCTCTGGATCATCGTAAACATGGTTTACCAGTTGGATACGTTCCGCCTGGTCCGCGTCAAAACGGTTTCCGCGGAAGGCAATTTCCCTGGCGTGACCTTTTCCCACAACTTTCGGCAATCGCTGAAGGCCTCCCACATCCGTTATGATCCCCAGTTTGGGTTCCGGCAGGGCGAAGACTGTTTTCCGCTCACACATGCGAATATCACAGCATAACGCCAACTCAAGTCCCGCTCCCAGACAATGTCCCTGGATCACTGCAATGGTGGGTTTTGAAATCTTTTCCAGTCGCGTGTGAATCTTCTGTATACGGGTGACTTCTTTAAAAAACCATACCTTTTGAGATGCATCGGGCGGTTTGTTGAACGAGACAAAAATTTCATTATCCGGGCTCAAGTCCAGGCCGGCACAAAAGGATTTTCCTTTACCCCGAACCATGATAACCCTTGCCTCGGGATCCTGTTCAGCCATACCGATGGCCCGGTCTAGGGCATCCCACACCAGGGTGTTTAAAGCATTTCGCTTCAGAGGCCTGTTGAGTGTTATGACACCGATAAAGTCTTTTGATTGATAGGTAACCGAATTTTCTAAGTTTGAAGGTTGGTTTTCCATGAACAGACTCCTTAATTGACTAAAAAATAATCTTTTCAGCCTTTACATCATATATCCCCCGGTACGTGAGCCTTACCTTTAATACGGAAGTAAAGGTCAGAAATCCGAGGGTCCAGAGTGGATAAGTCAATGTACATCCGGCATCTGCCAGCAGCCCATGAAAGGCCGTGATTTCCTGTGCCAGATCCGGGACACTTTTCCGAGAACAGACGCCCCCAACGGGAAGGGAAACCCGCGCCTGTACGACGCCGTTCCGGACCATGGAGATTCCACCGCCCATTTCCAGCACATCCTCGGCCGCCCGGGCCATATCGGCCGCTCGTTGGCCTATCACCAGAAGTCCATGGGTTTCATGGGCCACCGTGGAGGCCAATCCTGATAACCCCGAACAGAAACCTTGAACAAAGCCCTGGCCCCTCATGGCCCCGTCCCGGCTGATCAACGTGGCCGTGAGGATGTCTCCTTCCGGTTGATAAAAGCCGTTTAGTTCCCGAAGACAAACTCCCTCTAGGGTCGTGACAGTCTGGTTGACAATTTTAATCACTGGGACTTTTTCAAGTGATTCACGGCAGGCCACTTGAAACGTTTCCGCACTCAGGAAACCGGTATTGAAGGGCCGATTCCCCATGTCCGGTTCAGGGGTGGGTAATGGCGCAACCGACAAAACGCCGTCCTCGGCTGCGATGGCCCCCCGGGATAACACCAGCCTGGGTGTCGGTCTTTCCAGGGAATCCACCACCAGAAGGTGTGCCATTCGGCCCGGTGCAACCCCTCCCAGCAGGTGGTCCAGCCGAAAATAGCGCGCCGGGTTGATGGTGGCCATTTGTATGGCCCGGACGGGGTCGATGCCCTGATTGATGGCCTCGGCAACCACCCAGTCCATATTGCCCCAGGAAATCAGGTGGTCTGGAAAAATGCCGTCGGTCACCAGCATGATTCTGCTGGTATCAAACGCTTTTGAGCGATGAACCGCTTCCGCCAGATGAGGCAGGTCCTGCCGGATGGAACCATGACGCAGCATCACATAATACCCCAGCCGCAATCTTTCCATGGCATCTTCACTCTTGAGGGATTCATGGCAGGACGTAACGCCTGCTGTGGCCAGAACATTCAGTTTGTCCCAATTGGCGCCGGTGGTGTGGCCTTCCACCAGCCGTCCTTGCTCTCGGGCCGCTTGAATCCGCTTTTTTAAAACCGGATCTTCATTGATCAACCTGAGATATGGCGTAATTTCACTGAGGGAAAGCACATTGTCAAATGCATAGGCTTTTTCAAGATCCCTGTCAGACCAGAGTTCGCCCCCTTCCACTTCAGGGTAGGGAGGTGCTGCTGCGGGAATCCCCGTGTAAGCACTGAGAAAACTATTTGAGAGCTGATTCATGGTTTTCAGGTATGCCGTCACGCCAATGGCATTGGCAAGGTCATGGCCGTCATTAAAAAAACACGTGGTTCCCCTGGGGACCACGTGATTCGCGTAGGAAAACGGGTGATAGAAAAGATCCGCGTGAGCGTGAGCATCAAAAAAACCCGGGAGGATGAAGCTTCCCTTGACATCAATCACCCGGGTTTCAGAATCCATCATGTCTTCTGATGGCCCCACATAGCATATTTTTTCACCGGAAACCGCCACATTGTGTGGCAGGATCTCTCCCGAATATACATTGACCACCCGGCCGTTGGTAAGCAAGATATGGGGTTTCATTAAATGACGAATTAAGGGCCTTTCACTCCCTCAGCCACGAAGTTTTAGCAAATAATCGTTTTTACAAAAAATTTGCGGGACCGGGGGCCATCGAATTCACAGTAGAAAATTTTCTGCCAGGTGCCCAGGACGAGACGCCCGCCTTCCACCAGCACCGTAACCGAGCTGCCCATGAGGGATGCCTTGATATGGCTGTCGGAATTCCCTTCCATGTGCCGGTAGCCGTCATTGGGTGGCACCAGCTGTTTCAGTTTCTGGATGATGTCCGAACAGACCGCCGGATCAGCACCTTCATTGATGGTCACACCGGAGGTGGTGTGAGGGACATAAACCACGCAAAGGCCGTCGGTGACACCTTCTTTTTCGACTTCCCGCCGCACCAGGTGCGTGATGTCCACCATATCCACGCGGGCGGTCGTTTTTACGGAAACCGTGATGGGCATGGGACTCTCCTTTCAAGGTCTTGGCGTGTTGCTATGGCAAATTCGTTCAGAAGGGATGAGAGAAAAGCACGGTGAAAGAGAAATGATTTATGCAGCCTTCTTCTTTTCAATGGCCACATGATCCTCAAACCCTGCTTCTTCCAAATACACATTGATGGTTTGTTCCGTGGATGTGGTCCATGTGCCGCCCTTATAATCCGGGGCAATGGGAAGTTCCCGGTTTTCTGCTCCCCGGTCTGCTAGAATGGCCAGCTCGATCTTTTTAGGACGTCCGTAATCCATCAGGGCATCCATGGCTGCTCGGACGGTTCTCCCCGTATAAAGCACATCATCCACCAGAATCAGCAGTTTATTGTCAATGGAAAAGGGCAATTCGGTTTTTCCCACGATGGGGATGGAACTGATCTTTGTCCAATCATCCCGGTAAAGGGTAATATCCAGAATGCCCAAGGATGGGGTCGGAACACCGGATTCGACCAGGGTTCTCCGTAGCCGTGCTGCCAGGAACGCGCCGCCGGTACGAATGCCGATCAGGGCAATTTCTTTGTTTGATCCGTGTCTCGCGATGATCTGATCTGCAATTTCCTGAATATGTTGGATAATCTCTTCTTTATTCAGAATCATTCCTGCTTTCATAACAGAACCCCATGAGTAATGAAAAAAAGTATGATCCCTATCATAGGTTTATGGGCATGTCAATAAAATTATTGACTTTTCAGAGCATGCGAGTAAAAGTGTGACAAATTCCCCCCTATCCTGTACAAAGAAAAGCATCCATACTTTCCAACAACGCATATCATTAAACAATAGTCCTCTCAATACATAAAGGAGAAATTCTTTAATGGAAACAAGTCAGGCAATTATGGCCTTTTCCCAAAGTGAGAAGGTGAAATCCAGTATTATCTGCGCGTCTCAGTCCCTCGAACTGCTTGCGGGGCTCCCTTTTCCCGAAAATGAAGGGGCTCAGAAAGTGATCAGGATGAATATCGAGATGATGCGCCAGGAAATTCAGTTGGCAAGAAACCTTTCGGGAGATGAATCCTGGGATGAGATTGAAAAAAGCGTCGGCAGAGCCGTTGTCATGATCGATTCCGGTGTGGCCCCTGAATCAGTGGTTCATCTCACCCAGGCCTTGAGCCGGGTCACGAGTATCGGGCATCGTTCCATGTCGGCTTTGAAGGAAAAGGGTCTCCTATAAATACCTTTGGTTAGATTTTTTTGCGGTATTTCTCCCGAACCTGAGATACCAGCCGTTTCAGACGGGGAACCTGGCTTTTCTGAGCGCTGTCCCAGCAGGGCAGAAGCGAGTTATTATGAAACAGGGGTTCCGATGAAAGGTCATGGTTTGAATGGGCCACGGCCTTTTCCCAGAGCCGGGTGTGGGGAATGGGGGAGTATTCTGCAAGATAGGGGATGCTACCGCAGCGATCCGCTTGATGAATGGTTTCAGCGACGGCATCCGGGGATTGCCCCGGCATTCCCATCAAGATGTAAGTGCCGATCTGCCTGGGGTCGAATCCGGCATTTAGCAGGTGATCCATGGCATTCGCAAAATCACCTTTCGAGAGCTTATTGTCCAGATTCCAGCGTTTGCTGCCATCGGAAGCCTCCAGGCCCAGTCGAATGGTTTGAAATCCGGTTTGATGGAGTAACCTGGCCACGGATTTCGTGATTTCCCTCACGTGAATGGCATTGGGGGTATGAAATCTGATGGGAAGATTGAGGCGGGCAATATGGTCAAGGAGCACCCTCAGGTGGTTATCCCATGACACCAGCAAAGCGTCGTCGTAAAAAGCAAAATCCCGAATACCCCAAGTTCTGTGCCAGTGAAGGATCTCCTCCAGGACTTCACCCGGGTCTTTCTGAACAAACTCGGGAAAGAGGAAATGGCTTGCACAGTAATGACAGCGATAGGGACAGCCGCTGGAGGTCATGAGGCAAATGTAGTGAGTTTTGCTTAACAGGTCAAAAGCGGGATAACTGAGCATGCTGGAATCGAGTGTTTCATTGGGAGTGGAAATTTCGTAATCTTTGAGGATTTCGTATATGGCGGGAATACCTTGTTTTGAAACCACCCGATCCGCTCCCGAAAATTGGGTAGCGTGTTCCCGGCACAACCTGGCATATACACCGCCTAAAATGACCGGAACCTCAGGGTGTATTTTTTGCGCTCGCCGGATCGCCTCAAAAACCCCGGGATACCAGTAGGTCATAAGGGATGTCACCAGAATGGCCGAAGGGTTTTTCACTCGCCTCAATCCCTCTTCAAATATTTCCGGTAAGAGCCCGTAACGACTGTAAGGCCGATCCGTTTCTTTTAGGGCAAGGGGTTTGGGGACGATTTGACGCCAGAATTTCCCGGTACCATATTGCCGCCTTTTGGGTGGCTTTAACGATGATCGTTCGATCATGTCGGGGTGGTCCACGTCCATACAGTCCATCAAATGGACGCAAAATCCCCTTCGCCTGAGATCCGTTGCCAGAGAGAGAAGCCCCAAAGGTTTGCTCCAGAGATCGTAGGCCGCAAAATCATAAATCCAGGGGTTGATGAGAATCAGTGATGGTTTCATTATGGTACCGTGAACCCGTTTTAGATGTAGGGGCGAATCATCATTCGCCCACGTAAGGAGACTATTAAAACCATGAGAGCAGTGGTACAGAGAGTCAAAGAGTCCAGCGTGACCGTCAACAACCACGTGGTCGGCGAAATCGGTCCGGGATTACTGATCCTGCTGGGCGTGGGGCAGGATGATGCTAAGAAGGATTGTGAATACCTGGCCAATAAGATTGCCCACTTGAGAATTTTTTCCGATGAAAAGGGTTTCATGAACCTTTCCCTTCTGGATACCAAGGGTGCAGCGCTGGTGGTATCGCAGTTTACCCTATGGGGGGATTGCCGAAAGGGCCGCAGACCTTCATTTATGAAAGCCGCACCCCCGGAAACCGCCAGGGAACTTTACGAACATTTTGTGGAATTGCTCAAGGAAACAGGACTGACCGTTGCCACGGGAAGGTTTCAGGAAATGATGGACGTTCATCTGATTAATGATGGTCCCATAACCCTGATGCTGGACAGCGCCAGGGTTTTTTGACGCATTAATCCAGGTCCAGTTCCTTTTCAAGGATGGCAATCTGCTTTTCGATCTCCTCACGCTCTTTGGTGTCGATCGGCGCATTTTTTAAACGCAGTTTCAAACCCAGCAGCGCCATGCTTTTTCGATATTCCTGACAATTGACTTTCATCTTTTCCGGCAGGTAAACAGGCCTGTTATGGGGAAGGCACGGGGGCCTGCCCCTACATTTGTTTTTTATTCCAGCGCCAGGAAGGTGTTGGGATCCAGCCTGACATTGATATTCGGATCTCCGGGTTTGTCATGGTCTTTGAGCAACCGCAGAAAAATGCCCGATGGCTCGGGGACCAGCTGGATAATGATACTCAACAGATCATCAATGGCGGCACAGGGATGTGGAATTCCCCGCTCATTGGTTTCGGTGATGTGACGATGGCTCAAGGCCGAAAACCATATCTCTGCCCCGAAAGCCCGTCCCGTTTGTCTAAGGCCTTCGAGCGTGTCTCTTCCCGCTTTTTCAAAATCAAGGCCATCAATAATGAGGGTGTTGGGCCTGAAATCGAGCCGTTCGGCAAGATTCTTCAGGTTGGCCTCAAGACGGTCCAGGTCAAAACTCTGATTCAGGTACGCCAATATCATGCGGTTGCGATCAATGCGCATGCGATACTCGTCATCATCGGAACGGTTCAAAGCTTTTAACAGGTCATTATAGATGACATTGTAGTAAGCGCTTACCTTTTCCGGGCCCTCTTCAAGGGAAACATGGATCAGTTTTTCTCCCCGAAAGATTCTGTCCAACGCGATATGAATCAGGCAGGCGGTTTTGCCGACGCCTGCTCGCGCAATCAAAACCCCCAGATTGCCGGGGCCCAGACCCCGGCGTGATGATTGCTCAAGAATTTTTAGCGGGCTGACTGAAATGAAATCTTTCATGATTTCCCACCTCCTTTTGAATTTTTCTTTGCATTTGATATGAGCTCTTCTGAAAGGGATTCGGGAAGTCTGGCATATTTGGAAAATTCCATGGTGAACTCGGCTTTTCCCTGGGTCAAGGACCTGAGGGCTGTGGCGTAACCGAACATTTCAGCCAGGGGGACTTCCGCTTCTATGGTGGAGTCAGCGCCGTCTTCCGTGTTGCTGATAATCATCCCGCGCCGCTGGTTGATGGAACCCATGACATTTCCCTGGAACTCGGAAGGGCCTTCCACGGATACCTTCATGATGGGCTCCAGCACCACGGGTTTTGCTTTCATGTAAGCCTGTCTGAAGGCGCCCCTGGCAGCCTGGGTAAAGGCCATTTCAGAGGAATCCACGCTGTGGCTTTTGCCGTCGTTGACGGTAATTTTCATTCCCAGCACCGGAAAACCAATGAGCGTTCCTTTGGTCAGGCAAGATTGTAAACCCTTGTCCACGGCGGGAACATATTCGGTGGGGATAACGCCGCCCTTGATGGCGTTAATAAATTCGTATTCACCTTCTTCGGAAGGTTCCATAAAACCGGCCACCCTCCCGAACTGTCCTGAGCCACCCGTCTGTTTCTTGTGAATATAATCAAAGGGCGCCAGGCATGTAATGGCTTCCCGATAGGCCACCTGGGGAACACCGGTCTCTACGCTGGCCTTGAATTCCCGCTTCATTCTTTCCACGTAGACCTCCAGGTGAAGTTCCCCCATGCCGGAGATAATGGTTTCACCCGATTCAGTATCCACATAGGATCGAAATGTGGGGTCTTCTCTTGTGAAACGTCCCAGGGCCTTGCTCATATTGTTCTGGCTCTTGTTGTCTTCAGGGGTGATGCTGATCGATATGACAGGCTCCGGCACAAACATGGAACTCATGCTGACGTTCAATTTTCCGTCGGTAAAGGTGTCTCCGCTCGAGCATTCAACCCCGAACAGGGCCACGATATCGCCGGCGCTGGCCGATGTGAGATCTTCCATCTGGTCTGCATGCATCCGGACCAGACGTCCCACTTTGATTTTTCTGCCGGTTCGGGTAATCACCAGGTCGTCCCCTTTTTTGATGGCGCCCTGATAGACCCTGAGGTACGTCAACTGACCGTAAGGCGTCACCTCCAGCTTAAAGGCGATGGCAACCATGGGCTTTTCCGGGTCGGCTTCAAGTGTCACCTCTTCTTCGTCCCGGTTGAGATCAAGGGCCGTATTGATGGTTTCCGCGGGGTTGGGAAGATACCGATTGATGCTGTCCAGTACCAACTGAACGCCGATATTCTTATAAGCGCTTCCCAGAAACACCGGGGTCAGCAGTCGCGAGATGGTTCCCTTCCGCACGGCGTCAAAAATCAGGTCTTCAGTGACGGCTTCCTCAAAAATAGCTTCCATCAGATCGTCCGAAAACATTGAAGCGGCATCCAGCAACTCTTCCCTTCGGGCCAGCGCTTCGTCCTTGAGATGATCCGGAATGTCGTCTTCCCTGATGTTTTCACCGTTCGGGCCTTCAAAGTAGATGGCTTTCATGGAAACGAGATCCACCACCCCTACGAAATTCGATTCCAACCCGATGGGGATCTGCATCAAAACGGCATTCTGGCTCAGTTTCTGGCGAAGCTGGTCCACCACCTTGTATGGGTCCGCGCCGGATCGGTCACATTTGTTGATAAAAGCGATTCGAGGCACTTCGTAACGTTTCATCTGCCGGTCCACGGTGATGGATTGGGACTGAACCCCACCCACGGAGCAGAGGATCAGGATGGCACCATCCATGACCCTTAAGGCCCGCTCCACCTCAATGGTGAAATCCACATGCCCGGGGGTATCAATGATGTTAATCTTGTGCCCCTTCCATTCACAATGGGTAGCGGCAGACGCTATGGTGATGCCTCTCTCCCTTTCCAGTTCCATGGAGTCCATGGTGGCGCCCACGCCGTCTTTCCCTTTGACTTCGTGTATGGCAAAGATTCGATTGGTGTAAAACAGAATTCTTTCGGTCAGAGTGGTTTTACCTGAATCAATGTGGGCGCTGATGCCGATGTTTCTTAAACTGCTAATCTCATTTTTCACGAGAAACCTCGTTGTTGTTTCAACAATAAAAAAGAGGATCTGCTCCCGCAGACCCCCTTTTCCGTGTCACATCCTGGTTTGAAGGTTTAGAAGGGATAGGCTTCCAGATCAATGATCCGGTCGGCAATCTCCCGTTTCAAACTCACGGCGTCGATGGGTTGATAACGGGCCAGCTTCTTGATGCCTGCCATCTGTGTTCGAAGCATGTCGCCTTCTTCCACATAGGCAATCACCTGTTTGGCCCAGCTTTCGATTTTAGGAATCGTGTCGTCTACATACACTTTGACGGCGTCGATTTGATATTTTGCCTTTTCTTCCCCCACTTTGTCAATGATCTTGAGAGTCCTTAAAAGACCGCTTTCCATGGCGAATATCTCGATAATGATATCGGCCACCTTGCCGAGCACTTCCTGCTCTTTGGCCAGGTTCTGCTGGAATTTCATTGCGGCGCCGCCGGCCACCATCAGCGCAATCTTTTTGGCCATTCTAATCATGTGTTCCTGAAGTGCAAGGGGGGTGTCGTCTAATTGTACGGAAAGAGGGGAGTAACCCATGAGAAAGCCCGCAATGCCTTGCGCTTCCTGCAAGAGGTTTAAACGCCCTTTCATGGCCCGTTGCATCAAGGTTCCGGGGATCAGCATCCGGTTAATTTCATTGGTGCCTTCCCAAATGCGGTTGATTCTGGAATCCCGGTAATACCGTTCGGCGGGATATTCCGCACAAAAACCGTATCCACCCAGGATCTGGACATATTCATCCACACAAAAATCAAGGGTCTCGGAACCGTAAACCTTGGCAATGGAGCATTCCGCCGCATACTCTTCGATGGCTTTGGCGTTTTCCGCCCCGCTTTTTTTGGCCTCGGCCGTCAGTGTGCCCAGTTTATCGTCAAACATGCCGGCCAGCCGGTACATGACGCTTTCGCTCATGAAACCTTTGACCGCCATGTCGGCCAGTTTGGTTTTGATGAGGCCGAATGAACTGATGGGAACCTTGAACTGAATACGGCCGTTGGCATATTTAACCGATTCGGAGACGCACCCTTTACAGCCACCCACGGAGGCAGCGCCCAGTTTCCAGCGCCCGATGTTTAAAATGTTAAAGGCGATTTTGTGGCCTTTTCCGATTTCAAAAAGGACGTTTTCCACCGGAACTTCCGCGTCTTCCAGGATCACGGGGCGTGTTGAGGAGCCATGTGCCCCCATCTTTTTTTCTTCCTTGCCCGTGGAGACACCTTTGAAATCCTTTTCGACGATAAAACCGGTGAACTGCTCTCCATCCACTTTGGCATAGACAATAAAGCTGCTGGCCCATCCGGCGTTGGTGATGAACATCTTTTCGCCGTTGATAATATAGTTTTTCCCATCCGCTGAGAGGACAGCCTTGGTTTTTGCGTTAAGGGCGTCCGACCCGGCGCCCGGTTCCGTGAGGCAATAGGCCCCGCACCACTCGCCGGATGCCAGTTTGGGCAGGTATTTCTGTTTCTGTTCTTCATTGCCGAAATAGACGATGGGTAAACTGCCGATGCCCGAATGGGCGCCATAGACCACGGCAAAAGAGCCGGCAGTTCCCAAGGCCTCGGTGACCACCGTGGTGCTCACCTTATCCAGCCCCATACCACCGTATTCCTCCGGGATATCCGTGCCCAAAAGACCCAGTTCACCTGCTTTTGCCAGAAGAGAAAGGGTCAGCTCTTTATTCTTTTCTTCCAGTTGATCATCTATGGGCCTGATCTCTTTTTCCACGAAATCTTTCGCCATATCCATGATCATGCGATGTT
>ERZ890953.1666-NODE-1666-length-10786-cov-3.872892_pt1 | contig 10786 bp, 7 predicted proteins | sample MGYA00521264_ERZ890953 | MGnify/ENA primary metagenome ERZ890953 (study PRJEB32303, sample SAMEA104408629) | aquatic metagenome | biome: Brackish water; feature: Chemocline; material: water | place: Baltic Sea | collected 2014-10-26T21:54:00 | depth 200 m ... | reverse complement strand
TCGTGAGGCGTGGGAACATCGTGTCTACGGTAGGCTTGAGCTTCACGTCGAAAGGCTCGCCGACCGCTTCAAGAAGTTCACCGTCCCAGCCAAAATACTGGCCGACAATCCCGATGTCACCCAGCGAAGAGATGCCGCGCCAGACCACGAAGATGCGATCATCGCCGGCGGTAGCCACGTAGGGGTGCCAGTCCTCCTCATGGTCAATGGCAGTGCCGACAACTTCTCCACTGACCGCCTTCCCCTCGGCATCAAAGACGCGGACCTTGACTTGCCATTCTCCTGTGTCCCAGGAGAGCCAGCTCACGACCACATCGTCTCCCAGCGTTGCCACGTCGGGTGAGATCTGATTGTATTGGATGGTATCGTTGACCTGGAACTCCGCTTCCATGGTCAATCCCTGGGGCCGGACCAGACGTCCAAAAACCCCGCATCCCCAGCCATCATGGCCCACGGTGCTGGCCTCCCATTCGTTCCAGTCGCAGCTCTGCCAGACCACCACGAAACCGTCCCCCACGGCCGCCACCGCCGGGGCACGCTGGTCGTCAAGCGTCTCGCCGTTCACCTGGAATTCCGAGGCGTAGCCTTCCGTGCAGCCATCCCATTTCACGCTGTTGCCGTCGTCGCAGTTGCCGTCGGTCTCGACGCACTGACCGACCACGCAGTTCTTCCCTCCCGAACAGGTGCCGCACTGCCCACCACAGCCATCGTTCCCGCACTGCTTGCCGGCGCAGTCCTGAGAACAGATGGCCTCCGTCCCCAAATCTTCCGGGAGGACATGATCCGCGGCCGTGTCCCCCGGACCATCCTGGCGAGACCCGTCCACCTGGCCCACGCCATCAACTGAACCAATGCCATCAGCGGAGGCAATGCTGTCGCCCCGAAGATCGGCGGCCGTAGCATCCGGCTTCCACGGCGCCGGCTTGTCGACACACGCGGTTAGCAGAAGAACCGAGGCCAGAAACGGTAGGGTCGCTATCGGAAATCTCATTGTATCCCTCATTGCTTGTGCATCAGATTAGCAGAAAGCCCGGCGGTGGACTAGAACAACGACGAAAGGCGAGGCAATTGCGCTGTGCCTTGATTCCCGTGTCATCGTGAGCAAGAGGAGAAGGTGCCATCCATGGTGGCGGCAGCCTGACGAACCGCCCACAGCCTGAGGTCCTTGCGCAGCCGAGGCGGCAAGCGCAAGGACCGAGCGCGCTGCCCGGGAGAAGCGACGAGCCGGATGAGACTACGACAAAGACAACGGCAGAAGCAACGGCCCCCACTTCCTGACGGTCGCGGCTCGTAACGACATCAGCAACGACAAAGCACAGGTGGTTCGTAGAGACCCTTCACTGCGTTCAGGATGACGCTCGGGAACTGCGGACGTTGTCACTAATCTGGCCTACAGCGCAGAAGCGTCGCGTTCGGGTGCGCTTCCCAGTTGACTTTGCGAACCTCCGATGTCACATTCCGCCTAGGACATGAGGTGTCACATTGCCCAGAGCACGACTGACCAGGTGGCTCGGCACTCCGTCACGGATAGCTGCCGTACTCTTCCTGCTGAACGTCTTCTTCGTCAGCATTTCCCTACTCGGGGCATTCAAAAGCATCGGCTCCGGGTACGGACAGGAATTGATGAACAACCTGGCACACAACCCTTTCATCGGGTTGCTGCTGGGCATCTTCATCACCAGCGTCATCCAGAGTTCGTCAACCACTACCTCGCTGGTTGTCGGACTGGTAGCAGGTGGGGCGCTCGGCTCCACGCCGGCGGAAGCAATTGAGTTGGCGATTCCTATTATCATGGGCTCGAACATCGGCACCAGCGTCACCAACACCATCGTTTCCCTGACTCACATCGGCCGTCCAGCGGAGTTCAAGCGAGCTTTTTCGGCAGCTATCGTTCACGATTTCTTCAATATTCTGGCTGTCATCATCTTCTTTCCCCTGCAGTACTTCACCAACTTCCTCGGCAAGAGTGCGGGGTTTCTCTCGGGGCTCCTGGCCGGCAGCGGCGGAGCTAAGTTTTCCAGTCCGCTCAAAGCCCTGGTGCATCCGCAGACCACCTTCTTGAAGGGGATGATGGAGAACGATTTCTTCATTCGTCTCGTCATCTACGCAGCCATCGTCTACGCCATCCTGCACCTCATGAACCTGATGATCCAGCGAGCCCGCAAAGAGGCCGAGACCGGGGCTTTGGTGGCCGCCGCGGCCTTGCTCTTCGGGGCACTCTTCGCAGCCGCACAGGTGTACGAGGACATTGTCTTCCATTCGTCCATGGGTACCTTCGTTCTGGCTCTGGCATTGCTCTTCGTATCAATGGCCTTCTTCGTTCGAATCATGCGTGGGCTGGTTGTTGGCAGTGCCGAGCGGCTTTTTCACCACTACGTCTTCCGAACGCCGCTCATCAGTATGTTCTTTGGCCTGCTGGTTACCGCGCTGGTCCAGTCCAGCTCAGTGACCACCTCAATCATCATCCCGTTGGCCGGGGCGGGGATTATCAACATCCGACAGGTGTTCCCCTACACGCTCGGCGCCAATGTCGGAACCACCGTCACCGCGCTCTTGGCAGCGCTCTCATCCGGAGATGTCTCCGCCCTGACCGTTGCTTTGGCGCACTTCTTGTTCAATGTCTTTGGTATCACTCTACTCTACCCACTGCGCGGGCTGCCCATCAGGCTGGCCGAGTGGTTCGCTGACCTGGCGATACGGAATCGGGCGATCCCCATCGCCTTCATCCTGGGTCTATACATTGTTGTTCCATTTCTGCTCATCGTCCTGGTTCGATGACGGAGGTCACACATGCTCAAGAGACTACTGGATGCCCTGGGTAACAAGAAGACTCTGCTTGACGAAGCGATGCAGGATTCCGTAATGATGCTGGTTTCGGCCCGCCGCATGTATGACCTTGTCATGGTCGCCATCAAGGACGATGCCGGAGATCACGTTCGCAGCAAGATCTCCACCATGGACAAGGACGTCAACCAGCAGCAACGCGAGGTCCGCCGGAAAGTCTTTGAGCACCTCAGTATGTCCCGGGGCCAGGATATCTTGCAGGGACTCGAACTGGTCACCTCGGTTATCGACATCGAGCGTATTGGGGACTACACCAAGAACATCAGCGAGCTCATCGAGATGATGCCCGGCGAGCTGCAGTTCGGCGAATTTGAAGCGACCTATCAGAAGGCCCAAGCTCTGGCCAATGAGGTCTTCGATCTTGGTGTCGATGCCTTTGCCCGGAACAATCTTGAAGCTGCCAAGGCGTGCATGGAGAGGTACCAACAACTCGGGCTCCTCTGTGACCGCAGCCTCGAGAAACTGATTGGCGCCAGCGACGGAGCTGACACCGTGCCCCGCAGCAACGTGGCACTAGTCTTACTCCTGCGCTACCTCAAGCGGGTCGGGGCTCACTTGAAGAACATTGCCTCCGCCAAGGTCAACCCCTTCCACCGAATCGGCTACCGGTCCCCCAACTGACGGTGGCGCAACCACTCCCGGATAGCTGCCGCGCCCAGACAGACCAGAAGCAAACCGACCATTGCCAGGAGGGTCGCCAACGGACCCGCGCGGTTGCCTCCAAAGATGGCCACGGCAGCCGCGATTGCAGCTAAGTGCAAGAGATACAGGAAGAGCGCGTGCCGCCCCATGAGCGACCACGGCCCGGACACTTTGCCAATGACTGCTGTGCGCCGCGGAAAGGGCAGCCACGCCAGGCCGAAGGTGATGCCCATCCAGAAAACCAGGTAGGGCATCAATGCCAGCCGCTTGTTCCAGTAAGTCCGACGCTTGAGGAAGCGCTTCGGGGGGGCCTCTTCCAGACCGACTCCATGCGCCAGAAGATGCAAATCATAGGTTGACCCGAAACGACCATCGACCACGAAGAGCCGCTCCGTGTAGAGCCTGCCGAATGGCTCGTCAAAGAGCGCCTCCACGCTTGAGACCTTCTCGCCCCGGGCGGCCGCCTCAACCACAAGTTTCGGGGCGACCAGTGAGTGATAGACAACAACTCCAACCAGCCCCACGAGCAGCACTCCCCAGCGCCACCGGGTCTCCCGCAGCTGCCAGATGGCGGCCAGAGCAAGTCCCACGGGGAAGAAGAGCAGGTTGGGAAGATGAGCCCCAGGGCCCTGTGCCAACCTGGCCAACGCATGGCTCGGATGGCCCTCGGCATACCAGGTGACTCCCACCAGCGCGACTGAGATGAGCCCCAGGCCGAGCCAGCGAAAGCGTCTCGCTCGGGCAAAGCGTGAGAAGAACACCAGCCCCAGTCCGATAGTGTAGAGGATCTCGGCGGAGAGAAATGGGTACGGAGGATTCACCCCCGCATGGACCCAGTGAATCGCCCAGGAGAGCAGCACCAACTGCAAGCCGCGCCGCAACCGCCTGCCAGACCACGCCTTGCCCGAGACGCCAACGACTGCCATAGTGAAACCAGCCACTGTCAAGAAGAGTGCCGAGATGTACGGTTCCGTCGTATAGAGCAGGTCCCGCGCCGCTACTGCAGCTGCCTCCATGGGGTCTGACAGGTCGATGCGGTCCGCGAATGCGTAGTCCCGCAAGAGAAAGCCGCGCACGGTGTGTATCAACACCATTAGGAAGATTGCCCAGCCGCGCATGGCATCAAGGTGGCCGATGCGCGCCGCCCCATCCTGTCGCACTCCTGATCCGCTCATGCGCCGGCCTCCTTGAGAAAGGCGCGCACCAGATTCCCACCGGAGAAGTCCGCCAGGGTCAGGGCCTCCATGACCATCGGTTTCGGAAACAGTTTGCGCCGAATGGCGCCCACGGATCTACCGGCGGAGCGCAAGCGGACAATAGCCTCCCTCAGTTCCTTGAGATACTCTATCTTCCGCACCAGTTCAGCCGCAGGATTGGTGCGCATGTGACCGCTCCCCGGGTAGATACGGGTGGGATGAAGAGCCTGGACCCGCTCCAGGGAAGCGATGAGATCTGCTCCGTTGGCATCTTGTCGGGAAGCTCGGTCCTCGCCACCGACAAAGAGGTCTCCGGTGAAAACCCAGCCCCGTTCCTCCTGGAACAGAACAACATGGTCTGGGGAGTGTCCCGGTGTCGGCAGAACTCGGAATCTGCCGAGGGCAGTCTCGAGGACCTCAGGCACCGGCCGTCCGGCGGCGGGCAAAGGCGAGCCCCACATGACCTGGCGATAGAGATGAAGCGGGCCCCGCAGACGCGGGTCTCTCAACACCGGCAACGCCAGCGGATGGGCATAAATGGTCGCACCGTCTCTTTGCTGCAGCCAGTGGTTGCAGCCAACGTGGTCCTCGTGGCTATGGGTATTGACGATAGTCCGAACCGACCCCGCTGGAACCGCGGCCAACACTTCGGGAAGTGCATGGGCGCACCCGCTATCGACCATCAAACCGGCCACCCGGTAAGCCGCGGTGAAATAGCGACCGCGCCCCAACAGGGTGCGCGCCATTCGCAAGCACTGGACGCCGTCTGCTGTGGTGGTTTCCAGCATCGTTTCCTCGCCGATGGCGTCGTTGCGTCACTCCCCGAACGCCGCACCTAGGGGCAGGCCATAGCCGGCCACGGCGCTATACCCGTAGAGATAGGCCATACCTCCGCTGGCAATAGAAATCCAGGAACCCTCTTCTACGGTCACATAGGCCCGCTCGTAGGTACCGGCACCGACAGGGCCAAAACCAGCGGCAACGACTGCCCCCGCAACCTTCACTGTTGTCCCCGCAGGCCGCACAATCACGGCCTGGGTGGTGGAGTAGCCGGGCAGTGCCGGGGCGAAAAACTGGGCTGCGAACCCGCTCTTGGGGACTGTGATGATCAGCGCCGGGTCACCAATGCCGCCGCCAGAGCACTCCTTACCAACCAGATACTGGGCCACCTGCACCGGCTGATCTGCCACCAGCTCGAAACTCAGTTTGGTGGCCGCTTCGACCCACTCCCCGGGGGCCAGTTCGACCTGATGCAAACCCGCCACCACCGGCGACGTGGAGAGCGTTGCCCCGGCGTTGCCGGCAACAACCCGCCAGACATCCGCATCGGCGGGGCTGCGCGGCGGAGCTTTGACGCAGACGTAGTAGTGGCCCCACCTGGGATCCGGGAGCAGTTGTGCCTCAAGGTGATCGGCGCAACAGTTCTCGTCGATGCTGCCATGGCAAACCGCCGCCTCCTCGTGGCCGGTGAAAACGGACACGGGATGGCTGGCAGCCACGGTCGCCCCAGACAAATCGTAGCTGTCCTGCTTCACCGACCCGTCTGCCAACACCTGGAGAACCTCGTGCTGAGCCAGGGTCACGGTATGGAGCACGGCCGCATCCAACACCCCCCCGCCAGGCGTCAACGCCTTTCCCGTCACCGGCAGCGTGAAGCTCACATCAGTGGTGCCTGGGGCCGTGGCCACTACGGCAAAATACCCGTGTTGCGAGGGGATCCCCAGCATGGGCATCTGCTCCAACGGTTCCGTGGGCCAGGTGAGGATTGTGTAGTTGGTATCCAGGAGATGTTCCGGCCACAGCAGCGAGGCGTCGTTGGCTGCAGCTGCGGCGTTCTCTGGATTAACCTGAGCCACGGCAATGGGCCGGTCGGCCGTGATGTACACGGAACGATCGAATATTCCCGCTCCCACCAGACTCATCACGGGCAAGGTCAGCGCCGCCGAGCAACCACCACAAAGCGTCGTTTCCGTTACCGCGAGGTCGATGCCGGCAGCCAAAGTCGTCAAGGTAATGGTGGCAGTCTCCCCTTCCGGCGCGGCAAAGTAGAGAGCGTGGGGGGCAGTGTCGGGCTTCACTTCAGCATATGGGTCAGGGTAGAGCGCCAGGTCAACGCTCCAGAAAGCACAGCCGAAGTGGCTCCCCTGCTTGGCGGCAAGTTCGCAAGGGCTGGTCGCCAGGCATTCGCCGCCGACGCACAACGTCCCGGCAAGGCACTCCTTGCTTTCGCCAAAAGAGAGGCTCTCCTCACAGGGCGGCAACGCCGCACCGCAAACTTGATAGGACGTATCGCCAACACACTGCCTCTCTCCGACCTCGTCACAGTCGGATTCTGCGCACTGATCGACGCATTGCCCGGCGACGCACTCCCCGGCTTCGCAGGCGCCACAACTCCCGTCGCAACCGTCACCACCGCACTCCTTTTCCTCACAGTCCGGTTCGCAACCAAACTGGCAGGTGCCACTGGTGTCACAGACCGGGGCAACTTCCGGGCACTTGCCGCACTCACCGCCACAACCGTCACTGCCACACTCCTTGCCCACGCAGTCGGGCAGACAGGTGACATCATCACTATCGGGCTGCGCCAAACCGTCCGGCGCGTTGGCCCCGTCCTCGACCGCGTCGCTGTCGACCAGTGAGCTGCCGTCCACGTCGGGGTGGATAGCTGTTTCAGCCATCTCATCAGCCAACCATTGGTCCACACGCGACTCCCCATCACTGGGGACTGTCTCCGGGAGCAGATCGGGAGCGTCCCGCACTTCAGACAGGCTGAGACTGCCACCAGTCTCACCGTCCGTCCGGGGGCACCCACTCGACAACAGGATTGCCACAAGCAAGATGGGGAAGGATAATCTGCTTCTTCTGGTCAACATCCTGGCTCCTGCAAGTTTGCCGCTTTGACGCGTGGTCCGTTGTACTACCTTTCCCAATCGTCGCCAACGCCTTTCGCAATCCAGCACTGCCAAAGGGCAGATGCCAGTATCTGCCCGCAAGCCGCGGGCGAATCCATGGGAGGGGGTCGACACGCCACGCGTCAGAACCGTTTGACTGTGACCGGCCACTTCATCATAATCCCCGCAAGGGTGTAGTGTGCAGGATTGTAACAAGAAAGTACTGGTGCTCGTAGGCAGCGGCCGATCAGCCGCCAAGTACGCGGTACTGTATCAACGCAATGGCGCTTACGACGTCTTGTGTGTCGCCCCAGGTGCGCCCTTGCCCGACGACCGTCCAGTATCCCTGGTCCATATCGTAGACTGCGGCGAGCAGACTCTTCCGGCCGTGGCGACAATTGCCGCCGGTGGTTCCTGCCCAGTGGCCTTGCCCTTTTCACCCGCGCTTGAGGTTGCAGACCTCGAGGCTGCAGTCGTCATCCTGGAAGAGAAGCATCGGCGCCTGATGCTTGCCTACGCCCCCCTCTATTCTCCCCCCTTCCACAAGCTTCTCCATGCCGTCTCCACCGGCATCGTCGGTGAGGTCCAGCGATTGGAGATTGTGCTGCCCGGAGGCCTGCCGGAATTTCGCTCCCAGGTGGAGTCGGGGGCGCATCTTGCTCCAGCTTGTATCGGCCTCTCGTACGCCACACTTATCGCCAATGACAGACCGCTGTGGTCGCCTATCTCTGCCGTTGCGCACAGCGCAGTCGCACAGTTGGCCGGGAAGCTTGAACTCGTCGTCCGGCAAGGGCCCCACGGCGCCCCGCCAACCCTCCTCGTGGTGGGCGACGCCAGCACCCTGCGGCTACAAGCGGACGGGGCGCACCAGACGCTTTGCGCAATCCGCGGCGAGACCGTGCGAGAACTGGTGCCTGAGTCGGAGGTCGACATCTATTGCGCCACCACCAAGGCCGCGGGCCTCTTTATTGATGGTCGAACGCGCAATATTATCTCTGGACACTCGGGCCTGCTGCTGGGACAGGCTTTTGCCACGGCTCGCAAGATGCTGGAGCCACGCGCACAGCCCGACCCGCCCAGGATAGCACAGGGTGGGGAAGAGGCCCCGCATCCCCACTACGACCTCTATCAGAAATTGCCCTTGCGATGGGGCGGTACCGGCCGCAATTCCCCGTTGTGGGAGGCCAAGTTCAACATTGAGGAAGTCTGCAACCAGGATTGTGTCTTCTGCTTTGCCCGGGATGGAGACCTTCGCCTCACGGATCTTGCCAGCGCACCAGAGATTTTCGGGCGTCTCTCGGCAGAAGGTGTGGAAGGCATCATGTTTTCTGGACGTGAGCCGACCCTGAATATCCAACTACCTGAGTACATTGCGCAGGCCCGGGCTGCCGGGATGAAGAATGTTACAGTGGAGACCAACGCACTGCTTTTCGCAGACAAGACACAGGTGGCAGACTGCCGCAAGGCAGGACTGGATGCCGCCTTTGTCTCCTTCCACTCATGCAGGGCCGAGACCGTGGCCAGGCTTACCGGGACCCCCGATTCCTTTGCCAGAACGTTGCAAGGGGTCATCAACCTCCTTGAAGCTGGAATTGAGGTCGAACTGAACTGCGTGGTCAATCGTTACAACTTCCGGGAGCTGGAAGAAGTTGCCAACTTCGCCCTTGAGCGACTCTCAAGAATCACCTCCATCACCTTCTCTTTCGTCGCCCCCCTGGGTCGCGCCCAGGACAACGAGGCCCTGGTCCCAACCATCACCGAGGTTGCTCCCTATTTGCGCTCGGCATTGCTGATCTGCGAAGAGGGCGGCCTGCCCGCCCTGGTTCCTGGCCGCTGTGGTATCCCGCTCTGCTTCTTGCCCGGCTTGGAGCGCTTCTTCGTCGACTACCAATTGCGTCACGAATCTCCCAGTACCCAGGCCACGTCTGATCGGGAGAAGATTCCGCAGTGTGCCGACTGCCGCTTTGACCTGCAGTGCCACGGTCTCTGGGCCGCCTATGCCAGCCTGCACGGCACCGACGAGATACGAGAAGGATTCCGGCGTGTGAATCCGCACCCGGCGACCGACACCGATGGCTGAACTTGTCTACGATCTAGCCGTGGTGGGCGGTGGTCCCAGCGGCCTCATCTGCGGTCTCACCGGGGTCACCGGCATCCCCATCAATCCGCCGCGCCACTTCACCGGCATCGTCGTGGACGCACACGAAATCGCCTCCTTTGCCCGCTACGGCAAGCTGCGCATTACTCACCGCTGGTCGTACAACGGCGGCAAGCTGCTGCGCCACCTGGAGAACGAAGTTGCCGCCTCCAATCTGGTGGTCAGGCCCCATACCCGGGTCATGGCAGCAGAGTTCGGATCGGGGTTCCAGCGACTCCTGACAACCACCGGCGAGATTCGGGCCCGCCAGGTCGCGCTTTGCGTCGGCTTCTTCCCCTACGGCTTTCTCGCCCGCTACCCGGAGCGGGTCCGCATCTCCTTTTCTCCTCCATCCATCGAGGCCCCGCACCTCCCGGCCCGGTCTGGAGACCTGGTGCTCGTCCTCGGACGGGGCGGGGCAACCGTTGGCCTCGCTGCAGAATTGCAAAGACTGCGGCCGGAACTCAGCTTCAGGCTCATTCACGACGATGCCCGGGAAGCGACCACCCTAGCCGGCGGCATCTCTTGTCTCCACGGGAATCCCATTCGCTTCGACGTCGACTCCGAGGGGGTCAGCATAGACCTGAAGACTGCCACGGGTGGGATGGACTCTCAGAGGGGACACTTCCTCCTCGTCGACTACGATGCCTACACCCGTTCCACTCAGGTCACAGATTTCCTTTCAGGCTCTGGCGTCACCCGCAGGGGAGGCTACATCGTCGCCGATCAGAGCGGCTCAACGGGAGTAGACGGCGTAGTGGCAGCCGGAAATATTGTCACCCCCGTCTCGGGCCTGTTGACGGCCCTCGACACCGGCTTCCAGGCCGGGCTGACGGTCTATGATCGATTGCACGTGGAGCGATTTGGCAAACCTGCCCTGGTCTTTCCCTGGCTTCCCCGCACCGGCCTGAAGACTCACCCCTTGTACTCACCGACCCCTGAGGACGAGCCGTGAACCGAACAAAGGTAAGAGTTGACCTCACCAGCCAGGAGAGGCTGGCTGAGGCCCTGGCCCAGTATTTTCCCATGGGCGTCTGCCCCGTGTGGGGGGTGCCCTTTCCCGGTGCGATGGCCGA
>ERZ890953.1663-NODE-1663-length-10791-cov-4.003167_pt1 | contig 10791 bp, 12 predicted proteins | sample MGYA00521264_ERZ890953 | MGnify/ENA primary metagenome ERZ890953 (study PRJEB32303, sample SAMEA104408629) | aquatic metagenome | biome: Brackish water; feature: Chemocline; material: water | place: Baltic Sea | collected 2014-10-26T21:54:00 | depth 200 m ... | reverse complement strand
GGAAATAAGCAGCCCAAGCAAACCTGCGGCACTGAATTTGAGAAAATCTCTACGGGTAAAAGTGTTTGGTAAGTTTTTCATTCGTCTTTAAATGAGTAGGTTTCTTTTTTATCTCGAAATTTGCGAACAACAAGGTTGATCAGATAAACGGCGAGAGAAACAATGGAACCAATAATGAGATTGGAGGGAAAGATCGCCATCACAAAGCCGATATACATGCCTGCCGCAATGGAGAAGAAAATGGAGAGATACCACGACCATTTGGGAATATCTTTGCCAAAATAGAAGTGGTGTACGGAGAGGGTGGCGAGGATGATAAAGGTGATGCTGATGCGGTCAAGTTCGGCTTCTGCCATGGGGATTTTCCTGAAGAGGCTAAAAGGACTAGGATGATTTTATGCGGCACATATTCTATCAATAAATCTCGACGTGTGTGCCGATATAGGTATGCACAAATTCCTTATCGTATGGCACGATGGGGCTTGTCCAGCGATAGAGCCATTTTGCGCTCTGCGGTGTAAGGTTGATACAGCCGTGGCTGCGCGGCGCGCCGAAATCGTTATGCCAATATGTCCCGTGGAAGGAAATGCCGCCTTTGGTGATGTACAGAACCCAGGGAACGCCGGGAAGATCGTAACCGTTATTAGCGAGATTGCCAGAGGCCATGTGTCGGCTAGCGCGTTTGTAGAAGGTCATATAGGAGCCATCGGGCGTGTAATATTTGCCGCCCGAAAAACGTGCGCCAGTGGCAGCACGTGCTGCATAAACGGGACGGTTATTTTCGAAGGCGATCACGAGTTGGTCTTTTAGGCGAACTTCGATGCGTTTCAGGAAGTTGGGCACAGCGGGTGAGATGGGTTCGATCTCTTCGGGCGGGATAATGCGCAAATGCGAGGCGAGGACATAATATTCGTCTTTCGCCCATTTGTCGTCGCGGAGGCGGTACCAGACTTTTTGGGTCTCTTCGTTGACAATCGTTTCGACGATCCAATGCGTAGTTTCGTAGTAGAGACGGTAGGCAAGTTTGGCGTCGTCTTCGGCGGCGCGGCGCGAATCTGTGAAGGGGACACTCACTTCGGCAAGGCTGCCAATCTCTTCGGGGTGGTCGTAGGTGGGTTTGTTCAGACGCGTCAACACGGGCTGGATGTCGCCAGAGTAAACATATTGCGCATCCGCGATCTGATACCAAACTCGGTTATACGCTTCCACATCTTCGCTGACATCCAGACCTTTGATCGGGAGCACAATATCTTGCCAGTATTCGTCGACGACGGACGCATCAAAGCTGGGTTCGGCGTAAACGCGGATTCCCTCGGCAGCAACCCGTCCCTGCTGATCGGGCAGTAAGCCAAAGGGGGCAACCAAGCCCGAGGCCGCGTGCGCTTTCGTAACATTCGGAAAGAGCAAGCTAATGAGTCCAGCCCCCGTCAGCTTAAGAAAATCACGTCGAGAGAGCGAATCTATGGGAAAGCTCATGCTAGTAGTGAATGTAAACCGTCGTGCCGTAAGGCGAAAAATCATAGAGCCAGGCGGCATCGGGCGTATACATATTCACACACCCGTGACTCATCGGCGTGCCAAAATTGCTGTGCCAGTAGGTGCCGTGAATACCGTAGCTGCCATAGAAATACATCGTATAAGGCACGCCTGTCAGATAGTAACCTGGGCCCGACATGGTCGTTGAAACATACTTCAAATAAACCTTATAAGTCCCTGTCACAGTCGGCGTCTGCCACAAGCCTGTAGAAACGAGAAAAGATTTTACCAAGGTATCGCCCGCGTAAGCATAGAGGCGTTGCTGGCTTAGATTTACTTCGATCCAGTGTTCGCCACCACCTGAACTGACGACTGGAGGGCTGGTTGGCGCGGGTTTTGGCGTATTGGTGGGCAACGGCGTCTTCGTCGGCTTGGGGGTATTGGTTATCGTGGGTGTATTCGTCGGCGTGAACGTTAGTGTCGGCGTGGAGGTTGGCGTATAGGTCGGGGTTGGCGTGTACGTAGGCGTCGGCGTAAACGTCGGCGTTGGGGATGGTGTATAAGTTGGCTTGGCAAGCGTTGCTTGTGACCAGTGCTGCTGGGTTGCTTCAGGAGTAGATGTCGATGCACTGCCAAAGAGCGCAAATGCGGGGGATGCGGATGTAGCCCAAAGAACGACCACGACGAGACAAACGAGAACGAACCCGCCCACCCACATCAGAGGCGTCCCTTTCTTTTTCTTCGCTGGAGGCTTGCTTGGCGGCTTCGGCACTGCGACAATCGGCTTTTGCTCCGCGACCTGTGCGTTTTTCTGCACTTGTAGTCGCTTTTGTGCCCATGCCATCCCCTGCTGGGCGCGCTTGCTGTTCGGGTTGATTTTAAGAGCTTGCTGCAAATACCTAATACTCGCTTCAGGCTTCGATACCCGTCCGAGGATCAGCCAAGCATCTTCCAGAGTCGGATCAGCTTGTGCCGCACGCTTTGCCCAGATATAGGCATTCTGCGTATCATTGGTTTTAAGCGCCTTAACCGCTTCGTTCAGCGCGAGATGAGCTTGTTCTGGTGTTACCATCGAATCTCCACTGGCGTGCCGATATCTACCCAATTGTAAAGGAGGCTGGCATCATAAGTGCTGAGCACCACACAACCATAGGAAATCGGCGACCCCAAATAACCTTCCCAGAGAAGGGCGCCATTGGGCATGATAGGCAAAGCGTGGATACCGTTCTGCAATGGTCCTGCCCAGTAAATACCCAGCCAATAAGGCATCCAAATATCCCAAGTCGAACCATAAGCGCTGGGGATTTTATTCAAAATACTGAAGGTCCCCGTCGCTGTAGCATTATTCATCCCCGTTGAAGCAACAAAACTATAGATCAACGTATCACCCTGATAAACATACATATGTTGTTCTGAAATATCGACCAGCACATACTTCGCCCCACTACTCGAATAGGTTTGCGCGGGCGCTTGGGGTTCAGCGGTGGGCTTGGGTTTTGGGGTATTCGTCGGCAGTGGTGTGGCAGTCGGCGAGGGAGTAATTGTCGCCGTAGGGGTCGGCGTAAAGGTTGGGGTTGGCGTAAATGTCGGTGTCGCTGTTGGCGTATAGGTCGGCTTACGAATATCTGCTGCGCCCCAGTGCTCTTGACTTAGCGTCGCCGTCGGGTCGGCCTTAAAACCTGCCGCGAAGGAAGAAATCCGTGGAAAAAGCGCCCAAACGGCTGAAACCAACAGCACCGTCATCAGCATGGTTAGCAGCGATTGCCGCCAAAAAACAGGCTTAGGCGCTTGCTCTTTCTCCGCTTTCGGCACGGGTTTGGTCTCTTCAACCTGAATTTGCGCAGCGACAGGCAAAATCACTTCCGCAGGTTCGGAGCGTTTACGTTCTTGGGTCTTTTCAACGTCTTTTACAGGATATTTTTCAACAGGAAGAGCAACAGGTACTTCTTGAGAAGCTTTCTCTGCGTCATCAAGTCGCTTGCGCGCCCATAGCATCCCTTTGCGCGCTTTCTCGCTGGTCGGATTAATCTTGAGCGCCCGCGCCAAATAATGAATACTAGCTTGTGGGCGCGAAACTGCCGCCAAAAAGAGCCAGGGTTCTTCGAGTTCGGGGGCAAGCTTCGCAGCTTTTTCCGCCCACTGACGCGCGGCGAGCTTATCTCCCTTGCCTAAAGCAAGGCGAGTTCTTCGAAGTGCTTCTTTCGCCGCGTGCTGATTTTGATTCATTCGCTAAAATTAGGAACGGGCGTAGGTTCAACGCCCTCGTTATTAATAAAACACTCAATCCCTTGGACAATGCCTTCCGCAATTAATTCGGGGTGTTGGGTCAAAATTTCACGATCGAGATTCATAAATCCCGTTTCAATGATCGCAGCGATGGTGGTATCGTGAATTTCAGCAAAAGCGTGATACTCTCGCATATCGGAGGTAATACTACCCGGGTGGAAATTCAATTTCGTCGTACGTTCGTAGCGGTCACGCATGCAGCTCGTTAAACGCGATGCGCGGTTTACATCTCGCGTGTCCATTGCGGCAGAAACCTTAAAGCCCGTCGCATTATCGTCAATAAAAGCACACGAATCATTGTGGATAGAGACCAGCGCAACAGCTGTATAGCCATCGAGACGCGAATCAAATTCCTGGAGCAGGTCTACACGGTATCCAGCCTGGGTCAATTTTTGTTGAACAAGGGTAGCAATTTTCAGGTTAATGTCGACTTCCGTCAGGGTTACATCACCGTTGCCGTCGTAGCAGACCGCACCTGCATCATATCCCCAATGCCCCGAAACAATTCCCACCCGCAATTGCGGGTATGCCGTGCTAACCGCCACGATCTCTTCGGGTTCGCTAGTCAACAGTAAGGATAATTTATTGGAAAGGTTGCCAGAAAAAAGACCAGATGGGGTCCAGGCAGTGAAGAGGGTAGCCAACAGGATGGAAACGCCCAAAACGACAGGCAGGATGCGCAACGTTTCGCGCTCCTTTTCACTTGCTTCCGTTTGTGTGGCAGTTTGCTCGTCCAAAACTCTCTCTCCTTAACCTATTCCTTATACATTAAATAGTACCCTAGTTTATGCAAAACCAGCAAGGAATATTTTTGGATAAGAAATGTGCGAATTTAGCCCCATCTGCTTGACGCGGCATCAGCCGCCAAGTATGATGACAGAAACTCTCCTGTTGACGGGAGAATAATCAGTAAGTTTCTGGAGAAAAAAATGACCATTACCCCCGAAGAACTCCGCAAAGCCATGCGTAATTGGGCTACAGGCATTACTATCGTCACAGCTGAACATAAAGGCACCCATCACGGCATGACCGTTAGCTCGTTCACATCCCTTTCATTAGACCCCGCCTTGCTCTCCGTTTCACTCTATAACACGAGTCGCACCCATGCTCTCGTAAGCGCCGCCGGTAAATTCGGGGTGACCATTCTCTCTGCCGATCAGGAAGATATCTCAAACACCTTTGCCGGTCGCATCCCTGACACCGAAGACCGCTTCGCTGAATGTGAAGTCGAATATTTGATGAGCAAAATCCCCTTCATAAAAGGCGGTTTAAGCTTCTTCGAATGCCGTGTCTACGACACAATCACAGTGGGCACAAACACGCTTTTCATCGGCGAGATCATCACAACCAAAGCCGTCGAAGATGGCAATCCGTTGCTCTACGTCAATCAGAAATATGGGAAAGTAGCCTAGTTCTTAACAGTGCGTTGCTGTCTGAAATGAACGATCAACTCTCACCCGAAGAAAAAGAAACCCTTCTTAACGTAGCCCGTGAAAGTCTCGAGTTAGGTCTACGCGGTGAAAAGCTGCCTCCACTCAACGCCAATACACCTCTGCTCCAAGCAGACGGGGCGACCTTTGTTACCTTAACTATCAACAGGAAGCTGCGCGGCTGCATCGGCGCATTGGAACCCTATCAACCCCTGCTGCAAGATGTCCGCGAGCATGCGCTTGCTGCCGCGCAGAAGGATTATCGCTTCTCGCCTGTGCGCCCCGAAGAACTGGATAAGATCGAAATCGAGATTTCGCGGCTAACCAAGCCCGTTCGGCTCGAATACACTGATGCAGACGATCTGCTCAAAAAACTCCGCCCCAACATGCACGGCGTTGTACTCAAAGACGGACACCGCCGTGCTACCTTCCTGCCCCAGGTTTGGGAGCAACTACCTGATCCTAAAGTCTTTTTGAGCGAGTTATGTGCGAAGATGGGCGCGCCATCCAATTTATGGCAACGCAAAAAGTTGGATGTTTTGATCTATCAAGTCGAAGAGTTTCGTGAGGCTAGAAAATAGCAAAAAAATAGAGAGTAGAAAAAACGCCGCAATTACGGCGTTTTTTATTGGCAAGAAATAAAGTTATGCAAGCCAAGCGCTCAGGTCTCTATCGAGCAAGGCACTTAACTTCTCAATATCTTCACGGAAATATTCTGTTAGATACCTGCGAAATTCTGCATCCATTTCGGAGCCTTGCGTGGGCTTGGTATTCAAGCGCTCCAGTTTATCGTAGACAACCGAAACTTTTTCCATGAACCCCGTGCCAAAGAACGAAATCGTCTCCATGAATAATTGATAGACTCGCGGCGAAGGATGGAAAAGTTTCGCCATGAACTGGGATTTATTTTCAAAACGGGCATTTACTCTTGGGAATTCATCGCGTCCATCGGATGGAATTTCCAAAAACACAAGAATATCTTCGTAAACAGCTTTTGTGTCGGCGTGTAGATCATCTAATAAAATGACTTTGATCTGTTCTCTCGGATATGTAGCAAAAAGTTTCTCGATATATTTGCTAAACTTGCCTAATTCACCGTAGATCAAAAGGGCCGGTTCACGAAGATTTTTTGGCAGGGATTTTCCAAGTTTACGTTCGCCTTGCAAAGCCCAAGCTTTTTGCAAATTATCTTCGCTTTCGCGTAAAAGGGATAAATTCAAGCGATGATAGGACTGAATAAAATCGACCGGGTTTCGTAAGCTGACGATCAATTTTGCGTTTGGCAGGGTTGCATACATGTCATCAAAAGCGACTTCCGAAAAAAGATAGAATGGGGAAGCTTCTCCAATGCCTATATGCTCATCAGTCGCTTCAGCAAATGATTGAAAATAATCATCGTCTGATTGAAAGGCAACCTTTTGCATGTTGGGAAAGTCTTTCGAGAAATAATTCAATTCCTTGACCTTCGACATAAAAATCTGCGGATGCTCGGAAAGATAAGCATATAAAGCCGTTGTTCCGCAACGTGGCGCCCCCGCGACAATAAAATTCGGTTCTCTCATTCCAGAAACTCCAACGTCCAAAACTGTTTGAAAGCAATTCTTTTCTCTACACTTCCTCGTCCAGTTTTTTGATCAATTTGGCAGGCACACCGCCTACCATGGTTCGCGATACGACATCTTTGGTGACCACTGCGCCAGCGGCAATGACCGCCCCTTCACCGACCGTCACACCAGGGAGAATTATCGCGCCTGCCCCAACCCAGACATAGTCTTCAAGCGTAATCGGCAGTGTTTGCGTGGAACGGATATCGCCGAGCTTGCTGTGAAAATCATGATTGACAGTCTCGAACATCACGCCCGGACCAATTTGACAATGTCGACCGATCTTGACCGGCGCATCCGGACAGCCAAAGCGAATATTTGTATTCAGAAAGCTCCGGTCACCAATGTGGATATTCTTCGCCTTACCGATCGGGCGGATGATCAACGGGCCAAAGATCAATGCCTTGCCGGAGATTTTCACGCCCGCTAATTTATACAAAAGAAAACGACCGTAATCAAGAAACTTGATCCGCGGGACCAGATAGTTGGCAATCGGGAGAAATATCAATTCACGCATAGGGTATTCAAAACTCCAACTTAAGGAATGAGTGCCTACTTTACCACTACCTTGAACCTGATGCCACTGACATCTGGCAAAGTTCAATCATCCCAACGGCGGCTATCAGGAGGCTGAACTTCCTTACCGAAGCTGCTATAGCCCACTCCAAGATTTGCCCCAAAGAAGAAGATCAGGGCACTAAAATAGACCCAGATCATGAAAGCCATCACCGTCGAAACCGGACCGTAAACCAGATTCGATGTCGAAAGCAGATCCACGACATAGCCTACAAAGAAACGCTTTGCCAGCGCCCACATGGTTCCGGCTACGCTCGCACCGATCAAAACATACGACCAGGCAGGGGTAAAATGCGGCAAAAATCGATAGACTAACGCAAATAAGAGAATATTGATCAGCATCGAAAAGACAAAACCCATGCCCGAATAAAGAAAATTAGGCGATTCGGGTAAATAATTTTTAACTAAGGGGGCGATCCAAAACTCAAAAAAGAGAAAACTCAACATAAACAACGCCAAAGTACCAACCAGCAATAAAGCCACGCTGCGATAACGCAAACGAGAACGCACATTCTGATTCCCACCGCTCCAGATCGAATCCAGAATACGCGTGATAATGCTGAACAACCCCGAACTCGCCCAAGCAAGCAAGAGCAACGCAACAGCCGTTGCTGTGGTACGTGACCGTATCACATGGTCAATATTATCGCCCAGTATGTTCGCAATATTCGGGACAACAAATTCTAGCTGGTTGATCAACTCGTTCTACACCCATAGCGGATCAAACCAATAGCTCGCCACCGCCACGATCAGCAAGATCAACGGAAAAAAGGAAAAAAAGGCAAAATACGCCGTACCCGCAGCCGCAAGAACAGAATTAAGCGAAAAAGCTTTTTTTGCGGCATTGGCCCAGATACCAAAGTGTTCTTTATTTGTCATCGCCATAACCCGATTATAAAGGGAAACTCGTTGTATAATCGGCGCATTCCCCCAAAGGAGAAAAACGTGGAAAATTACCTCGGCGAACTCGCCGCGCTGGGCACATCGCTCAGCTTTTCTTTTGGCTCGATCATGTTCACTATTGCAGGACGCGAGCTTGGCTCAATGAATGTCAATCGCACCCGCCTCGTGATCGCGGCCATCCTTCTGGCGAGCGTGCATTTGCTCACCTTCGGTAGCATCTTCCCCTTCGACGCCGCGCCCGAACGCCTCTTCTGGCTGGGGATTTCAGGTGTAGTAGGCTTGGTGATCGGCGACATCTTTCTCTTCCAGGCCCTTGTGCTGATCGGGCCGCGTCTCTCGATGCTGATGATGAGTCTCGCCCCGATCATGGCGGCGATAATGGCATGGATATTTCTCGGCGAAAGGTTGAGCGGCGGAAAAATCGCTGGGATCCTGCTAACCGTCGGCGGGATCGCATGGGTCATACTTGAGAAAAAGGGACATGGCGAAAGCGACCGCGAATACGGACGTGGGATTCTGCTCGGACTTTTCGGCGCCATTGGACAGGCTGCAGGTTTCGTTCTCGCCAAAAATGGCGTAGGCGGCGAATTCTCAGCCATCTCCGCCAACCTGATCCGCATGACCAGTGCCGTGATCGCTATCTGGCTGCTTACGCTATTTCAGGGACAGGCCAAAAAGACCATCAGCACCTTTTTCAGCAACCGCAAAGGGATGCTCGCAACCAGCGGCGGCGCTTTTGCCGGTCCATTTTTGGGCGTCTCGCTCTCACTCTTTGCCCTGCAACGTGTCGAAGTCGGGGTTGCCAGCACCCTAACGGCCCTGCCGCCGATCTTCCTGCTACCGATCAGCTATTTCGTTTTCAAAGAACGCTTTGGCTGGGGAGCTGTGGTCGGGACATTGGTTGCAATGGCAGGTGTGGCGGCGTTGTTTTTAGTTTAATATTTTTCCCCTTAAACGCAAAGATGACTGCCGTTTGAAATCTGACAGTCATCTTTTTGATTCGCAAGCTATTGCTGTTTAGCCGTCCACAAGCCGCCGGTTTCTTCAGTATCCCATTCCCAGGTGCCGAAGAGCGCACCGGGTTCGGGAAAACTGCCCTGTACAATCAGACCATCGTCGCCGTAGAGGCTGAAGGCGATATTGCTGACGACGTAAGTGCCTGTTGTTTCGTGACCATTCGCACCCACGCGGATGTAGGTACCTTCGTCGACGGTGCCCTCCAAAGTGAGGGTTCCGCTGTCGTAGGTGGTGTTTTGTTGGTCTAGCTCGGACATGCGATATTCCCATGCTCCAGTGATGTCGTAAGTGGCGGGGAGTAGTTCGTCATTTTTCGCACCGCAGCCTGTTAGGGGCAAGGTAAGAAGTACAAGTAAAAGAATTAGTTTTTTCATCGGAATATCTCCTTGGAGTTATTTTTTTGCCATTGTAGCACGGGCTGGGCCATCCCGTTGAAGAGCGGAGGCAGGTTCAAATCCGCGAGTGAGACGAGAATAAACTTCCAAGACGCGAAGAACGCCAAGTTTAAGAAAAAAGTCCCCATCTCGGTATGAGACGGGGACTTACTACTTACTGATTTCTAATCACTGATTACTGTTCTAGTCATCCATGTGGGCGATCATTGCATCGCCGAATTCGGAGCAGGAGAGCAGAGTTGCACCTTCCATGAGACGTTCGAAGTCATAGGTGACGGTCTTGGCTGCGACTGCGCCGGTCATGCCTTTGACGATCAGGTCGGCAACTTCGTGCCAGCCCAAGTAGCGGAACATCATCTCACCAGAGAGGATGACCGAGCCGGGGTTGACTTTGTCGAGGTCGGCGTATTTGGGGGCGGTGCCGTGGGTGGCTTCAAAGATGGCGTGACCGGTGACGTAGTTGATATTGGCGCCGGGAGCGATACCCATGCCGCCAATCTGGGCTGCGAGGGCGTCGGAGAGGTAGTCGCCGTTCAGGTTCATGGTGGCGAGCACGTCGAAGGATTTGGCGCGGGTGATGGTCTGCTGGAAGACGATGTCGGCGATGGTATCGCGGATGTTAAGCTTGGTCTTCCATTTGCCGTCGCCGTGGGTGTCCCAGAGGGAGAGGGCTTCTTTGACTTCTTCGATGATCTCAGCCTGTTTGTCAGGCGCCATCATGTCAAAGCCGGGATCGATCATCTTGGCATTTTCTTCGACGGTAAGGTCAGGATTGTGTTCTTTGTTGCCTAAAATCCAGGTTTCGCGCTCGGTGACGATCTCATCACGGAATTCACCTTTGGCAATTTCGTAGCCCCAAGCACGGAAAGCGCCTTCGGTATATTTCATGATATTGCCTTTGTGAACAAGGCTTACGTCTTTGCGCTTGTTGTCCAACGACCATTGAATGGCGGCGCGCACGAGGCGAGCTGTGCCTTCCTGGGAGACGGGCTTAATGCTGATGCCAGCAGTGTCGGGGAAGCGGATTTTTGCGTATTCGTCAGGGAATTTATCTTTTAGGATTTGGATAAACTCTTTATTCTCTTCGGTGCCATATTCAAATTC
>ERZ890953.1662-NODE-1662-length-10792-cov-7.117910_pt1 | contig 10792 bp, 9 predicted proteins | sample MGYA00521264_ERZ890953 | MGnify/ENA primary metagenome ERZ890953 (study PRJEB32303, sample SAMEA104408629) | aquatic metagenome | biome: Brackish water; feature: Chemocline; material: water | place: Baltic Sea | collected 2014-10-26T21:54:00 | depth 200 m ... | reverse complement strand
TTACTAGAATTATGAATACCACCACATCTTGAACAATACTTTGTTGATGCTGGTGCATTGTTTGGGATTTTACCTTTAGCAAACATTGCTTTTCGGGATTTGTCATTCATTAGAATCTCATTCCTTTTCTGATTTTTTCATCTTCTTCAACTCTTTTTAATTTATCTCTAGCCATCATTGCTTGACCTTTACCAGTTGTAGTTATTTTATTGTAGTGCATATTTTCTCTTGCTGATTGCATTGATTGTTTCAGTAACTCATGTCCAATCTTTCTTCTATCATCAATATCAACATCTTTGACACCTAACCCATTTTCTTTTTCATATCTAGTTAAAGCATCTTTACCAACTGAATCAACTAATGACTTTGTAAATAGTGCATTTTCTTTTCTGAACTTGCCTGACTTCATTTTTCTTTCAAACATTTGAGTTAATGGATTCAATCTTTGTCTGTAAAAGTCACCATCATTTTCAGATACCAAAACTACTTCATCAACTAAAGTATTATCGTGATTACCTTTAGAAGCCCACATTGCTTTTCGGGATTTATCATTCATTAGTTTGTACCGTTCCCAATTGTATCTTTTAATTCTTTTCTTGCTTCACCAAGTGTTGAATATTCTTGGAACTTGCTTACAGCATTAATATCACCATCTGCACTTGATTTTCTTATTGTAAATCCTCTTACTGAACCACCATGTTTAATGTGACCTCTATCGGCTTCACTTGTGATAAAGTAAATATCCTTTGTTTTGTATGATGAATCATTACTTCCACCTTTTTGCCACATTAAATCTGATACTCTACTTGAAAAGAATTTCATAGAATCTTTATCAAAGAAATGTCCACCTTTTTTGTCTGATCTATTTCTTACTTCATCTTCTAAATAATTACCAGATTTTAGAAACTCTTTCATTGTTAGACCTTTTTTAGCAAACATTGCTTTTCGGGATTTGTCATTCATCTATAATCAGCTCTACCAACTTTGTCTTGCATTTTATTACCATGATTATGCCAATTATATTTTTTTGGATATTCTGATACTTTGCCTTTTGAAGTTCTTTGTTGAACATCAGTTCTTAAAAGGTCTGATGAATCTACTTTGTGCATTTGAAATGAACTAGGTATTGCTGGATTATTTTTATTAACTTTTCTTGGTAAAACTTTTTTTACAAACATTGCTTTTCTAGATTTATCATTCATTATCTATCTAATCCATGAACAATTATTTTTTTATGTTTAGGAATAATTTCTAATCTTGCTTTAGGATATTTCTTTTCAAAAGAATTTATTTTTTGGTTTGATACACCAGCATAACCTTTTTCACCAAAATTAATTACAAAATTACTTCCTCTACTATCAATGTCTGATGAACCAAAATGATGAGATAACATTTTTGATTTACTTGATGCGTTTGCAAATATTGCTTTTCTAGAATTAGGATTCAATAATAATACTGGAACTAGTGACTATAAAAGAATTATCTATACGGTTCTTTGTGGACTAGTTATCGTTGGTTCAATGATTTGTGTTTCTTCAAACTTTATGTCCATTGGAATTGCTGTCAATGCACAAACTCTTAGCATATTAAGATACAATGCTTTTTGTTCACGCTGGTGTTTGTCAATTGCCACTTTGATCATCTTGTAATTTCCAAACTTGTAGGGATTCCAACCATCTCTTTGAACCAGACCATCAATGAACTGAATAATTTCTTCTGCTTGTTGTTGTACTCTACTTTTGTAATAATCATCAATGTCATTTCTAACCATATTGTCATGTGCAAATTTGCCTGTGTATTGTGGTCTTTTTACTGTCATGTAATCGTCTGCTGAAAACTTTAGTGCATAGTATAATCCTTCGATAATACCTGATCTAATATCTTCATGTGGCATCTGTTGATAATTATCTAGCTGTTCCTCGATAGGTTCATCAATGAACATATCAACTGGTTGTTGGCATTTTTTTATTAAATCTGCTAACTCTTGATTGTATAATACTGGTAAATTCTCAACATCATTCATCTTTTGATTTCCTTTGTTTGATGATTGCTTCTTCAATTGCTGTTTCTATGTCATCAAAATTAATTGAGTTGTTACAACAAATATCATTACAAGCCATGCTTAGTTAATGTCGATATAACTACTTAAACTAATCTAAATCAATGAAAAATAAGAATAAAGGGATTATTCTAAATCAATTTTTAAAATATATCTGTCACAAAGTTCTTGGTATGTTACTCATCTGATTCATCAAGAAATATAGATGTGCATACTGTAATATTGTGGCAATAAAAACATTCAATCTGATTTTCTTCTTTATCTTTTCCACAATGACATTCTAGCATTTTATCTTCTTTTCCTTATTATTCCTGATTTTTCTGAAATTGATAACTGGTATGATATTGGATAGTAAGAAAATGCCATGTTTTTATCACCTGTAACTTGTTGTGCAATTCCCTCAAATAAACAATCTTGTAACATACCTAATTCAAATCCTCTAACTTTTGGATCAACAGCAACACCGTCAATGCTGATACTATACCCACTTTTAATATCTTTCAAATCATCTTTAATTGACTTTAATGTTGATTGAACTTGTTTGGTTAGGTAAATTGCATAGTGGTCACTAATTCTGTAATGGTTTAATTTCTTTGCTTCTGTACCAATGTAATTGTGATTTCCATAAAATGTTGACACTTGGTTATCCATGTTTGGTTTGTGTTCAAATGATGATTGGTGTCTTTCAGGACTAAACTCCCAATCCTCGTATTTGATTTCTAAATCACAATCATTTGATAACTTTTTTAATTGTGATGTTACTTTTGCTTTCAAGTTATCTGGTACTGAAAGATAGTTTAATTCTGAAACAACCATTTCTGTAACTTGATATGATTTGAAATAATTCAAGTTTCTTATCTTGAAGCGTTTGTCTGATAATACTTTAAGAATTACTTTTGGGATTTCAACATCTACTCTTTGTACTGTAATTTTAAAATATACAACTTCTGTGTTAAACTCTTGTTCAATTTTATAATGTCCTGAATAATCATTACATTTGATTGTGCCATCTCTTTCACATTGTTCAATTTTATGTTTGATGTTCCATGCAATTTCACCACACTCACAACTTTTTTGCATACCATCATCAAATTGCCTAATACTACATAGATTTCCTATCCTTTCAACTTTCAATACTTTGTAGATTTTTGATTCTTCAATAGTGTTAAGATACTCATCTAAGTCATGTTCACATTTTATGTATTCAATTACTTTACCAGTTTTTTTGTTGAATTTTTCTTTTGTTTCAAAAACTGGAATTAAACCAAAATCAATTACTGCAAATTGAGCATTGATTACTGAAACTTTGTGACCATGTTCCATGTTGATTTTTAGTATGTCGTATGCTTTTTTATCAGAAAATCCTCTTGTGTTTAACGTGTAAATACTTGTGCAACCTTTTGTTAAATTTTTACTATCTACAATTACTTTGTTGTAAGCATCTTTTTCAGACTTCATTGATTTGTCAAGTTTGTTACAACTTTTTGGACATTGTAATTTTTTAATTTGTCTTACACCAGCACTATCAGAAACAGTTGAATTTTTAACAACTAATTCTGAACTACATTCACTACAAGTTTTTCCATCAATAGATAATGTAAAATGTCCTAATGGTATTGTAATTGGATTATCTAATTGGTCTATCTTTGATTGTGCAATGTTTAGTTGTTCAACAATATCTCTTGGTAAATGATCAAATGATGAATTTTTTAGAATCTCAATAGTTGTGTCTGCATACATTGATTCAATTTTCTCAATTGCTAATTCGTATGCTTTATCACTATATCTTGATTTAACTTCACTCATTGTAACTACTCTAAAATTAAATGGTATAAAGGCATATCGCTTAGGTAGTTACAACAGTATCTTTAATATCTAGTTGTGATTAGATATGTCATGGTAAAACTAGTAAAATGCCCTGCTTGTGCAACAAGAAGTGAAACAAGTAAAGCATCATGTCTGTTAGTTTCAGAACATATTGGAAAATACCAAATGGTTGATCCAGCAATCTTTGATGGCTATGATGGCGAAACTCATGCAGTAAGAATGTGTCATACTTGGACACAATAATTTTTTCTTTCTTTTTATCTTTTATTTTATACAGTTACTTTCTTTGTATTGCTTCCGTTCTTTGATGGTTTGTGAGAACTGCCTGATGCTTTTCTCTTTGATTTTTTACTGCCAACTTTTCGTAAGATAAATGCTACTGGTACTGCACCAATTGCCAATAACACAAAGACTAGTGGAATGTCTGAACCACTAGCCAAATTGATTTTGATTACTGATGATTTGGTTAGGGTTGTATCGTTGTGTACTGTTTGTATTTCTACTGGTATGTCATATTGTTTTTGTTCAACACAGTTTACTTGACCATCTTGTGTACACAAGTCATTTGGAATTTGAACTGAATAGTTAATTTTTCCGTTTGAGATACCAGATGGATCACCAATTAGAACAAACGGTACTTCTTGGAATACAATTCTAAATGGTGAATCGCCTACTATGATTGATTTTACCTCAATGTTAGATGTTGAATCCCATGCAACGTTGATTGACTTTGAAAGAAATTCACCCAAGATAACCCTGTGAATTTGATCAATGAATGTCAAGTCAATTAACTTGGATATTCCTGTTTGTGATGAAACTGCTCTACTAGATGATCCGCCACCGCCACCACCAGAACTTGTAATAACATCAGATGTTTTTTCATTTGATACTGGTGATGTACCAATGCTATTAATTGCATAAATTCTGTATGAAGCAGATTCATCAGATGATAACAAGGTATCTGTAAATGTTACATTTGAATTTGCAGTATCAAGAACTAAAGCAATCCACCCTGAACCAGTTTGTCTTTCAATTTTATATCCTGATGCAACTGGTAATCCAGTACCAGCAGTAAAGTCAAGTTTTAATGAAGTTGGTGACATTCTTGTAATTGTATCAAGTGTTGGTGCAGATAATATTCCCCATGTGTAGGAACTTGCTTCTGGTGATGCTACTGATGCACCACCAGCATTGATACCTGAAACTCGGAAATTGTATTCAGTTGCAGTTGTTAATGATGTGATTGATTTTGTCAAGTCAGTAGTTCCAGTATCGGCAGTATGTACGGTAAATCCATTGCCAGTAGGTGATTCGTATTCAATCTTATATCCTGTTGAACCAGTTGATTCACCCCAGACTAGATTGATTTGAACTTCTGAAACTGCTGTTGCAGTTAATGTAGCTGGTGTTGGTGTCATGGTGTATGTATTTGCTACATTACTTGCAGTTCCAGTTCCAAGACCATTGATTGCTGAAACTTTGAAATGATGTTGTGTATTTCCACTTAATGACAATGCTTGATAAACGGTATTGACATTTCCTGTAAGTACATCAGTATATGATACTCCACCATTTGTTGAAATTTGTACTTTGTAACCAGAAATTAATGAATTGTTATCTGCTGGTGTATTCCATGTCAAATCAATTCTTGATGCTGACTTTGGTTCAACTGTTAATGTTGGTGCTGATGGAAAGTCTGGTGTTGTGACACTAGATGAAGCACTTGCAACTGAATTTCCATGAGTTCCTAATGCAATAACTGTATATGCGTATGCTGTACCCCCTGCTGGTGCTGTGTCTGATAAGGAAGTAACTAGACCACCAGTTGCAACAGCTACTCCATCTCTTAACAACTGGAATCCTGTAAGTGTACCTGTACCAACTGTTGCACTAGGGCTAAAACTTACAGTTACAGCTAGTGGTGCTGTTGCAGTATTAGGGATTGTTGCAGATATTGATGTAGGTGGATCAGGTGGAACCCCAGCTACAACATTAACACTTGCCGATTGAGATCCCTCTCCCACTCCTGAAATAGCAGAAACGGTATATGCGTATGTAGTTCCCGAACTTATACTTGTTGAATCTGAATAGGTTGTACTTGCACCAATGGTATCATGTAATGATCCTGCACGATAAATTTTATAGTTAGTTATTGTTGCTTCTGAACTTGGTGCTGACCATGATAAACTAGGTGAAGAACCTGCCGTTCCAGTTACAGTTCCTACTTGTGATGGAACACCCCATGAAGTAACCGTAGCTGAACTACTTGCAACACTATCGCCAACACCATTTATTGCTTTTACAGTATAAGTAAGTGAAGCATCAATTTCAGCACCAGATATTGTATCATCATAAGTTAAAACATTTCCTAAAGTATCAATTAATGATCCACCTAGATAGATTTTATAGCCAGTTACGGAACTGCCACCGTTAGAACTTGGTGCTGACCAATTTAATGTAATTTCATTTGCAACATCTTGTGTATCTATTGAAAGTGATTGTGGTGCTGTTGAAACTGACCAAGTTGTTGTTCCAGCTACGGAAGCATAACTTGTAGAAACAGTTGAACCGTCTAATGACCATACACGATATGCGTAACTTGTGTCAGGATCTAATCCACTATTATCGTATGTTATGGCAGTTGATCCAGTATCGGCAACATAACTGTCGTTCCATGTTCCACCGTCAACTGATCTGCCAATTTTATAACCGTCAGGTGTTGCACCGCTTGTTGGTGCTACCCATCTTACAGTAAGTTCGTTTACAACATCTTGTGTATCAATACTTAAACTTGTAGGAACTTCGGGTAATGGAAGGGTGTATGTTACAGTTATTGACAAGTTGTTATACCCCTGACCACCCGAACAACCTGTATTACTACAAGAACTTGTTTCAGTTACAAGTCTTGTGGAAACTGCAAACCAATTAGATGTAAGTAATGATTGTAGTTTTGCATCAGCACTAGTACCTAAATCAAAAGTTTGAGTTCCACTTGACATTGCAGTTGTAAAGTATGTAGTTCCCGAACCATAGCTGAGAAATTTTGCATTACTTGTTCCACCTGATGGTTGTGTTGTTTGTTCAGTAAATTTCATAGTTCGAGCATTAAATTGTTTAAAAACATACGTCATTGTCATATCAACATCTGTAATTGTTGCACCATCAGGTATTCCAGTAGTTGAAAATGTTGCACCTGAACGAACACATTCATTAGCTGAATCTTGCTTTGCCATTAAATATCCTGATTGAGATGTAAATGGACCAGCAAGACACCCATGAGCTCTTTGGTCGTATGCACTACCCCCTGATGTAAATGTCGGATCTAACTCTACTGTTTCACCTATTGCAGTTTGAGATTGTTCAACATTTGCATAATCCAATGCCACTTTTGTTGGAGATAACACATTTACACTCCACAAGTTTTCAAATCCTAATCCAGAATTATAACGTAATTCTTTTATCTGTATAATTAAATCATGGTTTTCTTCTAATACTTCTCTATTAAAAGATTGACCAACAAAATTAGTCAAGTCAATATCTTCCAGTTGTTCAAGTGTTTCATCTAGAACATTTAATGTGATTATACTGCTAGGTAAGTCTAAAGTTTGTGTAAATGCAAATTTATTATTATCGTAGATATAATTGGTAAAATAAACAGTAGTCTTGACTTCAAATTCATCTATGACATATTCAGTTGTAAATTTACCCTCGTCATTTTCACGAATAAAAGAAACAGTTACAGAACCGTCAGATTCAACAACGGTTGTAGTTACAGGTGAATCATTAACTGTTAAATTATTCCAAACATCTGAATCTAACAATGCGGTTCTTACAACATAACTATCACTTTGGATCAATACATCTGTACTTGGAGTATTGTTTTCAAATAACGTAACTGCACCGTTGTTTTTATCAAAGATTAATTTTACAGCATCTACTTCAACTTTTACTATGTCGCTTGTTTCTTCAACTAAATAAGGTGTCCAATTTCCGTTAAAATCCAACACATAAGGATTATGGGTAATCATGGTAAATGAACCGTCAGAATTTTGTACGGTATTAGATTCTTTATAATCACCGACTATTTCTGCCATTTGATCTGATGTAACTATATCATCAACTACCTGTGCATCAACTTGCGTAAATACAGTTGGAACAAGTAACATTGCCATAAATGGAATGATTGTTATCAATAACTTGTTATTCAATAACTTTCAGGTTAATTCATTATTAAAAAAGTTTTGTTTAAGAAAAATTACTAACTATACTTTCATCATATACATACTCTATTGGAATTGTTACGGTTTTCCAACCAAAATTATACCAATTCGAACCTTTAGAGGTATTATATTTTACTTTACACTCACCGCCATCACCCATATTTACATCACTCAATAAAATTCCACCGTCACGATTGCCACCATAAGGATTTCTCACATCTCCACTTGATATTGTTCCGTAATATGTTACTGTTGAATAAGTTAATGATGAACAATATGCCTGTGTCATTGGTTTTTGCGGTAATGCAGTTTGTGTAGTCGCAGTTAAAGTGGTAAAGTTGTAACTATCATCAGTTTCAGGCGTATTAATCACAAATGATTCGTTTTGTGGCGAACCGATTTCAATCTTATATGAGGTGTCACGTTGCAACATAAACGTGAATTTTGTGCCATCTCCAACTGATTCACACAGATTGATTACTGAATCAACTTTGTTTATACAAGAAGATTTTGATACAACATCAGTTCTTACCATCTCATTATTGGTGTCCAAATTAGTTATGGTTATTTGACCTAACTTTGGCGAAACTACTTTGTAAAAACTTTGAAAGGACAGAATACAACCTGTTGATGATGATGTGACACAGGTTTTAGCAGTTACGCTTTGGGTATTGGTAGATATTGTCAATGGCAAGTCTTGATCCCAAATTTTTATATTCCCTGTTTCATCTGTTATTATAGTCTGTGAATTTGACTTTTCAATGGTTGCTGAATATATGGTATCAGGACTTGCATACTCTCTTGAATTATCATCATATATTACGAACAACTTTTCTAATGTCAACACTAGCTCATTTGTTCCAAGAGGTGATGAGTTTAAAATTGAAGTAAACTGAATATCTTCATCTAACAATACAATCATGCCATCTTTAACATCAGATTGTGTCTTGGTATTGAAAATATATTTTATTGATTTTGATTCAATGCTCGTTTCATAACTAACATTAAATTCGCTTTGTGCCAGTTTTATTTTCTTATTGATAGGAACTGATAATTTAAATGATATTTTACCCTTGTCAAATTCTTTTGTACTATCATCAAGTGTTAAAAAATCCAATGATTGCAAGTCAACAAAACTTGATTGACTACTTTCACTTCCGTCATTGTATGTGATTGTTGTAGTCAATTCGTATTTATTTATAGTAATCTCATCATCAACAATATCCTCATCAAAAGAATACTCAATCTCGTTTAGAAGGGATAATGGTAATTCGGAATTTATTGGAATTGTTAAATCAGGTTCATCATTGAATATAATATCAATAACTGATACAGGTATAATATCATCATTAGATACTAATAACTCCACATCACCAACTATAATCTTAGATTCATTGGGTTTAGATGTTTCAAACACAATAGTTTCGTTTGGTTCACTTGGATAAAATAAAAATCCAGCAGATACTAATACGATAACTGCAACTACAACTAATAACTTATTCATTTATTATCCCTGCTGTTTTTCCACTAACTTCTTGTAAGTCATTGAATCCAAAATTTGATGTTATCCCATCAGTATAGACATTTGCACAATACGAACCGTTGCATACAGTTTTTATTTTGCCGTCAATGTTCAATGGTTCAAGAAATGCACTCAAATGATAATTAATTTGACTTTTTGGAGTATGTACTGGATAATCTTTTCCATTGACAGTAAATATTATGTCAGCATCTCTTGGTATTCCATCTGTTTTTTCAGAACAAGAATTTACAGTTGAAATGCCATACCAATATTTTACGTTTCGACCTTCTGCAATCTGTGCAACAGCAACAGTTGAAGTATGTTCAGCACTTGTTAAGATATTGCCATTTGTATCTCTTACAACAACTGACGGTGGGTTGATAGTCTTTTCTTTTTGTTGTGGTGCTGTGTTATTTTCTTTTTGATATATTGATTCACCACAAATTTGTAGCGTTGAATCGTTTTTGAAAATTGATACCGCTTCGCCCTTGTAATCATATACTACCTTCTTTGATTCATCAACTCTTACTTTTAGTTCGTATGCTATCTTTTCACCGTTCCATGAGAATTTCTTTATGTTTTGATTTGAATTTATTTCTGCATTGATTTCTGTAACTATAATACGATAGGTATGTTCAGATTTATCAAGCCAATCAGCTCCTTCATCTGATAATGTAAAAGTAAATGCTTGTGGTCTATTATCGAAACTTGTAGGTGGCAATGATTCCAATATTGACAATTTATAATTTTCACTACTGCCTGTTTCTGATGAGTATAGTTTTTTTGTTGTGATTAATTCATCATCAAGATAAAATTTTACAGTTCCATCTAGATTAAATGACGTTTCATCTCCCCTTTTACTGTCAGAATTTATTCCAAGAAATGACGTTTGTATTGTTCCCAAGTCTAAAACCCTACCCTGATCATCTGTAATTGACAATTCAGGAATACCAATAATGTTAGAGGTTGGATATTGTTTTAAATCTGAATCAAATAGAACCGTTTGAACTTCAATTCCAAACTTTTCACTAGATGAAGGCAAATCATTCTCGTCTAGGAATTGCTCAATAAGGGATTGATTGGATTCTGTAAAAACTCTATTAGTTTCAACTATTGAATATGATTGAAATGCTTGATCTAAAATATCTTGATCAAAATTAATAT
>ERZ890953.1661-NODE-1661-length-10796-cov-4.208360_pt1 | contig 10796 bp, 12 predicted proteins | sample MGYA00521264_ERZ890953 | MGnify/ENA primary metagenome ERZ890953 (study PRJEB32303, sample SAMEA104408629) | aquatic metagenome | biome: Brackish water; feature: Chemocline; material: water | place: Baltic Sea | collected 2014-10-26T21:54:00 | depth 200 m ... | reverse complement strand
AACGCGCCTTGCAGCCAGAACACCATTGGCCCAAAGGGAATAACGAAATCTTTGAAAGGGATTTGCCCCGAAACAATGCGGTAGCCGCCGTCAAAGACGATGGATTGGTCGAAGGCAAAAAAGCCGCGTTCCCCGGCAAGGTATGTGATCTGGAAAGCGAAAACTGCGACCCAGAAAAGAATCACAAACTCAAGGCTTCTTTGCAGGCCGTTCTTCTTTTCGGGATGTGAAGCAATGGGCAATTGCATATGGGTCTATGCTTTTAGCATCTCAACCACGGAGGCACGGAGTTCACAGAGTTTACTCTGTGGTAAATCTGACTTGAAGACGAAGAGCCTGTTCCCCTTTGTCAAAACTTATACTCTTCGCGCACCGGACTGAAGACGTCAATCACTTTAACCGGTTGGTCAAAGGTGTGCGCTTCGTGCTCTACCCCGCCAGGGATGACATACACATCGCCGGGTTGTAATGTTTTAGTTTCATCACCAATAGTGAATTCGATTTTCCCTGCAATTACCGTTCCGACTTGCTCATGGGGGTGACTGTGGCGCGGCAAATGGGCGTTGGCGTCTAAATCAACCATCGCCACGAGCATATTCTCGCCCCAATAGGTGCGGGCGTTGATACCAGGGACAAGTTCTTTGGGGTCGCGGTCTGCGCGGGTATGGAAATACATGGGAGGCTCCAGTTGCAAGTTGAAAGCTGAAGGGGTCAGGTGATTGGGTAATCAGGGATTAGGAAACGCGAATGTCCTATTTCCTAATCCCTGAGCGACTAATTACCTGTTGCCTTTGCATACACACGCTCGAATTCAGACAGATACTGTGCCGCAATCTCGGCATTATGAATGATCAGCGTATTTTCGTCATTGCGTTCTTCGGCGCTGCGGCTGAAATTATACGAGCCAGTGATCACAATTTTACCGTCAATAATGATAACTTTGTGGTGCATATTATTGGGATTGCCGTCCAGGCGCACATCCAGGCCGGCGGCGGTCAGGGTATCAAATTCGCCACCAGTATTGGAGTTGTACTGGCGAGTCTCCATTACTCCGGCTACATCTACGCCGGAGTTGGCGCGCGCTATCATCGCATCGGCAATCGGATCCGATGTGAAGGAGAAGGCCATAAAGTAGATGCTCTCTTGGGCGTTTTGAATTTGTTCGATGATGTGGTCAGCGGTATGGTCATCGGGGGAGAAATACGTCTCAATTCGCGTGCCATTGATCTCCAGGCTGGGATGTGGCGTATGGGCCGAAATATAATCGCCGAAGAGTTGGCTGGTGAACATCTCTTCAAACTCTGTATGATAATTTTCTGCCAGCCGCGGGGAAGCGATGCGAATCAGATTGTTATTATTCTTATATGCCCCGTTGACGGTCATATTCATCGAACCGCTCCAGACTTCGTAATTATCGATCACGATGAACTTGTTATGCATCAGACTCTCGCGTTGATCGTCAATCACCGGAATGCCGGCGGCAATCACATCCTGAATTTCGTTTTCGTCAAGATAATCGCTCTCCGTCACCAGGCGCACGCTCACGCCGCGTTCGTGCGCATTGATGAGTGCGTCACGGAGGCTCCACAGGTCAAGATCATACAAGGCGGCATCCACACTGGAACGCGCTGCCCCAATCGCGGTGACCAGCGCCGCATCCGGGCCGCCACGATAGCTGTTGGCGGATGGGTTATCCGGTTCGCTGAAGTAAACGCTAACCCAATCCGATGCAGGTACGGGTTCATCAGGGCTGATATTTGTGCTGGTCGGTAGGGGAGAAATCGCAATCGGTGTAACGGGGGCGCAGGCGGATAGAAAGAATACCAGTAAAGAAGCGCAGGTTATTTTCGAATAAGTCATTTTTGTATCCAAGTGTGGTTTCCTACCTCGGCCAAGAGATTTACGCAAAGCCGCAATGTTGCAAAAGCGCAATACGAATAATAACTTTGCGCCTCCGCTCCTTTGCTCCACCTGTACCCTTTAGGATATTGCGTAAAAAACGTACCCGATGTGAATGGCTGCTGATGCTATGATACACCCAAACAGCGGATCAATACTTTACGCTGGTGGCTGCGCACCCGATGTTCGAAGAGATAGACGCCCTGCCAGGTGCCCAGACTCGGAAGACCTTCATCAATGGGGATGCTCAGGCTGGTGTCGGTGAGCATGGCGCGCATGTGGGAGGGGGAGTCGTCGCTGCCCTCAAGCGTGTGATGATGCCATGCCTGATTTTGTGGGGCCAGCCGCTCCATATAGGCTTCTAGATCCAAGCGGGCGGTGGGGTCGTAGCTTTCGCTGATCACCAGTGAGGCGCTGGTGTGTTGGATGTACAAAAAACACATCCCCTCACTGATGTGCCATTCGCGGATTCGCGCCTGGATTTGGTCAGTGAAGGGATACAGGCCTTTGCCGCTGGTGCGAACTGAAATGCTATCTTTGTACCAGTTCATAGGAAGAATAAAAGTAGAAGCTCAGGCTTCCTTTGGTTTGAGGCGGAACAATTGCGAAATTTAAATAATGATGCCAGCCATAATCTTGGCTGGCATCATTATGGGGATTACTGCACGTAACCGAGCGGATTCACCTTTACGCCGTTGAAGATCATCTCAAAGTGCAGGTGAGCGCCAGTAGAGTTGCCGGTATTGCCCAGTGCGCCGATCATCGTGCCCTGGAAAACACTTTGCCCGCAACTCACGCCAACCGCACTGAGGTGGGCATAGGCCGTTTGCCAGCCGGTACCGTGGTCGATGACGATCAAATAACCGTAGCCGAAATCACTCCACCCGGCATACACCACAACGCCGCTATCAGCCGCGTAAATGGCATTGCCCTCGGAACCACCAATATCAATCGCCGCGTGGACAACCGGATCGTAGCTATAGCCAGAAATTTGGTGGCTGGTGGTCGGCCAGACAAAGGTGTAGGTACCAATCGCCCCTTCGTAGATCGAGCCGCACGAACCGGAACCGTAAAAAGATGCGGATGCCGGGTTGGAGCGCGTAATTGCAGGCGGCCCCCAATCTTTGATGGCGCGTTGCCCGCCGGGGATAATCAGCCAGGTGCCGGGTTTGATATTGGCGCTGGCAGCCGTTGTTTCAGTGATGTCGAAGCGATTGCCAGGGTATTCGATAATTACCTGAGGATCTACCTTGAAAAAATTTGCCACGGATCCGAGATTGTCACCCTCTAGCCACTGATAATAAGTGCCGTTGACCGGCAATATATTTAGTTCTTGCCCGGCTTTGACCAGATGGGGATTGTCTTCCAGGGTTTCAAAATTGCCCCAAAGAATCGTCTCCGCCTTGAGTTGATACTTGTCGGCAATGCTAAAGAGACTGTCGCCCTGCTCGACGAGATAAGTGGAGACATCGACAGTGGGCCGTTCGGGGATTTCCGTATCCATGATAGCCACGCGGCTGATGCCGATTCCCGCGGGGATGATATCGGCGCTGAGAGGGGGCAGACCCACCTCGGGGATGGCTGCGATTTCCGGTACGGGGGTGGGAACAACTTCCTGGGCAACGATCGGCTCGGGGTTGGCCGCCGCCTGACGGGTTTGCCAATAATCCCACCCCAATACAGCCGCCAGGAGAACAAAGCCGACAGCGGCGATGTTTACGACCAGAATGGTGATTAGTCGAATTATTTTTTGAGTTTTATTCATACGTCTTTTTTCGTTTCTTTCACGTACGCCTGGCGTAGCTTGATCGGTTGTTGATGGCGGTCACGTAGCTTCTGGTTGAGCATTTCCACCAAAAAGGAGAAGCCCATTGCAAAATACGTGTAGCCTTTGGGTATGTGCATATGAATGCCTTCGATAACCAGTGAGAAACCAATCAGCAGCAAGAAACTGAGCGCCAAAATTTTCAGCGTCGGACGTTCATTGACAAATTCGCTGATCGGGCCGGAAGCATAGAGCATAATGACAACGGCAATCACAACGGCGGAAACCATCACGCCCAGATCGTCGGCCATGCCTACGGCAGTGATCACGGAGTCGAGCGAGAAAACGATATCGAGCAGCATAATCTGGATGATCACGGCAACAAACGAAGCTCTGACTTTTGCCGAGGCTTCACCTTCCTGGCCTTCAAGTTTTTCGTGGATTTCGATGGTACTTTTCGCCAACAGGAACAGACCGCCGATGATCAGAATCAAGTCACGGCCAGAGACGCCCAACTCAAGAATTGTGAAGAGTGGCGTGGTCAATCTGGTTAGCCAGGCAAGTGAGAAGAGCAGCAAAATGCGCGTCAGCATCGCCATAATCATTCCCAACTGGCGGCCTTTTTTCTGTTCGTCTTTGGGCAGTTTGCCCGCCAAAATTGATATAAAAATAATATTATCGATGCCGAGTACAATTTCAAGCGCTGTTAGTGTCAGCAGCGCAATCCAGGCCTGGGGGTCGGATATCCATTGCATAAGTATTCCTCAATTTAAAACCTTTAGGGAGTCATAAACCCTAAAGGTCTGGTAATACGATCATTCTAGAGTCTAGTACAGTTTGGATGAAATGACAATATTTCCTTTCGTACACTAAGGGAGCGTTAATTGTCTATCCTGAATCGTGCCAAAGCTTTATTGGGCACCTACCCCCCGGAAATTTTACTTTTGTAGCCCAATGCTTGTAGCGCCTCGGCGATCTTTTGGCGATGCTCGCCTTGAATTTCGATTACCCCATCTCGGATGGTGCCACCGCTGCCACAGGCTTGCTTGAGTTTTTTTGCCAGTGTCTTCAAATCTTTTTCGGAAAGCTCCAGATTTTTAACGATTGTCACTGTTTTTCCGCCGCGGCCTTTGGACTCGCGGTGCAGGTAGGCCGTTTGCTGCTGAGGCGGCAAAGATGTTTGTGTGGCGCGCTTCGGGCTTTGTTTTCGCAGATCACCCTGTTCGGAAGACCAGACGGTGGGACGTTTATCGTGTGTCATAATTTATTTTTTTAGGACTTACGCAAGGGACATGCGGATAGAAGGCTGTTTGAGCTGCTTACGCATGTAATCTGATAAAAGGCCGAACTTGAGTTGATAGATGGTTTTGCCGGTTTGATGAGCAATACGCTTGAGATGAACCCAAACCAGGATTGAACAACCGATATGGTTCCGTTGTGTGCGGCACTGACATTTTTCAACGCCAGTGATCTGCTTAGCTTCTCGGTGAAACTGCTCAATCTTCCAACACAAGCCACGATTATCGTTGGCGGCTCGTGCCGAATCTTGATCAATATCGTTGGTAACGACATAGTCCGTGCGCTTGGTAGAAAGCACAAGCCGGAAAACTTTCACTCGATGCCCTTTTGGAAAATCCTTGATATGGATGAGTTTGCCATGTTCTGTCTCGGTTTCATCCCAAACCAACTTGTCAACCCGTTGATGCGCTTGCTTGACCATCTGTGTCATCTACATTGCGGTTACTCTTAATCGGACAGTAGTAAATCTTCTCTACTTTTTCGATAAACCGCATGATCTTACGAGTTGCATACCATGTATCCATCAACACAGTCCGAAACGGAAGTTTCTTCTGGTAACGACAATTTCGCAGCATATCCATCAAATGGTCAATCTTGGTCTTGCCATCTCGGTCAGGATCGTAGATGCGATAGTCGATAATCCAAAAGGTGTCTCCTTCTGGGTTGACATACACACAGGTCACAATCCCGATGCCTTTGATGACATCTTTGGCATTGCCACTCCATTGTCGTCGAACTGGCTCAATTTGAAATGAATGACGTTTGTCAGCTACAGTATCATCGAATACAATGTATCCGTTTTCTGAAAGAATGAGATCGCTGTGCACATTCTCCCAGACTTGGCGTGGGGTTATTTGTTCCCCTCGCAAATAGCGATTGATTTGGTCGTGGCTCCATTCTTCGCTATGTTCTCCAAAATACGTTTGGGTGTAGTTGATTTGGCTCACAAGTAGGAATTGGCAATAATCGATTTGCTTGATTTTATTAGACTTCTTGCATAAGTGCTAAATGTGCCATAATAGGCACATGAAATACGAAACTGTTCTGGTGGTGCTCAAGTAGGAAGTGATAGTCTAGAGAGATCATAGCGGACAATAAACAAACGAGTAACCAGGTCGTGGTATTCATCTTTCTTGGAGAAAGATAAGGTCTTACGGGTATAGCGAGCATTCCATTGACGCAAGGTGTTATTCCATCGTTCCATGTGGCAGGTTTGTCCGCTGTCTTTGCCAGCACTTTGATGGGTCTCTTTCGGAAAGACCTTGGCATAAGCATCCCAAAGATCGCTATAAGTCAGACTGTGCTTATAGGTATCGGGGATAGCCTGCCATAGTTTTCGACAGGTATCTTCGCTGCGATCTCCAATGGCATAAGCCACGATCTGCCGGGTTCGGCGACAAATGGCTGTCTACATCGTCCCGATGTCCTTCGGGAAAGCCAGCGTTTGTTGTCCTTTTTGAGTACAAATGACCATACTTCATCCAATTCCAAGACATCATCTGCTTGAGCAGGCATAAGTGTCTCTTCTATAGATGGATTTTGTCGGTCCTTTTTTTTAACCAGTTGGCTAGCGTCTGTGGACTAACACCAAAGATGCGTTGGATACCTCGCATACTGGGACGCTCATGATAGGCTGCTATGATTTGCTCTTTCTCCGCTTCGGTGTAGCTTTGTTTTGGGTCCAGTACAAAGCGCTTGTTACACGCCTTGCACCATACTTGTTGGCTTCCGCTTTTATTGTGACCGTTTTTTACCATGTTTTCACTGCCACAATGGCGACATTGTCGTGTGCTTATTGTTTGGATCATCTCGTTAGTTTATCACTAATCACTTATCTTGCAACACTACCACTGTTCAGGAAGTGCTCTACCGATTATCCACCAAAGAATAAATTTATGGCGTACAATCAGTAGGATTTACAGTTTGGCGATAGTCCCCTGTTTTATGGTTGGTTTTGTCGCCTGCACGTAACGATTGTATTTTTATGAGGAGTGATACAAATGACCCAAGCAGATATTGGATTGATCGGACTGGCCGTGATGGGGCAGAATCTGGTCTTGAATATGAATGACCACGGTTACACGGTGGCTGTCTACAACCGCACCACCAGCAAAGTCAGCGATTTTATGGCGGGCGAAGCCGCCGGTCGAGAGATCGTCGGCACATACTCGATTGAAGAATTTGTGGCCGCTCTCAAACGTCCGCGCAAAATGATGATTATGGTCAAGGCCGGTTGGCCGGTGGATGCCACCATCGAGCAGCTTTTACCCTATCTCGATGAGGGCGATATCATCATCGACGGCGGCAATTCGCACTATCCCGACTCCATCCGCCGTACGAAGGAACTCGGTGAGAAAGGTATCCTGTTTATTGGGGCTGGAGTTTCCGGTGGCGAGGAAGGGGCGCGTTTTGGCCCCTCGATCATGCCCGGCGGCGCGCCAGCAGCCTGGCCGCACGTCAAAGAAATTTTCCAGAGCATCGCTGCCAAAGTCGAAGATGGCACCCCATGCTGTGACTGGGTTGGCTCGGATGGCGCCGGACATTTCGTCAAAATGGTGCATAACGGCATCGAGTATGGCGATATGCAATTGATCAGCGAAGCCTATCATCTGATGAAATCCGTGTTGGGGTTGAGCACCGCCGAGATGCAGGCCGCCTTCAGCGAGTGGAACAAAGGTGTGCTCGACTCGTACCTGATCGAGATCACCGCCGATATTTTGGGCTATATGGATGAAAAGGGGGAGCCGCTGGTCGAGAAAATTTTGGATGCCGCCGGGCAAAAAGGCACCGGGCGCTGGACGGCGGTCAATGCCCTGGAGTTGGGAATTCCCCTGACCTTGATCGGGGAAGCGGTACTGGCGCGTGCCTTGAGTGCCCTCAAAGAAGAGCGGGTTGCCGCCTCCCAAGTGCTGGCTGGCCCCCAGGTGCGCTTCGAAGGTGATCGTGCCGCCTTTGTGGAAGATATTCGTCAGGCGCTGTATGCCGCCAAGATCATCTCTTACACACAAGGCTATATGCTGATGAGAGCCGCTGCCGCGGAATATAATTGGGATTTAAACTACGGCGGCGTTGCCCTGATGTGGCGCGGCGGCTGCATCATCCGCTCGGCCTTCCTGGGCAAGATCAAGGAAGCGTATGATCAGAATCCGGAGCTAACCAACCTATTACTAACGCCGTATTTCAAGACGGAAGTCGAAAACGTTCAGGCCGCCTGGCGGCGAGTGATCGCCAAAGCTGCTGAACAAGGCATCCCGGTTCCGGCCATGTCGAGCGCCCTGGCCTTCTACGATGGGTACCGCACGGAGCGCCTTCCGGCCAATCTTTTGCAGGCGCAACGTGACTATTTCGGCGCTCACACCTACGAGCGCGTCGACAAACCGCGCGGCGAGTTTTTCCATACCAATTGGACGGGCAGCGGCGGCGATGTGACGTCATCGACCTATGACGCTTAGGCCATAGCCTTGTCAAAATAACCGGGTAATCCACACCCTGGCGCGATGCCACTTTCGATCAATTCGCCGCTCACAAAGCTGATCTACCCTCTGGGGTTTATAAACGCTGGAATTACCCCTGAAATCTACCCGGTTTAAGCGGCAACTGGTGCTGGTATCGTGGCTTTGGATATTGGCAACTGAAGAATAAATTCACTACCCTTGCCAATGCCCGCACTCTGAACATTAAGTTCCCCGTTTTGCGATTCGACAATGGCGCGGCTGATCGCCAGCCCCAGGCCAGTACCTCCGGTTTCACGGGAGCGGGCAGGATCGGCTCGGTAGAAGCGGTCAAAGACATGGGGGAGGTGATCTGGTGCAATGCCTTCACCGGTATCGCTGATCCGCGCATAGAATCGCTCCGGGCGCTGTTCCACCTGGATCGTGATCGTCCCACCTGTGGGGGTGTGTTGAATGGCATTATTCAATAAATTGTGCAGCACTTGCGTCAGACGCTCGCGATCGGCGCGTATGATTGGATCTTGGCCCAAAATTTCCACGCGCAAGTCGATATTTTTTTGCTCGACAATTGGCTGGAATATCGCGGCAAGATCCTGAACCCAGGGGACAATTTCTACATCAGCGATATGGAGTGGTAGCTGCCGGGCTTCGGCCTGTGCCAGTTCACGTAGATCATCTATCAGGTGGGAGAGATGGCGCGTCTGGTCGTATAGGCGTGCAATTTCAGCCTTATCCAATTCGTAAACATCATCTAAAATGGCGCGCAGATTGCCCTGAATGACCGAAAGCGGAGTGCGCAATTCATGCGCGATATCATTGAGCAAATTATTGCGCAAGGTTTCACCCTGTTCAAGTTGCGAAGCCATTTCATTAAAAGCCAGAGCCACGGTTTTGATTTCATCCGAACCGCGCACTTCCACACGCTGGCTGAGGTCTTTGTCGCCTATCGCTGTCGCCGCATCGGCGAGTTTGTTCAAGGGCGCTATCAGGCCGCGGGTACTGAGAATGCCTACAGTCGTGCCAATCAGCGTAATCACCACAATAAACCGAACCAGTTCCGCAACCAATTCCTTGCCGGAGATTCCTGCAAAACGCTCTTGTGGCCTTACCAGGTGGCTGTTAGCTGCATCCTCTTCAATGACTGGAATCCCCTCGGGGCTGCCCGCCACATCGAAGTTACGCATGGAGATCGTAATCATCAGGGGAATCATAATCAAAAAAATCACGATTCCCACAAACGTCAGGCTAATCCGCACCCATAGACGATTCATCGTTGACTCTCTTCCAGGCGATAACCCACACCGTAGACTGTTTGGATAAAGACAGGGTTGGCGGGATCGACTTCGATTTTGCGGCGCAGGTTTTTAATATGGCTGTCGAGCGTGCGTCCCATTCCCTCGATGCCGTACCCCAGTGCTTTGTCCATCAGTTCATCGCGGGTGAAAACGTAGCCGGGGTGTTTCATCAACACATGTAGTAACTCGAATTCGGAAGGGGTAAGTTCTATCGGAGCATCGTCGATTCGAAATTGTCGTTTGCCAATATCCAGAGCTAGCGCGCCGACATGTAATTTTTGATGGGTGGCAGCGTCTCGTTCCAGGGAACTGCGTCGCAGCAACGCGCGCACACGCGCCACCACCTCACGAGGATTAAATGGCTTGGTGATATAATCATCGGCGCCAATTTCAAGGCCAACAATTTTGTCGCTGTCATCCACACGCGCTGTCAGCATGATAATCGGCAACGCGGCCAGATGTGCATCGCCGCGGATAATGCGGGTAATATCCCACCCATCGCGGTCGGGCAACATCAGATCGAGAACCAACAAATCAGGTTTTTCGCGGCGCAAGGTGTGCAGGGCAGATTCGCCATCATAGGCACTGAGTACGCCGTATCCGGCTTTCTCCAGATACGAGCGCACCAGACGCACGATTTCTTTATCATCATCAACAACTAGAATACGTTCCACGGCTGTCCTTATAGATAAGACAGGTTTACGAAACCTGTCTTATCTATAGATTATATCCAACTCTACCTCAGTCTGTGCGCAGGGCTTCGACCGGCTCAAGGGTGGCAGCGCGGTTGGCGGGATACAGCCCAAAGAAAATGCCCACTGCTGCCGAGAACAACGTCGCCATCAGTATGGCATCCATGCCGATCACCGGGTTGAGCGCAAAGTCACTGGCGGTTGCGATCTGCCCAACTAGCGCCGATATCGCCCAGCCTAAGACAATCCCGATACCACCGCCGATGACACTGAGCAGTGATGATTCAACTAAGAATTGCGAGAGAATATCACTTCGACGAGCGCCCATTGCTTTGCGCAGGCCGATTTCGCGCGTGCGCTCCACTACCGAGACGAGCATAATATTCATGATGCC
>ERZ890953.1660-NODE-1660-length-10800-cov-4.573290_pt1 | contig 10800 bp, 12 predicted proteins | sample MGYA00521264_ERZ890953 | MGnify/ENA primary metagenome ERZ890953 (study PRJEB32303, sample SAMEA104408629) | aquatic metagenome | biome: Brackish water; feature: Chemocline; material: water | place: Baltic Sea | collected 2014-10-26T21:54:00 | depth 200 m ... | reverse complement strand
CCAGGTGCAATATGACATCTTCGTTTCCGGGCTCTGGTTCTCCTCCTTCGGGGTCCTCCCATGCAGTGCGCAACAGCAAGACAACTTCCGCGGCGTTGTTGGCAAGCACGGATGCCAGTTGGTCGGGCTGACACCAGTGGTAGCCGCCAACCATCGGGACAATCTCCCGCCCCAGGTTCTTCAAGGTGGCGAGAACCTGGTCCAAGGCGGGCTCCGGTAGCAGGTCAGTCGCCGGCAGCACCAGCCGGGGGGCGCGATAGCAATCGAGGTCGTCCAGAATCTCCGCTACCATCTGCTCCCGCGGGTAGTGCTCGAGGCGCACCCCGGGGCAAGGAGTCGGGCAGGTGGGGCATTGCGGTAGCGGGAAGAACTGCGCCTGCCTGGCGGTCAGTTCCTGGGAAGCGGTCTGCTGGTGCCGCTTGTGTGTAGCCAGGGAGTACTCCTGGACCTCTATGCCTTCAAGTGAGTCGAGCCAGCAATACGGTATGTTGTACGGTTTGACCCGAGTCCCATGCTGCTGCGCGACCCGCGCCGCGGTAGCCACTGCAGCAACCAGTGCATCCTGTTCCACGAAGTAGCTTTGGGCCACATTGAGGTTGGCCCGGGCCGCGATGAAGGGTTGCAGGATGTGAATGCAAGCCCCCAGGCGGGCCGCCAGACCCACGGTCTCCGCCATTGCATCGATGGTCTCGGGGAGCAGCAAAGAAACGGAGTGGAGTTGCAACTCCGCCCCCTTGCGCCGTGCTGCTGCGCCGATTTCCGCAATGCCGTCGAGAAGCTGCTGGTGCGCACCCGCTACGCCGCTGAGGCGGTCGTGGATGGGAGCCTCAGCCGAATGCAACGAGAATGAGAGTCGATTCAGTCCGGCATCAAGAAGGTCATTAGCGTGATCACGGGAGGAGAGCATCCGACCATTGGTAGTCAGCCCGATCTCATCGTATCCCATCTCTCGGGCCGCCTTGACCAGGTGCACCAGGTCAGCCCTTACCGTGGGCTCGCCACCAGTCAGTGCTATTCGCCGATGGTGCTGCTGCCGCCCCTCGCGCATGCGCTGCAGAATCTGCTTGGTGGACAACTCCAGTGTTTGCAATGCTTGGATTCGCAAGAAGTGCTGCGGGCAGAAAGCACACCTGTTGTTACAACGGGTACCGGTTTCGATAGTAAGCAGCGAAGGCTCTGACACATCACCTCAAGAGCGGGCGTGGCCTGAATGCTGGCAGTGGCTCAGGGAGCGGTTTGGAGGTTAACCGTTCCGGTGAGAAGTCTACCAGGACCCGTGAGAGCCGTGCGACCCGTGGGAACCATGCGACCCGTGAGACCCGTGGGACCCGTGGGACCCATGGGACCCGTGCGAGCCATGCGAGCCGTGCGAGCCATGCGAGCCGTGCGAACCGTGTGAACCGTGCGAGCCATGCGAGCAGTGGCCCGCTGCCGTGACTTCCAGTCCTTCCAGATTCTCGCCGCCCACTGCATGTTCCGACCCCAGGGCGTGCCCCGTTGCCGTTCCCGCCATTAGGAGAAAGGTGGAAATCTGTGCCGCCTGCTTCCTGGTGATCTTCCCTTCCTCGCTGGAAAGGAAATCCTTCACCTTCTTCTTCAACTTCGGCAGCTTGTCCTTCTTCATGTTGCCGTCCTCCCTGATGCGGGGCCAGTTAAGACCTAGTCGTGCGTAAAGAATACGCTCCTGTCTCTAACTATCGTCCACTTCGAAAAAATGTCAAGTACTTCCTCGTCACCCTCAGCAATGCGGCGGAAAAGAGCCTCTAGAATCGACCCATAGATCTTGCACCGCTCGTTGGTAGGCATTTGCCCGAATACGCCCCCCTGCTCGGCGTAGTTATAGACCGGACAAACGCCACAATAGGGCTTGTACACACACTCCGAGCAGTGCGGGATGTTGTCGAGGCAGGATGCCACGGCGAGAGCCTTGACCGTCGGGCTCTCGATCAACTCCTTATAACTGTTCTCGGGGATGGACCCGATCTGAAATGCATCGTCGCCCATCTGGTGCAACATCCGACCTTCGTCGCAAGTGAAGACCGAGCCATCGTAGTTGTAGGCGATCTGGCCAATGCCAGCGCCGCAGGGAGAACGCAAATCGAGGTAGTTGGGATCAAATGGAGTAAGCATCTTGGTTAACAGAATCGCCGCAGTGCGCTCCAGAATCTCCACGCCTTGACGATTCAAATCAATCATGTAGTCGAGAGATTCCAAATAGAAATCAAGGAACTCCGCTGACGTGTACCCGACCTTGTCGAAGGTCTTCTTGGCGAAGCCAAAGGGGTTGAGGGGCCGCAGAAAGATGGCCTTGCGACCCAGGCGAACGTACTCATCAATGACGCCGCGCGGGTGAGCCAGGGTGTCGCGAGTTACCGTCAGCAGCGCTTCAACGTGATACAGATCGGGGTCAAGGCCCTTCTCAATGTAGCACTGGTCTGCCTTGCGCAGCCACTGCACCGCCTCATCATAGGAGCTGCGATTGAAGAGACGCCTATTGGCATCATGGATCGCCTTGGGGCCGTCAACAGATGTGCAGAGTTGCACATTGTTGGCCATCAAGTGGGCCAACTTGTCATCGTCCATCAAAGCCATATTCGTTACCAGGCTGAACTCTAGTCGCTTCCCGGCAGTCCGGTTCTTCTCCACAGCATAATCAATGACAAAGCGGACAGTCTCCCAGTTGGCCAGCGGTTCGCCACCCTGGAACTCAATGGTGATGGACTCACTGGGACTGGCGAAGATCGTGTCCACCACCGAGGCCGCAATCTCTGGAGTCATGTCGAAGCTAGTCTCAGCCATGTCCCGACGGGAGGCGTGACAGTAAACACAGACTTCGTTGCACCGCAGGGTCACGATCATGATATGCAGGTAAGGACCATGAAAAAGAAAGGCATTCTTCCGAGCATAGCTACGGGCCAACGCGTTGGTAGTCTCCTCGTTCCGGAAGAAGTGCTTCTTCGCCAATTCGGCGTACTTGTCCGAGTCGGTCGGCAGAACGCCATCCACAAAGGCCGCAAACTCGGCACTCGTGAGCAAAGCAAACTCCCCAACCTCATTGGTGACTAATACCTTGTCGTTGAGTTGACCGTACCTGAACGGCTGTAGTTCCTTGAGGGCCTTGCCCTTCGCCACTTCCAATCCCAATGCCATTGTTCTATCCTCGCCCGCCAACGGTGGCAGCCAGCGCAAAATTCAGAAACTCGTCCACCAGCACCTCGGCCACGTCGGGGTCTATCTCGTCGAAAGTGACCGCTATGTCTTGCCCCGAGGAGTCCACAACGATCGTGGCCAACTCCGCAAAATCCTCAGCGGCAGATCGCACGGCTGTAGCACCATAGAGTTTTCGATTGAGGACCACCGTCTTCATTCGTCCTTCTCCTGCCCGAACTTGTCCTCCCACGGCACCGCGATACCCAGGGGGTCATCGAGGTAATCGCCATCATCGTCATCGAGACTCAGGTCAATGGACTCAGGCATGGCAGAGAAGAGTGCACGGTGGACGATGGCCTCCCGCACCCCCTCAGTTCGCTGCGCCACCTTGCGGCGCAACGTCTGGTTGAGCAACTCGTTCTCGAACTCTCCGACCAGCTCAGCGAAGGTGGCCTCGTCGCAGTCCGGCTTGGCCTTGAGGCGAACGGAAACCTGGTCCTTTCCCGGCTTCTCCAGCAGTACATAGCACCGGTCAATGTAGATGTAGGCCGTGGAGTAGATAACCTCCAAGGGATAGAGCTTCTGATTGATAGTAATCTCTTTTTGCATATCGACCCTCGTTTCCTCCCTGAATCTTCCGCTGCCGAATACTAAGCACTCCCTTTCCAGAACACAACGGCAAATGGGGTGAAGCCCCGGCGCAGGCCTAGGGAATAGGCGGAGTGCCGGCCGCTGCCTCGGCTGCTCGTCGGTAAAAAGATGAACGCGCCTCGAGGAACTTGCTGCGGGAAAGCAGTCCCATTGCTTCATTGACCTTTGCCAGTGAAGAATTCAATTCGCGGTATGAGAGCGCCGCATTCTGCAGGTATCCCACGGAATCCTGCCGCAGCACTTCCTCCATACTGCCTGTGACCCCCAGTTGCTCCATTTCCGTCTTCAAGTTGCGAGGCACTACTTGATGCAATGGGTAGCGCTCCTCCCCAAACCAGTATGCCTCCATGTTTACCAGATTGCCGTCCGGCAGGGCCTTGACCCGGCGAATCAGCAACATTCGCTCTAAGTCCTTCAACCCGGCAATGAGCTTCACCAACTGCTCACGCTCGGCCTTGTTGACGCGAATCGTCACCTGGAAGGCATGGCGGATGTCGTCATCTTCGAAGTCAAACGACTTGTCGCCATGGATGACGTCGGGAAGCCTGCGCGGCTTAGCCTCAGGCTCCACAATGTTGTAGTAGAGCAACTCCAAGTCGAGCTTTGCAACCACCTCCGCAATGGCACTCTTCAACTCGTCATGGCGCGGCTCCACAGGAACTTCAGCGTACATGCCCCATTGCTCGAATTCCCGCTCGAACTTCTCCAGGGAGCGGGCGTAGGAGGGAATGTTCTCGATGGTTGTCCGGGCGGCCATGACCTCTCGTCGGGCCTGGAACTTCAGCCGCTTGAGTCGCTCAGTCAGGTCATCCGGCACCATGGTGCCGGGGCCCTCAACAGTAGCGCCGGCGTCCGGAATCAGCGCCGTCCCACCAATCTGGTCCGCCTCTGACGCGACCTTCTCAGATACTTCTGGGGGGGTCGCAACGGTATCTTCGACTGCCGTGCCGGGGCCGTCTACATCGGTTCCGGGATGAGCCGGTGCCGGTTCTTGCGCCTTGTCCCGGGCCGCCGTATCAACCTTGCGCGGGCGGTTGCAGCCCCCGACAACAATGAGGCATCCCGCCAGCAGCGTGGCGAACCAGAACATCTGCCGATTGTGTGCACACATACCGTCCCCCGCTTGCGCGTTTCGCACCGGGTGATACTATAGCCTTTCAATTGTGAAGTCCAGTTCGGGAGGAGTTCGTGGTCACCAAGAAGCCCAAGGAAGAGAAGAGTTTCGAAGCGTTGTTGGGGGAGGTCGAAACCATTGTCCGCACCCTTCAGGAAGGGGGAGTTTCTTTGGAGGATGCGCTGCGGCTGTACGAGGAGGGCTTCGCATCAGTGAAGTTCGCCCAGCAGCGGCTAAGTGCGGCCAGGGAGAAACTCGAAGTGCTGCAGAAGGATGCCATGGCCCATGACGAAGACCAGGCTTGACCTCGCGGTTGTAGAGCAGGGGCTGGCCGATTCCCGGCAGAAGGCCCGAGCACTGATCATGGCCGGAGCTGTCCTCGTGAACGACCAGCCCGTAACCAAAGCTGGCACAGCCATCTCTCTCGATGCCGAAATCAGAATCAAAGGCAACCCGCTACCCTACGTATCACGGGGCGGCGTCAAGCTCGCCGGGGCGCTCGAACACTTCGACCTGGATGTGGCTGGCATGACGGTCCTGGACGTGGGAATCTCCACGGGTGGCTTCACCGATTGCCTGCTGCAGCGAGGTGCTGCCCATGTCTATGGCGTTGACGTCGGGCGGGGACAGGTAGCCTGGAAGCTCCAGCAGGACCCACGAGTTACTCTCTTTGAGGGAGAGAATGCGCGGCATTTCGATTCCGCTCGTCTGCCCGTGCAGGTCGATCTCGTGGTCGCTGATGTTTCCTTCATCTCGTTGACCCTGGTCCTTCCCCTGATAGCAGCAGCCCTGCGGCCGGGCGGCACTGCCCTGCCCATGGTCAAGCCGCAGTTTGAAGTGGGCCGGGAGGCGGTGGGCCGCAAGGGAGTTGTGCGAGACGAAGGGCTCAGGCAGGGCGCCGTGGAGAAGATTGCCACAGCCTCGCGGGAAGCAGGATTCAGCGTCCTCGGACAGGTTGCATCCACGCTCCCCGGACCCCAGGGAAACGTGGAGTTCTTCCTCCATCTGCAACGGCTGAAATAGCCACCCCTGCATGTGCGCGAAAGTCCTTTTGTGCGGCCCCCTGGACTGCTAGTATCGTCGCCAACGGAGGATTGCCATGCTGCAAGAATTGCTGAATGCCGAGAACGGATACTTCTGGATTCTGTTGGGCCTGGCGCTCATGTCGTTGGAAGCCCTCGGAGTTCCGGGCTTCTTCCTGGGGACGCTGGGACTGGCTGCCATCTTGACCAGCCTGCCGGCCTTCTTCACCCCGATACCAATCATCTGGCTGTTGCTCTGCTTTGGTCTCCTCGCAATCCTTTTCTTCGTCTATGCCCGTCCGCTGGTGCAGCGTTTCTTCATGAGCGACGTGGACATGCGTACCAACGTTGATGGGATGGTCGGCAGAATCGCCGTCGTCAGCCAGGAGATCGGCGGGCGCTCGGCACCAGGATACGTGAAACTGGCGGGGGACGAGTGGCGGGCATTGCCGGTTGATGGAAAGCCCATTCCGGCGGGTCGGGAGGTCGAAATCAAGCGATTGGAAGGTGCCACGGCCCACGTGGTTCTACATATTGACGCTGCACAACCAGAGAAGGAGGAAGCATGATTCCCGAATTGTTTCAGGCTGGTGCTGCCGGCACCGTGAGCGTCGTGCTGCTGTTGGCGATGATCGCCTTCGTGGTGATTGTGATCGTCAAGGGATTCCGCATTGTCCAGCAGGCGGAAGTGGTCATCATTGAGCGCCTGGGGAAGTATCACAAGACGTTGCAGAGTGGTGTGAACATCATCATCCCGCTCATTGACAAGGCGCGAGTGATCTTCACTAAGATTGCCATTCCCGACCCCCGGGACCCCTCGCGCTCGGTCTACATAACGAAATTACAGGCCAAAATCGACCTGCGTGAAATCGTCCTCGACTTCCCCAAGCAGAACGTGATCACCAAGGACAACGTCACCATCGAAATCAACGCACTGCTCTACTTTCAGGTCACCGACCCGGTGCGGGCCTGCTACGAAGTGGCCAATCTGCCCGATGCCATTGAGAAGCTTACCCAGACAACGTTGCGAAACGTCATCGGCGAGATGGACCTGGACGAGACGCTCTCCTCCCGGGATACCATCAACTCAAAGTTGCGGGCCATCCTGGACGACGCCACCGATAAGTGGGGTGTCAAAGTCAACCGGGTTGAACTGCAGGATATCAATCCCCCGCCAGCCATCCGAGAGGACATGGAGAAGCAGATGCGGGCCGAGCGCGAGCGCCGCGCCCAGGTAACCCAGGCCGAGGGTATCAAGGAATCGCAGATTCTCCGGGCGGAAGGTGAACGGCAGGCAGCCATCGCTCAGGCCGAAGGTTCCAAGCGCGCCAAGGTCCTCAATGCCGAAGGTGAGATGGAGTCCCGGACCAAGATCGCCGAAGGTGAGGCCCGGGCCATTCAGACCATCATGGGGGCCGTTGGAGGCAAGGGAGACCCCATGCAGTATCTCATCGCGGTGAAGTACATTGAGGCCCTCGCCACCATCGGCGAGTCGCCCCAGAAGACCGTCTTCCTCCCCGTGGAAACCGCCGGCATCATGGGCTCACTGGGCGGCATCCAGGAGTTGTTTAAGCAGACTGGCGGTACTGGACCGACCATCCCCAAACGTCCTATCGGCTGATGATACTGCGGCGGGGCCGCCGCTGGTGCTTTGCGCCTACCCGTCGAGTACCCCATACCCACTCCAGAATCAGCGTTGCCGGGGCCGAGAGGTAGAGTCTGCCGCCCACCACCAGGCGGCGCAGGTTGAGGGCCGCCAGATGCCCTGTCGGTCCATACAGCGGGCCACCCAGCGGAAGGCCGGATGCGGCCAGAAGGTACCTGCCCATTGGCGGGTCTGCCCGGCCGGCGAAGTTGCCATGGAAGATGTTGGTCCACTCCGTGGGATTGTCGATGGAGAAGACCAGTCCGCCCGGGCCCTCAAGGTGGGGGGTTGCCGGTTGCACCGGCTGGCAGGCCGGGGACTGACCGGGGGTAACCAGTTCGGCCAGTCCCACCTCCTCGTCGAACCTGGCGATAGTCACCGTTGACCACTCCGGCGCCTGCTTCGACCGAACCCGCACCCGACTGCTGTTCTGCACCAGAAATGCCGAGGTGATGAGGTGCAAGGCCCCGGCCGCGTCGGCGATGCAGATGGCCTGACCGATCATCACGGGGGCGATGGAGGGCTCTGCGCCGTCGGGCACTTGCAGCTTGACCTCCACTTCCACCGTGAGATCAGCCAATTGGCCTTTGAGCTCTTCCATTGCTTGGTAGCTGATGAGGGGCGAAGCCGGTTGCTGGGCAACCAGGGAGGCAAACAGCAGGAGGGCCGTAATGCTCATGGAACTAGAGGTCAAGCATGCGCTGCAGGGCCAGACGGGCCCCTGCCACCACATCCTCGGGGACGGTGATTTCCCTGGCTGGGTCGAAGTTCTCCAGCAGGTCGGCCAGCTTCTCGGGCGTGGTCCGATACATATTGGGACAGAGGGAGTACTCCAGAGGGACCACCTTGCGGTCCGGGTACTGGTTGGCCAGGCGCAGCACCAGATTGACCTCGGTGCCGACCACGACGGTTTGGCCGGGAGCGGTCTTCTCCACGGCATCAACCAGGTAGGAGGTGGACCCCAGTCCATCTGCTACGGCAACAACATCAGGTTTGCATTCCGGGTGAACCACTACGCTACAGCCGGGATATTTGAGGCGCGCAGCCGCGACCATTGCCGGCGTGAAGTAAGTGTGAACGTGGCAATAGCCCTGCCAGACGATCACCCGAGCAGCACGGACCTTGTCGGTTGTAAGTCCGCCGTCGGCCTCGTGCGGATTCCAACGGGCAACGGGGAGATAGCCGAGCCCATTGGCTGTATTGGTACCCAGGAACTCATCGGGCAGAAAGAAGAGAAGATCACCTTTGGATGCCGCCCACTGCAGTGCTTTGGGTGCATTGGCAGAGGTGCAGACCAAGCCGCCAGCGTGGCCCACAACCGCCTTGACGTCCGCATTGGAGTTGACGTAGGTCACCGGGATGATGCGCCGCTTCTCCCCAGCCATCTCTCGGAGTCGAGTCAGTGCCACCACCGAGTCGCGGGCATCGGCCATGTCGGCCATGGGGCAACCAGCGCGGGGGTCGGGCATGAAGACGCGCTGCTCGGGGCGGGCCAGAATGCGGGCTGCTTCGGCCATGAAGTGAACACCGCAAAAGACGATGCGACGAGCGTTACTGGCCGCGGCATACTTCGCCAGTTGGTAGGAATCACCAACAAAATCACCTTGCTCCACGACCTCTTTGCGCTGGTAGTGGTGGGCCAGAATAACAACGTCTTGTCCCAGCTCCCTTTTCGCAGTGCGGATTCGTTCGAGGGCTGTGGTCATAAACTACTACTCCGAGGTCGAGGTGATCGGGATGACATAGTTGGTTGGCTGCCCTTTGCGCAACAGCTTCAGCTCCAGGGTCTTTCGAGGCCAGAGGCCACGCCAGACGGCCATTGCCTGCTCCGGACGCTCGACGGCCCCGCCGTTGATGGTCAAAATGACATCACCGACGCGCAATGGGCCCTCCTGCAGTTCCTCTTTCAGGACCTGCTTCACTGCGTAGCCGATGAACAGTTCGCCACGGTAATGGGGTTCCACGAAATACCAACGCATGACGTGCTGCATGCCCGCCTTGAGCACCTCTTCGTAGGTCGCCCGGGAGATAGTGTAGACGCCGTCATCTGCCTTAGGGTCGTCGGCCACCATGGTTGGGGCCACTGGCTCACGCTTCACCGCACTACTGCACGCAGCCAGACTTAGCAGCAACAGGAGAAGGAGGGGACGCTTCATGGGGCCTCCGTGGGGGTCAGTCTTCCACCGAGCAGAATGGCCATAGCCCGATGGACGTTATGCAGTTGTAATCACTCCGGCAATCGCCGTTGTCGGCGCACCGGTCCATGCAGTAGCTTTCACCGTTGGAGAACTCAACGCAGACGCTGCCGTCGGGGCAATCGCCAGGTCGGCAATTCATGGTGGTACAGTAGCCTCCAGGCATGGTGCGGTCACAGTATGATCCTGAAGGGCACTGGCTATCGCTGCTGCAGTCATCACCGATGGCTGCGCCACAGGCTGGTGTCAGCGTCAAAGCCAGGAGGAGAAGAAGTGCTCGGCAACCTTGTCGCATTGTTCTCACCCTACACACTCACGAGGCCGTCTTCCACGATGCGGAAGGCATGACCGTCAACGTTGTGAATAACTATCGTCGGGTCCCGGAAGAGGAAATCCCGATGCGTGCGAGAGCGATTACGGCCGCCCGGCATCTCTTCGTTGTTGCCGAAAGCGATGTGGGCCGTGCGAAAGGCCTTCTCGTCCTCCAGCAGGTTGCCCGTAATGCGAGCCCCAGGGTTGATACCGATACCAAACTCTCCCATCACCTTCGCCTCATCGTCAAGAGCCAGCAGCTCTTCAACCCGGGCCTTGAAGTCACCGTCCGTGCACTCGACTTTGGTGACGCGCCCATTGTCAACGGTGATGTGGACCGGGGCCGGCACCGCACCAAGGTCCCCAATGGAACCATCGCAGACCAGGAGGCCTTCACCCAGATGCTCAACGGGTGCGCACCAGACCTCGCCACAGGGAAGGTTGCCGAAGTGGCCCGGGTCTACTTGCGTGTCCGTATCCCAGCCGCGCCCCTCGATGTAGACGGTCAGGTCGGTACCACCCGGTGCCGTAATGCGGGCGTAACTCGCCTGGCGCAACGAGGACATCAAGGCAACCGCTCGGTTCCTGACGTCAGCGAAATCCACGTTCATGGGTCCGTTGACCATCATGTCCTCGCTGATTCCCGGGGCATGGCCGACTCTTCTGGGCTTGTCGCCGATGAGGTGGCGGATCAGGGCGCTGCGAAAAGGC
>ERZ890953.1658-NODE-1658-length-10804-cov-5.059261_pt1 | contig 10804 bp, 10 predicted proteins | sample MGYA00521264_ERZ890953 | MGnify/ENA primary metagenome ERZ890953 (study PRJEB32303, sample SAMEA104408629) | aquatic metagenome | biome: Brackish water; feature: Chemocline; material: water | place: Baltic Sea | collected 2014-10-26T21:54:00 | depth 200 m ... | reverse complement strand
CGTCATGGTCTTGATTTCGACAAAATTGCTCCTGAAAATCATATCGCGAATACAGAAGCGGAGATCATGCTAGTTCACGGGGAAAATGATGAGACGATTCCCCTCGAGCAGGCAGAAGATTTACGAGTAGCAAACCCTGAGAAAACGCGCTTGTGGGTTGTGCCAAAAAAAGGACATAGTGACTGCCATTATCACCCAGAGTTTTGGGAGAAGGTGGGAGCGTTTTTAGGTCAGAACTTGCCTGTTGAGCAGGATTAACGAGATAAGGCTTGAGCTGAGATGCTGTTTTTTTGCGGCAAGCAAGCCTGAATTGGTGCGCGGTACGGTAATTCATCTCATTTGGCGTTATAATTTCATTCTGTCCAAAAAGAAGGAGTAAATAATGACTCAATTTCTTATGCATCAGCTTTATGATCTAATAAACCGCCCTGGGCCTTTGTGGCTGGTTGATGCAAATTTAAGCGGGCTAAATCTAAGCGGTGTTAATCTCGAAGATGCTAATTTGACAGACGCCCACATGAATGGCACAAATTTAGAAATGGCAAATTTTAAAGGGGCAAATTTAACGCGAGCAATGCTCAGAGAATCTCAAGCGAAAGAAGCTGTTTTTGAAGGAACAAATTTAAGTTGGGCAGGATTAAATCGTGCTGATTGTTATAAAGCCAACTTTAAAAACGCTATAATGGCGAATGCAAGGCTAAAAGACGTGATTTTTTTGGAAGCCGATCTTGCAGGAGCTAGTTTGGAGAAAGCAAATTGTAAGAAAACGATTTTTGAGAAGGCAAATTTGTCTGGGGCTAATTTAAAGTCAGTGGAGTTTGATAGAACAAATTTGAAAAGCGCCAATTTAGAAAAAGCAAACTTAAAAGGCGCGAAATTTCTGACTGCCGATTTGCGGAATGCAAACTTAAGTGAAGCCTGTCTGGAAGATGCCGATTTGCAAGACTCCGATTTGCGAGAAGCAAATTTGCAAGGAGCTAATTTGAAACGCGCAAACTTACAGGGTGTTGTTTTTCAAAATGCCAATTTAGAAAATGCAAATTTAGAAGGCGCCGACTTGCGTAACGCGATCCTTTTTGATGCCAAAATGTCCGGCGCAATTATGCCTGACGGCACAGTTCACGAGTAGATATGGGCACCTTAGGCTTTGTAATCCTTTTTGGTCTGCTCGGCGGTATTGCGGTTGGGTTACAGGGGCCGCTATCTAGTTTAATGAGCCAAAAGATCGGCACGTTGGAAAGTGTCTTTTATATTCATCTTGGCGGAACGATAGCAGCATTGATCCCCCTGGTTTTTTATGGCGGCAGAAATTTATCCCGTTGGCGAGAAGTTCCCTGGTACGCGCTGGGCGCAGGTGCACTGGGATTGGTCGTCATCGCTGGGATGAGTTATATGGTCCCGCGCGTTGGTGTTGCGCCCTCTGTGGTGTTGATCGTTGCCGGACAATTGCTCGTTAGCGTCATTCTGGATCATTACGGATTATTTGGCGCGCACATCCGCTCCCTCGATTCCACCCGTGCATTGGGCTTGCTACTGGTATTCATCGGCGTATGGGTGACAGTGAAATAAATTTCTCTGACCTTTATCAGGCTCAATGATGACCCAAAAATAATCACAGACTGTTATAATGGAACTATGAATAAGTTTGGCAATTTTATGTGCTATAGAAAATAATGAACCCCAAAAAGACTTGATCGGTTTCTATCAGCCTATCAGGTCTTTTTATTTCTAACTGCTAAAAAGGAGATTCAATGGAAACACCTTGGGAAGATCGTTATGCCTATCGAACACAGGCAATGAAAAGCTCTGCTATTCGTGAAATTCTTAAATTGACCCAGCAACCAGATGTCATTTCCCTTGCAGGAGGATTGCCTGCACCTAAAGTTTTCCCTGTAAAAGAGTTTCAAGAAGCCGCCTTCAAGGTGCTTGAAGATAATCCTGAAAAAGCTTTGCAATATGGTACGACCGAAGGCTACCTTCCCTTACGAGAAATGATAGCCGAGCGTTCGGCGCGTTTTGGATTAAATGTAAGCGCAGCGAATATATCCATTACTTCGGGTTCACAGCAAGCACTTGATCTAATTGGTCGCATTTTTGTCAATCGTGGAGATAATATCATTGTAGAAACCCCCTCTTATCTCGGTGCTTTACAAGCTTGGGATGCCTATGGCGCGGAGTATATCCCCGTGCCGATGGATGAAGAAGGGATGATTACGTCAGAGCTTGAAAAAGCTTTGCGCAAAGGCGCGAAATTCATCTATGTGTTGCCAAATTTCCAAAACCCCAGCGGCGTGACATTAAGCCTGAAACGTCGTCAAGAGCTGGTCAGGTTAGCCGATCATTATGGAACGCCCATTATTGAAGATGACCCTTATGGGCAGATCCGCTTTGAAGGGGAGCATCTCCCTCCTGTTGCTGTTGTCGACAGCCAATTTCGTGGAGAAAATGGCAAGAGCTACGATGGAAATGTTATCTATCTAAGCACCTTCTCAAAGCTTCTTGCTCCCGGTCTTCGGATAGCCTGGGCTATTGGACCAGAGAGCGTTATGCGCAGAATGGTGCAAGCCAAACAAGGCGCAGACTTGCATACATCCAGTTTTAATCAGATGGCGGTTTATGAAGTTGGCAAAAATAATTTTCTTGATGAACATGTTGAAGTTATCCGTGCGACCTATAAAGAACGCCGTGACGCAATGCTAGAAGCGATGGATGAACTATTCCCTCCCGAGGTCACGTGGACGCATCCCCAAGGCGGCATGTTCCTCTTTGTGACGCTCCCCAAAGGCCTAGATGCGGCAGTTTTATTGGAAAAAGCGGTTAAGAAAAATGTGGCTTATGTCCCCGGCGGTGTTTTCCACCCAACTGGCGGCGGCGACAATACGCTGCGGCTGAATTTCTCTTTCTCAGACCCAGATACAATCCGTGAAGGCATCGCCCGCATAGGGAAGATGCTGAAGGAAGAGATTTATACGAAGTAAAGAAAAAAACTGCGAGAGTGTTTTCTCGCAGTTTTTTATAAAATCTCGCTCAAAGCATTAAAAGATGTGATCCTCGTACAATCTGCATCGAGAAAAAGCCCTCGTGGGTCATAAAGCACAGGCACCAGCCCAGCCTTGCGCGAACCAACCACATCGGCGTAATAATTATCACCAACATAAAGCGTTTCTTCGGGCGCGAGCCCAAAACGCTCCAGCAAAGGGGTAAATACTTCAGGATTTGGTTTCCAAGAGCCGACTTCGCCTGCGAACATCACCGCATCGAAATGCTCTGTCAACGACAACTCGTCCATAATATCGTCAAAAGGGCTACGCCGATTAGAAAGCACGGCAAGCGTATATCCTGCTGCGCGGAATTGGGGCAAAAGTTCATAGATCTCTGGCGGCGCACAATTTTTTGGCGCATATTCTTCTGCAAAAAAGCTGTTCAACAAAGGTAGTATTCGCTCTATCTCTGTTGGCTCTAAATTCATTTTCTTAAGACGCATGGACATATAATTCTGCCAAAAGGCTTTATCATCGCCATCAAATTTCTCAGCATCTGCCATTAATTCAGGAGATTGCGCCCAATAATAATGTTCCCAACGACCTACATTGTTGTTTTCTTCGTCACTTATCTGAATACCCCATTCAGATAATTTTTCTTTGCTTACATCAGATACAGGCGGAGTGCTATGCCTTAGCGTACCATCAAGGTCAAAAAAAATCGCTTTGATCCCATTTTTCGAAGCAAGCATTTACCCTCCTATTTCGCTCATTATGCGATTTACAGCAATCGTTCCATCTGCTAAGCCATGTCCCCAAGGTTTCCCCCACACAGCATCAAGAATTAGCTTTCGCAACTCATCGATCGTTGCCCCTGCGCGTAGCGGTGTGAGCAAGTCAATTTCCTTTTCGCGTAATAAACATAAACGCAGGATGCCATCGGCAGTCAGCCGCGCCCGTGTGCAGGATGAGCAGAAAGGCGAAGTAACGGATGAAATGAATCCCACATCCCCGATGCCGTTCTTTAAGCGGAAGAGACGAGCCTCCCCATCTAATTTTCCGCCATTGACAACTTCCAACGTGCCGAACCTGTCCTCAACTTGCTCCCGTATCTGATCAGCCGTAACCATTTGGGTCAACTGAAACTCTGTTGCCCCGCCAAATGGCATCATTTCAATAAAGCGGACTTGCCATGGGTTTTCTAGCGTTAAACCCGCCAAAGGAATCACATCAACCTCGTTATAGCCAACCACAACAACGGCGTTGAGCTTTATAGGGGTTAAACCGGCTTCTTCAGCGGCCTTTATTCCTTCTATTACTTCTTCCACTTTTCCCCAACGTGTCAGGCGCTTGAATTTGTCTGAATCGAGCGTATCAATGCTAATATTGACTCGTTCGAGACCTGCATCAGCCAGGGGTTGCGCCAGTTTAGATAGAAGCAAGCCATTCGTCGTCATCGAAACGGAGTGAATACCCTCGGTTTCCGAGATGCCGCGGACGATATCCACAACATTTTTTCGGATCGTCGGTTCGCCTCCCGTCAAGCGGATCTTGTCAAATCCCAGTGTTGCAAAAAGGCGGGTGAGCGTTAGAATCTCATCGTCTTGCATTAATTCAGCATTGGGCCTAAAGGTCATCTCTTCGGGCATGCAGTAAACGCAGCGCAAATTACAATGGTCGGTTAGGCTAATGCGTAGGTAGTGTATATTTCTTCCAAAACGGTCTTTTGCCATAGTGCCTCATATAAAAAACAAAGTGGCATGATTATACCCATTCTTTCTGAGTAGTAGATGAAACAAAAAAGAGACTTCAATAGCGAAATCTCTTCTGGCTTTTTTTAGCACGTTTATACGATGGTTTCAAATGGATGCTCTCGAAATCAGTTCTACCAAAGCAAGATCATTGAATACAAATTCGCGCTGATATTCTGCTTCATGCTCTAACGCAAAGGTTTTGAGTGTCTCCTTTCGTAACCAACTTTGCCCGCTGTCTGCTGTCCTCGAACGCCACAGGAAAAATGTCGAATTAGCAGGAGAGAGACCGATACGGCGCAAGAGTGCCGGGCTGATATTCCCTTCGCCGGTTGGGGTCAATACGATCAGCAAGCCGCCCGGACGCAGTATACGCATAGTTTCATTTAGCAGTGGTTGCGGATCGGGCAATAAGAATAAGACAGAGCAAAAGGTGATCGCATCAAAACTCTGGTCGGGGAAAGGCAAGGGAGCATCAGCGGTGAGAAGCTCAAGCGGCACATCTCGAAGTGATGGGCGCTTCCGTGCCTGTGTCAGCATGGCTTCGTCTGTGTCGGCACCGACCCAGTTAAGGTCAAGTTTTTTTTGCCCCATCTCGATCAACTTGCCTGCACCGGTTCCCACATCCAATACTTTTGCTCTAACGGGTAAGGCGGCTAATTTATCGAAAACAGGATTTAGAAAATGCGCATACCAGGGCGCATCTTGTACGCGGCGGAAAAAGCGAGCGAAATTCATACGGGCCTCCAAACTAATGTCACACTCTCAAAGCGAGATTCACCTATAGAAAGAAGCATACCGACAAAATTTGTTTCGCCGGTATGCTTCTTTTTTGCAGATAACCTTAGGCTTGCTCTGCTGTATTTTTCGGTCGCCAGAGCGATAATAAGACGATGAAGAGCGTGGCATTAAACATCGCAAAGCCGGAGTGGGCAAGTATCACAACGCCGGTGGCTGTGTAGAAGATACCCGCAGCGAGATCAATTGCCTGGATCAGGATCATATTATTGATCCAGAAAAGATTCTTTTCCGGCGCACCTGCGATCATGAACATGCCAACGCCATAAGCGAGGAAACGGGCAGCGAGCATACCGAGTGGGTAAGCGATATCTGCTTCAGGCATGGAATGCCCCTGCATCGAGAGAAAGGTCATCGGGGCGAAAAGATAGAATAAACCAAGCACGAGCTGCACAACACCGATCACACGTAATAAGACTTTTAACTTTTTCATCAAGAACTCCTTTTTATCAATATACTTTATACATATTTTATATAGTTGCAGGTAAAAAAAACTATGCGTTCAAAACTGATAAGAAATCTTCTATACTGCCTCCTTCTAATGCTGCTTTCATTGCATCCTCTGCCGTGCCCAGTACAAGATCTACGGCTTGACGAGCGCGCTCAGGCTTTTCGCCCACAACAGCAAACTGATAGTTCTTGTGAAAGAGCGCGCGTCCAGTTTCGATGGCTTCAAAGACATCCAGAATGCTGATCTCTGATGCAGCGACACCCAGACGAACGCCGCCTTTGGCACCTTCGCGCGTCTCGATGATCCCGGCTTTGCTGAGGCTGTTCAAAATCTTAACCGCACTCGGACGAGGGATATTCAAGTCTTCAGAAAGCTTTTTGGTCGGTACAAAGTCATGGAAACCTTGCTGAACTTTGTCTGCCACATAGATGACGACCATGATCGCCTGGGAAAATGCTAATGAGTAGGTCATAGGACTGCCTTAATCAACAAACTGAATACGCATTATATATAGATGTTTCGTTTTGTCAAGGCCAATAATAAAAAACTCTGCCTGAATATGGAGTCAAAAGCCTCCAGACTTTTATTTTAGTACCAAAATCTGGAGATTTTTGGACTCCGTCTTCGCTAGAGAAAAACTTCAACCCATTAATTTTCTCGCGTAGCCTGAAAAATCAACCCTGCTAGCAAGGCAACCATCAACCAGCCAAACCAATCGCCAAAGCGGGTGTAGAGCGTTTGCTTCTCAACCGCAAACGTCTCACCAACAATTACGCCGCGCTCGTTAATCTCGCCTTCCGCCGTGATGCGCCCATAGGGGTCAATGACAAGAGAAATACCACTCGTCGTGCCCAAGCCCATCGCCACACGATTTTCGGCGGCTCGGAAAACGCCATCGGATGCGTGGAAGGGCGGGAAGTTGGGATTTGCGTCGAAGTCATCGTCCACTGTCATCAAGACAATATCTGCGCCGCTGCGGGCGAGTTCACGGGTGATGAAAAGTCGATGCCTATCCCAACAGACGGCAAGCCCCACATCACCATAGGAGGATGAAAAAACCGGATACGCACGTGGACCTGGAACGAATCCGGCATCTCCTTCACCGGAGGTGATATTGATCTTGGCACGCCGCCCGACTTCCTCGCCCAAAGCGGATACTATTAAAGCGGTATCGTGCATCCCCGTCTCCGCCTGCCAGACTACGTCCGCGACGATATAGCTGTCCACTTCAACAGCCAAACCCTTGAGTTGATCGGTAAAATGTGCATCATCTGCATCGGCGAATTCGTTTTCGGGCCAGACAATAAAATCTGGATGTTGGTCGGCGACCGACCGTGTTAACGCTGCATCCAAGTCGAAGATAGCTTGGGATGTTTCGAGGGAGTTGGCTTTTGTGCCGTCAAATTCGCCCGTTGCCATGATTGCGGGGTCTTGATTCACAAGGTCAGTCAGGGCAGCGATGGTGAAAGTTTCGGCGGGGGCAGCAGGGAGAGAGATTGCGCTGAAAACCAGTAAGAGGGTAATTAGGGACAAGGTAATTAGGCTCTGTTTGCTAATTTCCTGATTCCTAATCCCTAATCCCTGATCACCTAATCGACTAATCACTAATCCCGCCACTGCCACATTCGCCAACATAATCAAAAAGCTCAAGCCGGGAAAACCCGTCACGCTCAAGACCTGCAAGGCGGCGGGGAAACGCCACGCGCTTTTGGCGAGCAGCACGAACCACCAATCTTCGACGACAGGGGCGATAAATTTGACAAATTCAATCGCCGACCAAGCGACGGGCAACGCCAGCAATTTCATCCAGCCCGATAAACGAGATTGCAGCCATCCGCCGAATTGGATCATGCCTGCATAAAATGTCCCCACAGCGATGATGAGGAAGTAGCCAAGAATTGGCGGGAAGATATTGGGGTACCAGTTATGCACGCCAATGGACAGAATCAAGCCAAATGGGAGAGCGATGCCGTAATGCTCTTTTGGCGGGGAAATGCCGATAGATACGAGCAGCGGCACGAGGGCGATCCATCCAATAAAGGGGATGTCGAATCCTGGCATGGAGGCGGTCAGTAAAATCCCAGAGAGGGCGGAGAGCAGGAGTTTTGTTTTGAGTTTCATAGGGCACCAAGTCTTGGTTTTATTTCATTTTTTCCAACAACTGTAACGCCTGCCCAATGGCAGCTTCGCCACGGAAGACACCCTGTATCGCGCCGCTTGCATCCAGCACGACCACGCCAACCGCTTTGTTCACATTCTCAAGCCCAGCGGTTTTGGTGATGCTACCATCCCAATCGGGCAGGATGATAACGTAGTCTTCGGAAGAAAGGTTTTTAGGTAATTTTTCTACCGCTTCTTCGTAAGAGCTTTTCATAGCACGCTCGGCAAAATTGCGGAAGAGCTTGGGGATGCCGTGTAGATCGACGACGTTGGCGATGAAGAGCTTTTCGGCTTTGGCATAACTTTCAACGTCACGAATCGTGGCGTTGACCTTCGCCGCTTGTTCTGCCGTCTCTTGCGTGTGGAAGAGCAGCATGGCGGGCTTGCCGATTTTATCGAGCACAATCTCGCGCCCGGAGCCAGCAGCTTTGAGCGTGGCAAGCAACTGCCCTTTTGATGCTGTTTTTTCTTCAGTTTTTGTGTTCATTTTAGTTATTTCACCTTCTTCTTGCATCTCAGCAGGCATCTCGATGCCCGTCATCAAAACGACATCTTCACCATCCAAATATCCACGCACACGTGCCGCAGTCTCACGCCCCGACATCAGGGCTGCGCTCATGCCGCCAGCGAAAGTCCACGCACCCGCCAAAAAGAGATTTTCAATGGGCGTAGCAGATTCCAGGCGATTGAAATACATATTCTCCACCGACTGCTCAGTCCCATAAATGCTCCCGCCCGGGTTGCGGCTATACCGCCAATTCGTGATTGGCGTACCAATTTCCTTATATTTTATCGCCGAACGCAGATTAGGGATCAGCTTTTCAGCATGCTCAATCAGAACTTCGGCAGCGGCTTCCTTCAACTCAAGGTATTGCGGATTTTTGCCATAATTTTCAAGATCGCCACGCGTTCCCCACTGGTCAAAACTATCCCAGTGGGCTAAAGAGAAGATGCCCAAAACCGAGCCACCTTCAGGCGAACAGCCGGGGTCGGCTTGGTCGTAATGCGTGATCGAAATACCAGATTTCTCAAACTCGCCATCCAGCACGGCTTGATAATCGGCATCAATATCATAACTGTCGCTAACGAATATCTCATGATGTTCCCAGCCTTCGGCTTTAAGATCGCGATCCAAGCCGAGATAAACCACCAAATTGGATATAGAAGCCGAAGCGGACTCAATTTGGGCTTGATACCCTTTAGGAAGATTCTCCCGCCCCACAAATTTGAGCAACGTATCCGGCGCATTGGCATTGCTGATGACGACATCAGCTTCTACTCTCAAGCCTTTTTCCGTTTCCACGGCAACGGCTTTCCCATCTTTGATCTCGATCTTATTCACGGTTTGCTTATAACGCAATTCGCCGCCATTTTCCTTGATATACGCTTCGATGGCGCGGCTCATCGCCATGCTCCCGCCTTCGGGGTAATACGCCCCAAAAAGATGATAACTAACCCAGGGGAAGATATAAGTCGCTGCGTTGAGTTGCTTGGGCGGCAGACCATAATAGCCCCACAACGTTGAAAAGACGGTCTTGAGCTTTTCATCGCTGATGAACTGCGCCATAAAATCCGCCCAACTGCTTCCCATCACGCCAAGCATTTTGCCGTACTTGAGCGGCATCTCTTCCATCGGCGGGCGCGTGCCGAGCTTGGCATCTTCGCCAAAGCGACGCACCTGCCAGTAGGTTTCGATCATCTCGGCGATCATGGCTCGAATGCCTTCCTTCTCATGCGGGAAGTGACGAATCAACTCGGCTTCATAAGCGAGGGGATCAGCGTGAGATGTGATTTCATGCTCAGGATACTGCACCGTATAAAAAGGATCCATGCGGTGAAAGTGGACTTTCTCCATCACGCCTAAATCTTTCAACACGGGGTAGGCCCATCCGCCGGGACCTGCGCCATCAATAGCGTGTAGCGCCACTTCAAAGCGATATTCTCCTCGCCGAAATTCATGAGCATATCCGCCCGGTACACTGTGGTGCTCCAACACGAGCACCTTTTTACCTTCTTTGGCGAGATAGCCAGCGGTGGAAAGCCCACCCAGCCCTGCGCCGATGACAACAACATCAAATTTTTCTGTAGACATTTAAATCTCCTTGATAAGAAACTAATAATATATAAATTTTTATACTTGTAGGCAAAAAAAAGAGAGTGTTTACCAGTGGACAGTATTTAGCATCACTGATTACCGAATACTGTCCGCTGAATACCGCTACTCCCACCCCTCCACTCGTTCAATGGTTTCATCCAACCAGCGAACGAACATCTCTTCGAAGAGAACGCCGAAACGGCGGGTGGCATCCCAGAGTTCGGCATCTTTCTCGAACTGCGGCATCCCTTCGGCAATCTGGCGAATAAATTGATCTGTAGCAATTTCGTAATGCTCCATTTTGCGTTGGTGCATATCGCGGAGCAGGCGTAACTGGGTGAGCATTTTTTCTTTATCGGTATTCGCTGAAAAGAAGAGTTTAACGAGCAAATTTTCTTTTCGCTGCTGCAATGTTGTTTCGGGCTGAGCAAGCCAAAGGTTAAGGTCGTTCCGTCCGGCTTCGGTGATCTCGTAAACACGGCGGTCGGGGCGTCCCTCTTGGGCTTCGATATGCGATTCGAGCAGCCCATCTTCTGCCAGTTTTTTGAGTGTGGTGTAAATTTGGCTC
>ERZ890953.1657-NODE-1657-length-10804-cov-8.707229_pt1 | contig 10804 bp, 8 predicted proteins | sample MGYA00521264_ERZ890953 | MGnify/ENA primary metagenome ERZ890953 (study PRJEB32303, sample SAMEA104408629) | aquatic metagenome | biome: Brackish water; feature: Chemocline; material: water | place: Baltic Sea | collected 2014-10-26T21:54:00 | depth 200 m ... | reverse complement strand
GGAACCCCACGGCGAGCTCCCCTTTGCCTTCGACAGCAACCGTCCCCTCTGGCTCCGCATCAAGACCGGCGGTGCGAACATCCTCTTCACCGGTGCGAAGCTGAACTACCGCCGCAAGCGCGTTGTAGTGTAAATACGGCTAGGCTTGGCAGCGCCGGCTATTATCGACCCGTCCCGATGAAAATAGTCCTTGACAGGGTCTCCAGAATGCAGCAGTTTTGACTTGACTTGACTTGACTTGACTTGAATGGAATGGACCGATCAGGTTGACCATAGATGGTCCTCTGTCGGGGGAGGGCCGTAGTTGAACTCGTCGCTGCCAAATGAATTGACAGAAGCGGAAGGATTCCTGGAATGAACAGCAATTCAGAGGTCTTCAATATTCGCCAAGCCGCTGCCTTCATTGGTGCCCATGAGCAAACTGTCCGAAGGCTTGCCCGGCGTGGAGCTATTCCGGCGTTCAAGGTTGGCAGGGACTGGCGCTTCAGAAAGGAGGCGCTGGAACGCTGGACCGAGGGACAGCGGTCGAGTTCCGAACCGGTGTCTTCTCAAATCATAAGCGACAGGACCGACGAAAGCCTGGGTTCCCCAAGACCAGCGGGACGTGGACCTTCGATGGCCGATGATGAGGACAGGCAAACACGGGGAGAGCCAGCACGTGATACGCCGGCCGGATGCCGTTTGGACGGCAGAGACGCCCTACTCGTGACCGGTCGGTCCATCCTTCCAGCACAAGCCAGCCCTACGGGTGTGACCGCAGCAATGATCCTGGAAGTGGCACTTGATTCAGCGACCCATAGAGTTCTCATGGTTGCCTCTGATGGTTTGCCCAAGCTCGGCCAGGAGATGCTCACTGGCCTCCTCGTAGGAAGATCCCTTCCAGGTGCCATCCAAGTCGCGAGAGAAGGGTTCTCGAACGGGTACCACTCCGAGCTGCGCCAGCCGGTGATAGCCGCGCTGGAAGATGTGCTTCGCAACTACCGCGGGATCTGCACACCTGTCATCGGCGCGGACGAGGACAAACCCTGCTCCGTGCTGGTCATCGACGATGACGAGAACTTCTGCAAGGCGATGCGCTGGCAGTTGGAGCGCCTCGAGTGCCGTGTCCGAGAGGCCACCAGTGGCATGGATGGCTTGCAGCTCCTTCGCCAGGAGACGCCAGACCTGATCCTGCTCGACCTCGTGATGCCCGAGATGAATGGAATCCAGTTCCTCGAGTTGCTGCGCGAGGCGCACCCAGATCTGCCGGTCGTCATTGTCACCGGGTATTCGGACAGCGAGCTGATGAAGCAGGCGACCCAGTATGCGCCCTTGATGCTGCTCGCGAAGCCAGTCGAAGCGGGCCTCCTCGAACGAACGGTGCGAACGGCGTTGGCCGAGAAGATGTCCGCCATGCGGAGTGCCGGCCACCTTGGGCGCATGCCCAATGGCGCAAGAGAAGCGAGCCTCTGATGAAGGATGAGAACAAGACCAAAGCGCCGCTCGTCGAGGAGCTCACCGAACTCCGTAGGGAGCTAGGCGGCACGTTGATTACGGGAGTGAAACAATGACGCGTTTCAGCGACATCTCTGTTCGCTACAAGGTGCTGCTCTTCGCCGTCGTCGGAAGAGTCTTCCAGGTCAAGATCGCCGGTACCGGGTTGTACTGCCTGGACCTAGCGAATGCGCTGCCGCCCAACACGAAGGAGAGATAATCACGATGAAAATGCGAACACAGCTTCTCCTGGGCTATGCCATGGTATTTACGCTCATGATTCTAATTGCGGGCGTGATGTACCAAAGCATCAACGCGATGACCGAGACCCAGAAATGGGTCAACCACACGCACAAGGTGAAGAACGAGGCCAGTGACCTCTTGAACAAATTGCTCGACATGGAAACCGGCGAGCGCGGCTATGTGTTGACCGGTAAGGAGGCGTTCTTAGAGCCCTACGTGAGTGGGAAAGCGAGCCTCGGGACCGCGATGGCCGAGCTCCAGGAGCTGGTTGCAGACAACCCATCTCAAGTCGCAACACTCAAGGCGATCGCGGCGTTGGCCGAAAAATGGCAACAGGAGGTCGCCCAACCCGTCATCGAGACCAGGCGCGAGATGGCTAGCGGCGCTGATCTTGCCGAGGTCACCGCAGTGATCGAGAAGGGGACCGGCAAAACCCTATTGGATGCAATCAGGGCCAAGGTCGCTGAGTTCATCGCGGCCGAAGATAGCCTTCTTGCAGAACGAGAAAACAGCTCGAGCGAAGCGGCGACGCAGAGTACCTGGCTCGTAATCTTCGGCACCTTGCTGGCCATCGTGATCGGCATCGTCATGGCTCTCTTCATCTCTCGATCGATCTCCGGGAACCTGGGCCGCGTGATCAGTGTGGCCGAGGCCATCGCCGAAGGAAATCTCGATACGATCGTCGAGGAGGGGGGGGGGTACGAGATCGGGAAGTTGAGAGCCTCGGTGGACAGGATGCAGGCTTCGCTCCGTCGGGCACGCGAGGCGGCCGAGCGGCTGAGCTGGCTCAAGACTGGAGTTGCGCGGCTCAACGATGTGATGAGGGGCGACCTGGAGATCGAGCCACTGGCCTCGAAGGTGATCTCAGAGGTTGCCAACTACCTCGACGGCCAGGTGGGTGCGTTCTACGTGGCCCAGAACGGAGGGAAACCGGCATTCTCGCTCGTAGGGAGCTACGCCTACACCAAGCGCAAGAACCTCTCGAACGTGTTCGAGCTCGGAGACGGTCTCGTGGGGCAAGCAGCGCTGGAGAAGCAACAGATCCTGCTCAAGAACGTCCCTGAGGACTATATCAAGGTGACCTCCGGCCTGGGCGAGCGGGTGCCCCGGTTCATCTGCGTCACGCCCTGCATTTACGAGGACCACGTCAAGGGCGTAGTCGAGATCGGGACCCTCAACGAGATGACCGACCTCGAGCTTGAGTACCTGTCGCAGGCCATGCCCGCGCTGGCCATCGCGGTCCAGAGTGCTGAGAACCGAACCACGCTGGCCAAGTCGCTCCAGGAGTCCCAGCAGCTCTCGGAAGAGCTGCAAGCCCAGCAAGAAGAGCTGAAGGTCGCGAACGAAGAGCTCGAGGAGCAGACGCAGCGGCTCGAAGAATCGGAGCAACGGCTCAAGCAGCAGCAGGAGGAGCTTCAGGTCACCAACGAGGAACTCGAGGAGAAGAACGAGCTCCTCGAGCGGCAGAAACGTGAGGTAGAGCTCGCCAGGAAGGACATCGAGGAGAAGGCCGAAGAAGTGGCCCTGGCCAGCAAGTACAAATCGGAATTCCTGGCCAACATGTCGCACGAGCTTCGGACCCCGCTGAACAGTCTGCTTCTGTTATCGCAGGGACTTGTCGAGAACAAGAGCGGCAATCTCACCGCGGACCAGATAGAGTCAGCCAGGATCATTCACGGCGGCGGCTCCGACCTGCTCAGCCTGATCAACGAGATTCTGGACCTCTCCAAGATCGAGGCCGGGCGCATGGACTTGCAGCTTGGCGCGGTGAGGATCGGCGACCTCACCGACAGCTTCCGGACTTCGTTCGGACACATGGCGAAGGAAAAGGGTCTGGGACTGGAGATCGTGGCTATCGAGAACGGTCCGCCAGAGATCGTGAGCGACCGCAAGCGCCTCGAGCAAGTCGTGAAGAACCTCCTGTCCAATGCCATCAAGTTCACGAAAGCGGGGACGATTCGGGTCACCTTCGGCAGACCCGATGCCGGAACGGACCTGTCCCGAAGCGGCCTTTCCAGCGGTGATTGCCTGGCCATTGCGGTGAGCGACACCGGGATCGGCATCGCGCCGGACCAGCACAAGCTCATCTTCGAAGCCTTCCAGCAGGCCGACGGCGGCACATCGAGGAAGTACGGAGGCACGGGGCTTGGGCTCTCCATCTCAAGGGAACTCGCACGCCTGCTCGGCGGGGAGATACGTATCGAGAGTGAACCCGGCAAGGGCTCTACGTTCACGCTCTATCTTCCCATTGTGCGGAGCGCTGAGCGCATGGTTCCTGCAGCCGCTCAGGGCACAGGAATGCGACCGCAGACCGATACCGGCTCACACCGCGCTCTATCCATGGAGAGGGTTGCCGCTCTTCAGATCGAGGACGACCGGGACAGCCTCGAAAAGGACGCCCGGGCGATCCTGGTGATCGAGGACGACCCCAAGTTCGCCCGGGTCCTGTATAAAAAGTGCCATGAGAAGGGGTTCAAGTGCCTGGCCACGCCCACCGGTGAGGCAGGGTTGGAACTCGCAGCGAAGCACCTGCCAAGCGCGGTGATTCTGGACATCCGCCTGCCCGGAATCGACGGCTGGGCGGTTCTGGCTGGGCTCAAAGACGATATCCGCACCCGGCATATTCCGGTACATGTGGTCTCCGTGGAGGATGCCTCGGCCGAGGCGCTCCGCAAGGGCGCGGTAGGTTATGCCACCAAGCCTCTGGCCCAGGAAGGCCTGGAGGAGACCTTCGCCAGGATCGAGCAACTCTCGACCGGCAAGCCGCGGCGCTTGCTGGTGGTCGAGGATGACGCGGACCTTCGCCAGAGGACCGTGACGCTCATCGGTAACGGTGACGTGAAAGTGGACGAGGCGGCATCCGGCAAGGAGGCTCTGGCCGCGCTACGCACCGGGCGCTACGACTGCGTGGTTCTGGACCTCGGGCTCCCGGACATGAGCGGGCTGGCGGTGCTCGATACACTGGAAAGCGAGGGCGTGAAGATGCCGCCGGTCATCATCCACACTGCCCGTGACCTCACACGCGAGGAAGAAGCGGGGCTGCATGAGCGCGCCGAGTCCATCGTCGTCAAGGACGTCCGTTCCCAGGAGAGATTGCTGGACGAGGTGTCCCTCTTCTTGCACCGGGTGGTAAGCGGGATGCCGGAGGACAGCCGGCAGATCATCTGCAACCTGCACGACTCTGACGAGCTGCTCAGGGACAAGAAGGTGCTCATCGTGGACGATGACCTGCGGACGGTCTTCGCCATGTCGCAGTTTCTCTCGACGCGAGGCATGAAGCCTCTCAAGGCGGAGAACGGCGAGAAGGCCCTGCGTCTCCTGGCGGAACAACCTGATGTCGACCTCGTGCTGATGGACATCATGATGCCGGTGATGGATGGCTACGAGGCCATCGCCAGGATCCGCGCTCAAGAGAGGTTCCACAGGTTGCCCGTCATAGCGCTCACGGCCAAGGCGATGAAGGAAGACCGGGCGAAATGCATCGCCGCAGGGGCAAACGACTACCTGTCCAAGCCCGTGGACCAGGACCGTTTGATTTCGTTGATGCGGGTGTGGCTGTACCGGTAGTCGCTGCACTGAATGGGAGAAAGGACATTGCATACAGCTGAGACAGAGCACATCGAGGTCGAGCTGCTGCTGGAGGCGGTCTTTCAACGCTACGGCTACGATTTTCGCTCTTATGCCAGAGCATCCATCGAGCGCAGGACCAAGCAGTTTCTGACCACTTCGGGGTGCGCATCGATCTCAGAGATGATCCCGAAGGTACTGCACGACCGCGAGTTCTTCTCCCGCCTGGCCCAGGCCTTCTCCATCTCGGTGACCGAGATGTTCCGCGACCCCTTCTTCTACGCTGCCCTGAGGGAGAAGGTGGTTCCGCTGCTCAAGACCTGGCCCCACGTCAAGATCTGGCACGCCGGGTGCGCCACCGGCGAAGAGGTCTACTCGCTGGCCATCGTGCTCAAGGAGACGGGCCTCCTCGAGCGCGCGACCATCTATGCCACGGACTTCAACGACGCTGCCCTCGGCAAGGCCAAGGAAGGGATCTACGAGCTGGAGAAGCTGCGGCAGGCCACCGAAAACTACCAGCAATCGGGTGGGAAAGAGTCCTTCTCCGACTATTACCACGCTCGGTACGACGCCGCGACCATGGACGGCGCGCTCAAAGAACGTATCACCTTCTCCAACCACAACCTGGCCTCCGACAATGTGTTCGGCGATATGCACCTGGTATTCTGTCGCAATGTGCTGATCTATTTCAATCGCGAGCTCCAGAACCGGGCTCTTCGGCTCTTCACCAAGAGCCTGGTGCATGGGGGATTCCTTTGTCTCGGGAGCAAGGAAGACCTGCAGTTTACGGAGGCGTACGCCGACTATGCCAGGGTGGACGACAAGGCGCGCATCTACAAGAAGATGGAGCGGCCATGAGCGGGCGCAGCGAGAACATCGCTTCACCCGTACAGTCACTGTCAGAGCGACCGCCTGAGTCCGCCCGGCGCTATCGGGCAGTAGCAGTGGGTGCATCAGCGGGTGGCCTGCAAGCGCTCACTGATATATTGGGCGGGCTCGCTGCGGATTTCGCGCTGCCGATTCTGGTCGTACAGCACCTGCACGCCACGGACGATGGGCGGTTTGCTGCGCACCTCGATCAGTCGACCAGGCTCACCGTCGTGGATGCCCGCGACAAGGAGCCAATTCTGCCTGGCCAGGTGTACGTGGCCCCGGCGAACTACCACATGCTCGTGGAGAGAGACGAGACCATCGCCCTGTCAATCGACGAGCGAGTCAACCACTCACGACCGTCGATCGACGTGCTGTTCGAGAGCGCGGCGCACGTCTTTGGTGCGCGGCTGATCGCGGTAATCCTTTCGGGCGCCAGCGCTGACGGCGCCCTGGGCATGCACACGGTCGTGACAGTTGGTGGTTTCGGCATCGCCCAGGACCCCGCCAGCGCCGAGCACCCGGTGATGCCCCGGGCTGCCATCGCGGCAGCTCGAGTGGAGACCGTGCTCTCACCGCAAAGCATCGCCCAGAAACTCTCTGAGCTCGACCGCCGCTCAGCGAGGAGAGGCCGCGCTCAGAACGAGACCGTGGCAGGAGAACGAAAATGAGTTACGCACAGAAGATCCTTATTGTCGATGACCGGGGCGAGAACCTCTTCGCCCTCGAGAAGACCCTTAGCGAGACGAGAGCCGAGATCATCCAGGCCACGAGCGGTAACGATGCCCTCGCCAGATCGCTGGAGCACGACTTCGCGCTCGCTATCCTGGACGTACGGATGCCCGGGATGGATGGCTACGAGCTGGCCGAGCTGCTCAGGGGTGAATCGAAGACCAGGCATCTTCCCATCATCTTCCTCACTGCCGAGAATCCCGAGGACTCAGAGATCTTCAAGGGATACGAAGCGGGGGCCGTCGATTACATCGTCAAGCCATACAACCGGGTGATCCTCAGTGCAAAGGTCAGCGTCTTCCTGCGGCTCGACCGGCAGCAGCAGGAGTTGCACGAGCAACAGAGACTGCTCGAGGCAGCCAACAAAGAGCTGGAGGCGTTCGCCTACTCTGTTTCACACGATCTGCGGGCGCCGCTGCGCGGTATCGATGGGTTCTCCAAGGCGCTCCTGGAGGACTATCAGGACAAGCTGGACGACACCGGCCGGGACTATCTCAACCGTGTGCGGGCCGGCGCCCAGCGCATGGCCGGCCTCATTGACGATCTGCTCAAGCTGTCCCGACTGACCCGGGCCGAGATGCAACACCAGCGCCTGGATCTCGGTGAGCTGGCTCAGAGGATCGCGGACGAGTTGCAGAGAAGCGAGCCCGAAAGACAGGTCGACTTCAACATCTCGCTTGGGATCTCTGCACAAGGAGACCGGGCCCTCCTTGGCATCGGCCTTGAAAACCTGTTGCGCAATGCGTGGAAGTTCACCGGCCATCGCAAGCACGCCCGAATCGAGCTCGGCGTGACCGAGCAGGCTGGCGAGCGTGTCTATTTCGTCCGCGACAACGGCGCCGGTTTCGACATGGCGTACGTGGACAAGCTGTTCGGAGTCTTTCAGCGCTTGCACGACGCTGCCGATTTTCCGGGAAGTGGTATCGGTCTGGCTATCGTGAAGCGAGTGGTTTCTCGTCACGGAGGACGCATCTGGGCAGAAGCAAAAGTCGATGGGGGCGCCACCTTCTACTTCACGCTACCGGGCGTAGGCTCAGCATTGAGCGATAACCGATCGGAGTCAGAGGAATGAAGAACGAGAAGAGCATTCTGCTGGTGGAGGACAACCCGGACGACGAGGCCCTGACCCTCCGCGCGCTCAGGCAGCACAACATTGCCAACGAGGTCGTAGTCGCCAGAAACGGCGTCGAGGCGCTCGATTACCTGTTCGGCACCGGCCCGCACGAGGGACGGGACCTCGACGACACGCCGACCGTGGTGTTGCTCGACCTCAAGCTGCCGAAGATCGACGGCCTGGAAGTCTTGGAGTGCGTGCGTGCGGATGAACGGACCAAGCGCCTGCCCGTGGTCATCCTGACATCTTCGGGGGAAGATGAGGACAAGATCCGGGGCTACGAACTAGGTGCCAACAGCTATGTGCGAAAGCCGGTGAGCTTCGAGGAGTTCTCTGAGGCGGTGCGCCAGCTGGGCCTGTACTGGCTCGTACTCAACGAGCCGCCGCCAAAGGGGAGGGGCAAAGATGGCAAAGAAACCACTTAACGCACTGGTCCTCGAGGACTCCGAGGACGACGCCCTGCTGCTCGTGCGCGAGTTGGAGAAACAGGGCTTCGCCCTGAAATGGGAACGTGCCTGGACGGCAGCCGCCATGAAGTCATGTCTGGAGGCGAGGACCTGGGACATCGTGCTCTCGGACTACAGCATGCAGGGCTTTGATGCCCCAACGGCGCTGCGCCTTCTTCAGACGTCCGGGCAGGATCTGCCCTTCATTGTGATCTCCGGCACAGTCGGCGAGGAAGCCGCCGTGGCCGCGATGAAGAACGGCGGGCACGACTACCTCATGAAGGGCAATCTCAAGCGCCTCGGCGAGGCGATCAGACGGGAAATCAGGGACGTTGGAGTCCGCAGCGAGCACCGCCTCGCGACCGACAAGATCCAACACCTGGACCGCGTGCTGCGTGCGATCCGCCGCGTCAACCAACTCATCGTGCGCGAGAAGGTCCCCCAGCAACTGATTGACCGGGCCTGCCGCATCCTGGTGGACAATCGTGGTTACAAGATTGCATGGATCGTCGTCTTCGGCGATGCCCTGAATCCTATGTTGACGGCCAGCGCTGGGGTGGGCGATGAGTTCCTGGATCTTGTAGAGCAACTCGAAGCGGGAAGATTGCCCGACTGCTGTGACGCGGCTCTTGCAAGCCCGAATGTGGTCTTTGTCACCAAGCCGCAATCCACCTGCTCCGACTGTCCTCTGAGACCCGTTATATGCGACCATGGATCTTTCACTGTTCGACTTGAAAATAGCGACGAAATCCTCGGATTGTTGTCGGTCAACTGCAACACGGAGTTCTCTGGAACCGAAGAAGAGATGTCGCTCTTATCTGAGATCGCCGCGGATGTCGCCTTTGCGCTGCGCAGCATCAGGCTCGAGGAGAAACGTCTTCAAAGCGAGCGGCGCAAGCAGCTCACCGCCGGAATCCTGAAAGTCCTCGCTCAGCCCATCATGACAGATGGTAACATTCCCGAGATCCTGACAATGATCCGGGAATGGGGCAGCTTCGACGATGTAGATATCTGCCTTGACGAACGCGACCTCGTCCCCGAAAGCATGGCTGCCAAGGTAATCTGCGGTGACCTTGATCCGTCGCTCCCTTTCTCCACCGAGGGCGGTAGCTTCTGGGCCAACAACAACATGGATGTGCCGGCAGATCTCATCCAATCCAACCACATACCTCTTGCCCAAACTCGCAGCGACGATGAAGCCTGCGAATCTGTTGCGCTCATCCCGCTCCGCTCGGGCGATACAGCTAGCGGACTCCTGCAAATCCGTGATCGTCGAGGAAACAGGTTCACGCCGGAGATGATTGAGTCCTTCGAGGAGATCGGTGTCAGCATCGCCATCTCCCTCGGTCGCAAGAGGGACAAAGAAGCGCTGGTACGAGCAGCAGAACATTGGGAGGGTACCTTCGACGCCATCACTGACATCGTCAGCGTGATCTCGAAGGATCATGAATTCCTCAATATCAACAAGGCCGGTATCGAGGCAGTCAATCTGCCGAAGCATCAGATCCTTGGCCGGAAGTGCTATGAGCTTGCGCACGGGACAGCGACCCCCATCATGGGTTGCGCATGCACAGCTGCCTTGACGACCGGCCAGTTAGAGACTACCGAGCTGGCTGAGAATGGGCGTTACTACCTCGTTTCGGCCTGGCCAATCGTCAACGACGGAGGCGACATTTCGTCCTTCGTCCATGTCATGAGGGATATCACCGATGCCAAGGACGCCGAACTCGCTCTGAGGTCCTCCGAGGCGAATTTCCGGAAGCTGTTCAACGAAACCAGGGATGGAATCCTCCTCGCCGATCCCGATTCCAAGTTGTTCTTCATGGCGAACGAGACAATCTGCAGGATGACGGGATACACGAACGACGAGATTGTGGGCCTCGGGGTCTTCGATCTTCATCCGGAGGACCAAAACGAGGAGCTCGTCGCAGACTTCGACGAGAGCGTCCGGCAGAAGGACCGTATACGCCTGGGAATACCGGTACGGAGGAAGGATGGCAGTGTCTTTTTCGCCGATATCAGTTCGACCATGATCGAGCTCTCGGGGACGACCTACTTCATGGGCTCATTCAGGGATATCACCGAGCGCCTGCTCTCAGAGAAGGTGCAGAATGAGATGCAAAAGCAGCTCCTGCAATCCCAGAAGATGGAATCCATGGGGACGCTGGCCAGCGGGGTGGCGCACGAGATCAACAACCCAATCCAGATCGTGAGCAACTACGCAGAGTTGATCCGGGACGACGTGGACCCCGACGGACCGATCGCACAAAACGTCGACGGCATCTTGCAGGCAAGCAAGAGGATTGCGACCATCGTGAAGAACCTCCTGGCTTTCGCTCGGCAAGACAAGGAGCATCAC
>ERZ890953.1656-NODE-1656-length-10805-cov-4.933767_pt1 | contig 10805 bp, 10 predicted proteins | sample MGYA00521264_ERZ890953 | MGnify/ENA primary metagenome ERZ890953 (study PRJEB32303, sample SAMEA104408629) | aquatic metagenome | biome: Brackish water; feature: Chemocline; material: water | place: Baltic Sea | collected 2014-10-26T21:54:00 | depth 200 m ... | reverse complement strand
TCTTGGGGTTTTGACTGAACTGGCTACTGTGCAACGCGATCATTATGCATCACAAATTTCCCTGTTACAGAAAAATATGGATCAGTTACACCTGCAATTGCAGTTAAAAGCTGGGGAACAGTACAAGTCAGCACAACAGGTTGTGGATAAGGGATCAAATGACGTCCCGACAGAATTAAAAGATCTACAGGATAACATTAACCAATTATTGCAGGCCCAGAATAAATTGCTAGCCGAGTCAAGTATCAAGTCGCAACGACTGGATACGCTTAAAAGACAGCTGGATGAATTAAAAGCTGATCAGGATTGAATAAAGCAAATAATAGAAATAGCCGGTAATAACCAGCAGGTGTCTACATTACTGCAAAATCGAAGGTCACTCATACCTTCAGTGTCTAACTTAACTGAAGAAGTTATTAGCTTTCAGGCTGAAATGAGTTCAACCTTTCTGAAACAGCTGAGTCTTGACGAAAATCTGCGCAAAATTGGAACAGGTAATAATTTTATTGATAAATTATTGTCAGCGAACAGCTCCAGGGTTAATGGCATAACTGAACAATCACTGCGGGATTTATCGAAAAAAACTATTGATCAGTATCGTAGTACAGTACGTGAACTTAATAAAAATTATAGTGCCTATATTGTGCAACTGTCTTCGCTGGATGCTACAACACGGCAATTGCTTGACATAGCTAGAACATACAGGGCATTACTTGATGAGCATTTATTATGGATGCCGAGTACTGATTCGATTCCCATCTTTCAACCTCTACATTTACTCAATGGTGTTAGCTGGCTGGTTCGACCAGACAATATAGATCAGTTACTTCAGGATGCACAAATATCTATTCAAACCCATAAGTTACTGGTCTTCCTGCTTATTGTAATATTGATAAGCCTGTTATCTTTTCGACGTCGGGCTATTTCAGCAATCGAACAATCTGCCATTCAGACCAAAAAAATAAGATCAGATAATTTTACTGCCACTCTGGTTACCCTGTTGTCGACACTGGTACTGACTCTGCCAGGGCCTCTTTTACTGTTCGGTAGTGGGCTGTTGTTAGGTAATACAATTAAGGCTGGTGAATATACTTATGCTATGGCTGCCGGTTTACAGGGTAGTGGCATGCTGTTATTAATGTTGTTCTTTCTGAAATATCTATGTCGAAAAAATGGGCTTTCTATCAACCATCTACGTTGGCAACCGGAGTTATGTGAAGGTATACGCAAACAGGTCTCCATAATGATCACGGTCATTGTGCCACTTTCATTTTTATTCGTTATAAGCGCAGCCAGTGTTTCTTCAAAATTTATCTATCTGGCTAATTATGTGAATGTGAGTGAGCCGGGTATCCTTGCAATAGGTCAACTAACCTTTATAGCTGTCATGATTCTGGTGGGGTATTCGGTATATAAGATATGGCATATAAATGGGGCCTTCATGAACAGGCTGGCAGATGCCACTTCACCCACAAGGTGGAGACAATATCATGCTCTATGGTTTGTTCCACTGATCATTATTCCTCCTGGTTTCGCTATTGTTTCACTTGCCGGATACTATTATACGGCGACATTCCTGGTGGCGAAGCTTGTTCTTACGGTGGCCTTAATCCTGGGTCTCGTGCTGTTAAAAGACATTTCAATTCGGGGTTTGTACGTTATTAAAAGGCGTATGAAATTCACAGAAGCCTTACGTATCAGGGAGGAATTAAAAAAACAACGCGAGTCACTAACTACAGAAGCAGTTGACCCGGAGGTGGAAATTACAGTTCCTGATGAAGAAATAGTTACTTATGGAATGTTTAGTGAACAGGTGAATCAATTAATAAAAACTATTTTTTTTATTGGATTTGCGATTATTTTATGGCTGGTCTGGAAAGATACCATACCTGCACTAAATATCCTGAATACCGTTGATTTACCGATTTCGACGACGTCAGTTATAGATGGCGTCAGTAAAGAGGTTCCGCTTACCTTAAGTGATCTGTTAGCGGGGTTACTGTTAGGAGGATTAACACTGCTGGCAGCACGCAGTGTACCCGGTTTGATGGAGTTCACTGTATTACAACATTTACCGATAGGGCTTGCCTCACGTTATGCTGTTACGACTCTGACCCAGTATTTTGTCGCCATGCTGGGTATCTCCATTAGTTTTAATGCGCTGGGGTTACAATGGTCGAGCATACAGTGGCTGGTGGCTGCTTTATCAGTTGGCCTTGGCTTTGGTTTACAGGAAATTGTGGCAAACTTTGTGAGCGGTGTTATCTTATTGTTTGAACAGCCTATCAGGGTGGGTGATGTGGTAACCGTCGATGGTACATCGGGCACTGTGACACGCATTAGAATTCGTGCAACCACCATTTTAAACTGGGAAAAACAGGAGTTAATCGTACCTAACAAAACATTTATTACAGGCCAACTGGTGAACTGGACATTATCTGATACTCTTAACCGGGTCCATATTGCGGTTGGTGTAGCGTATGGAACTGACACCGTTAAAGCCATGAAGTTGATGCGTGAAGCCGCTGATGAACATCCGAAAGTATTAAAGGAGCCTGAACCCCGAATAACTTTTGAGGAATTTGGTGATAATTCATTAAATTTAAAAATTCGAGCTTATCTTAATGATATTGATGCCCGTCTTCCAACCATTACCGAATTGAATCAGGCGGTGAATGATAAATTTAATGCGGCTGGAATTGTCATTGCATTCCCACAACGGGATGTGCATCTTGATACGACTCAACCACTGGAATTTATTTTAAAAAAAGATTCCGAGAGTTAAATTATTGAGTATCTAAAATTTCCATCGAATTTGACTATTCAAGTTGCACGTATATGATGAAAAACATGAAATCTGCTGCATGCTAGTTTGACCCTGAGTTTAACTGATTGAGTATGAGCGGATCATCCAGAAAGTTATCTTTTTAAGAGAACATTTATGAAAAATAATGCTAAATATTTATATCTTCTGCCGCTATTAATTTTGCCTTTTAATGTATTTTCTAGTGATAATGCATTGATTCTTGAATCAGACTGGCTGAAATTTGAAGAGGGCAGTAAAGGGCAAGCTCTGGGTGCAACGGTTGAAAATATTGAACCTCAGGGGGGAGATGGAGTAATCATATTAGAACTATCCCTGCCGCTCAACAATCCGACTGATTTTGACTCAATCGAAGTGTTATCGCGTAACACAGGTGAACCCATCGAACAGAAAAAACCACCTGTATGGATAGAAGATTATGAGAATGGTAAATACGGCTTAAGACTGTTTTTAATCAAAAAACCGGCGGTTGAATTTAGACTTCGGCTAGTTGATGAACAAAGAGATTAACCTCCTGAATGTAATTGCCTGATTAATTTGTGTAAAGTTAAGCTATGAGAGTGTTTCATTTTCAGCAACCGGATTCCGTATCAGGCAATAAGCCACTCGATGACTATTCGCAGTTAAAATGGGTGGATTATTCCCGCTCAGACGAACTTAACATTGACATACTGGGAAACTCAGTTCACCTTCAGCATCTAAAAGATTTGCAAAATAGCTCACACCCACCTTTTTATGAGCAAACAGAAGCTTACGACATGATTATTTTTAGAACCATGGATGAGCGTTTTGATGTTATTGAGCCCCGAACACGTTCAACGGCCTTAATTATCCGCGACAATACACTGATCACGGTACATGATGAAAATGATACGACGCTAACCACGATATTCAATAACTGGACATCAGGGGTTATTAAACAACCGGCAAATATTGTTTCTCTTATTTATGTGATTCTTAATGAAATAGTTGATGTGTTTTTAAACCTGAGAGAACCGTTGATTCACCACGTTTCAGAATGGCAGAGAAAGTTATTAGACCCTAATGATCCATTTGATAACTGGCATATTATTATGCAGGCTAAATCCAGTCTAAGAGCTTTAAATAGTAATTTAGAACTACAGAGTGCGGTATTAGCTGACTGGCGAAAGAATACGCGACTGGAGTTTAATGCCTCCCAAATAATTAAGTTTAATGATTTAAATGATCACATGTCTCGTATAGAGAGGTTGTCGGAAGGTTTAAGAAGTGATCTGGACTCTTTAACTCAAATCTATTTTGCTTCAACCGGGCAAAAAACAAATATTAATGTTCAATTTTTAGCGGCTATATCAGCAATCTTTTTACCGTTAAATCTTATAGCCGGTATTTTTGGAATGAACTTTGAGTCTTTACCATTCATAAAAGATCCTTTGAGTCCTTTTATCCTTATCGCGATGATGATTATAGTCGCCGTGTTTTTACTCTTCTGGTTTAAAAAGAAGAAATGGTATTAGGCTGTCTCGATTATTAATCAGATTGTTCGGGCAAGTTATCAACATTTCTTAGCAACAATTTTAATAAAGGAGGTACTACCAGGGTTGTTAAAAGTGCCATTAATACCAGAGAGACATATGTTTTCTGTTCTATGATCTGTTCTCTTAATCCTATTAATGCCACTATCATTGCCACCTCTCCTCTTGGGGACATGCCCACCCCTACGGTGATGGAAGATCTCCAGTCCATTTTCTGCAACCTGGCTATGAGTCCACAACCAAATAATTTGCTTAAAAACGCCACAATCGACAGCACTAGAATGAAGATTATGGTATCAGTATCTAATGCTTTTAAATCCGCAAGTACACCCAGTGATACAAAAAAGATTGAGGCAAAAATAATGCGTAAGTAATCAGCCCCTTCGTGAAAAGCTTTGGCATTTTTTAAATGTACTCCTTCCAGAATAACACCGGCAAGAAAAGCTCCAACGATGGCAGATAATCCCGCCAGGGAAGCAGTTAGAGCATATAAAAAAGCAACCATCATGACCAGTACAAAGATAAACTCGGGGTATTTTTTCACCAGGGCACCTTTTTCTACATGAAGAAGAATTTTTATGATGATGAACTTTCCAGCTAATACTGCGACAGCAATAAATGCAATCGCTTTGATACCGAGAAAGAGTGTTTCAGAGGCTGATATACCACCGCTACCCATTTGTTCTGTCAGGGAAAGCACCAGTAAGGAGAGCACATCGTCTATGACGGCCGCACCGATAATGACACCGGCAATCTCTGTTTTTAATTTGCCGAGCTCCTGTAAAACATTAGCGGTAATTGCTATGGATGTCGCGGTCAATGCTGTTGCAATAAATATTGCGGCATTTTCTTTAAAGCCAAAGCTTAAAGCCAGTCCCCAACCGGATATAAATGGAACAATAACACCTCCCAGAGCAATCCATAAATTTCTCCATTGAGCGATATTTTTAAGCCGAAATTCGAGTCCGACAACAAACAGTAAGATAATTGCTCCCAGGTGAGCGACATTGGAGACAAAGGTGGTGTAACTAATCCATCCCAGCCATGAGGGGCCTATGGCTATTCCGAGTAAAATTGCACCTACTACGGCGGATTGATTGATCCAGGCGGCAAGCACATAGCCTGCCAGCGAAACAAATAATAGCAGACTCATCTGCAGTTCTATTGAAGCTTCTGCACCGTGCATGGTTAAACCTCTGCTTTGAAAAAATTTGTAATCACTATCTTTGATGCCTGAATCCAGACAGGACTGCTTAGAAGAGTGAGCGCGATTAATGCGATGGTAGTCTGGTAGGCAAAATTACTGATGAGGCCAACCTGCAACCCCACTGTTGCCAGTACAAAACTAAATTCACCAATTTGCGATAACAGCGCTCCAGAATATAAACTGTCCTGCCAGTTATTACCCAGAAACTTTAAAATAATAGCGTTTATAAAGGTGTTGGTCAGTAAAACCCCAACTAAAAGTGATAATAGCAATAAAATATTCTGCTGGATAAAATGTAAATCAATCAACATTCCCATGGAGACGAATAACAGGGCAACGAATACAATTTTTAACGGTTCCAGCGCATGCTGAACCCAGTCTGTTTCTTTCGCCGCGGCAACCACAAGACCGCCAACAAACGCGCCTAATGCAGCTGATAACCCTAGCATTCCTGTGATAAATGCAAAGCCGAAGCAGGCCAGTAAAGCGGCAAACAGCTGTAACTCATGATCTTTTTTCACGTGGTGGGCAAATGGAAGCTTCATGTTTTTGTGCGATACGACCCAAATTGCAAACAGGGTAATCGCAATACCTCCAAAGACCTGTTTGTAAATAAGTGTTTCATCAGGTGACTGCCCGGACATCATCGAAACAATAATGAGCATAGGCACGATAGCAAGGTCCTGGGCTAGCAGAATCATTAGTACATTCTGCCCTGAAGTGGTTTCGAGTTCATTTCGATCTTTGAGTAACTTTAGCACCACAGCGGTACTGGATAAACTGATGACAAATCCAAGTAAAATTATTCTCGCAAGACTCCAGTCAAGGAAACTGCCAATAGCCCAGGTAGTCATGACGCTTATGCCTATCTGGAATAAAGTACCAAAAACAGCAATTCGCCAGCCTTTTACCAGTTGATGTGGCGATATTTCCATACCAATAAAAAATAGCAGTAAGGTCACGCCCAGAGCGCCCAGATGCTCAATTAAAGCAATATCCTGAACTATTCCAAGGCCGGCAGGCCCTATTACTATGCCGGTAATAATATACCCGACGAGTTGAGGTTGGCGGAAAAACTGAAGGATAAGCCCTAATAGAAGTACGATAACTACAACTCCAACCAGGGGAGGGAGTAAAGGGTCTAGATGCATTAGAGAATTACCTTAATGAAATTGTAATAATAAAACTTTAATTAACTTTTTGAGTCCACTTTTTCAGCATTTTTGGTGGCCAGAAACTCCTGAATCTTACCTACCGTTGTGTATCTATTTTTTGGATTAATAATTGTTGGGCGAGCTATTAACAGGTTGTTTGGATAAATGATATATTCCCTGTTTTCAGTAATTAAGCGGGTATTAAAAAGATTAATTTCTGAAATGACTCCTTCCACGTAATTGTCTGCTTCAATGATTCTTATAAAGTTACCCCGCCTGTAGGATTCGTGGACGAGTAGAATAAAAAAAGCAGTAATATTGCTTAAAATAGACCAGCTGGCAAAAAGTGCCACGCCGGTTAAAGTGATGATGCCGGATGAAACGGCTAATAACCATTGAAAGTCAAAGCCCCAGATGAATAATATGATTGAAAAAGTAAAAACCCCGTACAGTAATCTGAAAGTGGAGATCGCTTTCTTTAAAGCATTATTTTGCAGCGCGCCATGTTCAACATACGATTCAAATTTAGGTATGATTTTTCGCTGAATCACATAATAAATAATCAGCATAATAAAACTTAAGCTTAAATGAACGGCATACTGAGTGGCCCAGTGAAAAGATATTTGAGACAGTGAATCCATTTTTATATCCAGAAAAATTATGAGCTGATATTGCTTACAGGAAGCACGGGTGCCCGGCAGAGTTGAAGTTTATTAATTTACAGAAATGAGTTTTACCAGGCTCATTCTGTCATCAGTCTACTTCTTTTAAACTATTGGAGGTTCTTCCTGATCCAGTGGCATTATTTCACCTTCATCGGGTTCCAGATCCATCTGGAATGACTCAACAGAACCAGCCGCTTCCCTGATGTCTTCGAACCTTGCGATATGAAACAATGCTTCTCCTTCATGTACCAGCGGAATTTCAGAACAGCCGATGATAATGCCGCTGAATGTTGCAATGACTTCAAATTCATCTCTGCCGAAAGGGTCATCAATTACCCCTAAAAGATCTCCGCGTTTGACACGACTACCCATTGCACTGAGATTGCGAAACAGTCCGCTATCTGAGGCGCGTACCCAATTGCTGGAACGCGCAATAAACGGGTCATACAGTGCTTTTCGTTTTGAACGGCTGGGCGGTAACATGGAAAGTGATCGCATGACATTGATAATACCTTTCACACCTGCACGAATAGAAACTTCATCGAATCGTAGCGCCTCACCAGCCTCATACAGCAGAATTGGCATGCCTTGTCCAGCAGCTGCTCCACGTAATGAGCCATCGCGGATATTGGCATTTAAAATGACCGGTACACCAAACGCACAAGCCAGTTTAGCAGTTTCCGGATCATCCAGGTTAGCACGTATTTGTGGCAGATTACTACGATGTATTGCACCGGTGTGTAAATCAATACCATGCGTACAGGGGCGCTACAATCTCTTCCATAAACAGGTTAGCCAGACGGCCGGCTAATGAACCTTTTTTGGAGCCCGGAAAAGAACGGTTCAAATCTCGTCTATCGGGTAAATAACGCGATTGATGGATGAGTCCGTATACATTAACGATTGGTACGGCTACCAGCGCACCACGTAAACGCTTTAATGCGGGATGTTTTAACAGGCGACGAATTATTTCTGTGCCATTGATTTCATCCCCATGGATGGCTGCACTGACAAATAGCCGTGGCCCGTCTTTAAGGCCACGTACTACATGTACTGGCATGGTTAGAGGAGAGTGTACATACAACGGTGGTAGTTGCAGTTCTATAACCTGACGGCTACGCTTTGCTATAACCTGGTCACCGATGATAAATTGTTCGGTCATCTCCGTTGCCTAGCCCTTACCACGAGTTCTGGAGCGTGATGTGCTGTCTTTTAATGCAGTCACGCGTTTTTCCATGTGCTGGATAATCAGACCTGCCACGTCTTTTCCGCTGGCCCCTTCTATGCCTTCAAGACCGGGAGAGGAATTAACTTCCATAACCACCGGACCATGGTTTGAACGTAATAAATCAACACCACAGACTTCAAGTCCCATGATACTGGCGGCTCTAACTGCTGTAGAACGTTCCTCAGGAGTCAGTCTGATCAGACTGGCGTTACCACCACGATGCAGGTTTGAGCGGAATTCACCTTCGGGTCCCTGACGTTTCATCGATGCTACCACCTTGCCACCAACCACCAGGCAACGGATATCGGCACCGCCGGCTTCCTTGATAAATTCCTGAACCATGATGTTAGCTTTCAATCCCATGAATGCCTGTACCACACTTTCTGCTGCTTTCTGGGTTTCTGCCAGCACCACACCGATGCCCTGCGTACCTTCCAGCAATTTAATGACCAGTGGTGCTCCGTTGACTATTTTTAACAGGTCATCTATATCATCAGGGTTATGTGCAAATCCTGTTACCGGCATGCCGATACCTTTTCTGGCAAGTAACTGAGCAGAGCGTAATTTATCGCGCGAACGTGTTAATGCAACGGATTCATTGAGAGGGAAAACATTCATCATTTCAAACTGACGTAGTACCGCTGTGCCATAAAAAGTGACTGAAGCACCGATACGAGGGATAACCGCGTCGAAACCCTCCAGCACTTCTCCCCGGTAATGAATAGTCGGGTTATGTGATGTGATATTCATGTAACAGCGCAATATATCTATAACCTTTACTTCATGGCCTCGAGCTTCTGCTGCTTCAACCAGACGTTTTGTTGAATACAGTTTCTTATTTCTCGAAAGGATAGCTATTTTCATTTAATTTCTCTTTTGTTTTTTTTTGGGGGGCTTATGGCCCTGAATAAAGGATGCTGCGGGATTGACATAAAACTCGTCACTTAATGCTGTTCTGCCTAGCAGCATGCGAAATTTCATACTGTCCCGGTCAGTCAGTGTCATTTCGGCTTTCCAGCTTTTTTCGCCAAGTGCTACAAGAGTTTCTATCACATAGCGATTTTCTCTGTGGCCTCCGGAATCCGTCACCACTCGCTCGTCTAGTACAGGTGCTTCACACTCAATCACCCGTTCTGAATCATTTTGCAGGGGATGAATCGAAAAGCGTACCCATTTTCTATTTTCCCTCTCAAACGGTTCAACAAAAAAAGCGTGCAATGCGGAAGTACGGGCACCGGTATCGACTTTTGCTTTGATGGCGTGGATTCCCAGCTCGGGCAGCGATAACCATTCGCGCCAACCAACTACGTGCTGCAAAGGTAAAGCAGCTGAAGAATTATTTTTCAACATTTTATTTAATAATTTTATAAATGATTATGGCGTCAATGTTCAGAGAGAGCATGTATTAAAATAGGTTTAACATTAAATTTATAAGGAAAAGAGATTATACAGTTTCTGCATACAAAATTGATTCGATCTTTCTAAATCCATTTTACCTGCGCTTAGCCTATGTCGAGCTAACTGATAATTTCTTGTAATGATAAATCAAACCAGTAACGTAGTAAAAGAATGTCTCAGGCAGCGCAGTTTAAATGATTTAACGTTTTCGCAACAGTGATTTTGAGCTCTTCATAAATGTTAATATTGTCAGAATATGTGTATTTAGTGAGTATTGATCATAACTAACTTAAAATTTTCACAGGAATTAAAGACTCTAATTATAGAAAACGCAGTTGAACGTGGAAAAAGTGCGTACCAGGAGCTAGAGCTATAAATGGCAGGTTTGTTGGGCATGGTCTAAGCCACGCTGATTGACGTGACGACTACATAGTTATCATAAAGTGCAGCTAATATTTAGTACTATTAACTGCAATTCAAAATCCAACAGCGATTATCGGGTTTAGTACTCAGGTTCAGTTGTTACTTAAGCATCGTGCTGGTGCACGAGCTTAAGTTTCGAAGATATACAGATTAACGGATCAATACTAACATGCTGATAACTTCAATGATCAGGCACTTTTTAACAGTTAGCCCTTACCGCGGGTTTTAGAGCGTGATACGCTGTTTTTTAACTCATTCACACGTTTTTCCATGTGCTGGATAATCAGACCTGCCACGTCTTTTTTGCTTGCACCTTCTATACCTTCAAGACCGGGAGAAGAGTTAACTTCCATAACGACCGGACCATGGTTTGAACGTAATAAATCAACACC
>ERZ890953.1655-NODE-1655-length-10811-cov-4.844738_pt1 | contig 10811 bp, 6 predicted proteins | sample MGYA00521264_ERZ890953 | MGnify/ENA primary metagenome ERZ890953 (study PRJEB32303, sample SAMEA104408629) | aquatic metagenome | biome: Brackish water; feature: Chemocline; material: water | place: Baltic Sea | collected 2014-10-26T21:54:00 | depth 200 m ... | reverse complement strand
CGCCGGCGGGGTCATGCCGGAGCAAGCGTAGAAGTCGGTGAAGCAATCGGCTGCCATCTGGCAATCGAAGCAGGCGTCGCTGCCCGGGTCGGCCAGGCACTCGGCCAGGCAGTTGTCCTTGGAGCAGCCAACCATTCCGGCGTAGCAAACGGCGCAGCCGGCGGTGAGGCCGGTTTCACCAACGAGGCAAGCCACGGAGCAAGCGCCCACGTCTGCGTCGGCCAGGCAGCCAATGCCACAGTCGGTGGCGGAGGCGGAAACGGCATCACGGAGTTCTTCGGTGGCCAGCAGAGGACCATCGGCTTCGTTCATGCATGCGCCAGCCGGCTCGACCACTTCTTCAGGAACCGTCGTGTCTTCCGGGGCCGTCGTGTCTTCGGGGGTCGTGGTGTCTTCCGGAGTCGTGGTGTCTTCCGGAGTCGTGGTGTCTTCCGGAGTCACCGCAATGTCAGCGGCGACGTCGGTCTTGTCAACAACATCATTCACGGGAGTCTTGTCGTCGCCATCATCGCTACCACAAGCGGTCATACCAACAACAGAAACGGCCAAAAGCAAAGCAAACATCGTGTTCAGCAGTTTTTTCATGTTCTTCTCCTTTGATCTTTTCATGACAAATGTCAATGGTACCCGAGGGTACGGTATCACCACGCTCGGAGGACGGGCGCCCACCGCTCGATACACCAAACGTAGATCCAAATCGCGCAATATTATGCCGTCGTGCGGGGCATTTGTCAAGAAACTTCGTCCAAGTAAAGAAGACTCGATTCTAAGTCTCTCTAGGGCGGCCTGGGTGGCCTTGTCCCCAACGTCGGGTTGGCGCATACTAAGTTCCCACGATGGAGGATGATTGATGGGCGGACTTGACCGAGTAGTTGGGTGCCTGATGGTCGCAATGGTGCTGCTTGCCTGCAGCTCAGTGGGTGGACGGCCCACGTTGGATGATTGGCGCGCCGCGGACCAGGCTCGCCGGCTGGCGAATCGGTCTCCGGTGGGGATGCCGGAGGCTCAACCCGTTGAACCTCCGCAGCCCGTGAGTGAGAAACCGGGTGGGCCGCGTGACCCGCACGTTGGCTGCAATGCGGGAGACCCGGTGGCATGCCTGCTGCTGGGAATGCTCTACGAGCGAGGGGTCGGAGGAAGCCCCCAGATGGACGAGGCCGCCGAGGCCTATGGCAAGTCCTGTGATGCTGGACAACTGCTTGCCTGCTACAACCTCGGCGTGCTTACCGAGAAGGGAAGCGGCCCAACAGCAGACGCCAAGGCCGCCCGCCTGCTCTATGCCCGGGCTTGTGACGGTGGCGAGGCGAGGGGGTGCAGCAATCTCGGGTACCTCTACGAACATGGCCGCGGGGGCGAGGTGGATGGCGTTGCCGCGGCCGAGAACTACCGGCGGGCCTGTGCGGGAGGGGCGATGATCGGCTGCAACAACCTCGCCCAGTTGCTCCTGGTGGGAACGGGGATCAAACAGGACTGTGCCGCTGCTGCCGACCTCTTCGCCCAAGCGTGCCGAGGCGGCTACCTGCGCTCTTGCATCCGTCAGGCCTGGCTCCTGGTTGCCGGAGAGGATTGTGCGGATGCCGATGATGAGGCGCTGGCGGTGGAACGTATCAAGACCCGCTGCAATGCCGATGCTGACATGGTCGCCTGCACCGCGCTGGCACAGTACAAGGAACATGGACGATTGTTAGAGCAAGACCTGGGCGACGCGCTCTTCCAGTATGAAGATGCCTGCCAGGAGGGGATCCCCTGGGCGTGTAACAACCTGGCCAATCTCTATCGGCGCGGGGAGGGCGTCCCAGTCGATGGGCCGCGGGCCGCCAATCTCTATGCTCAGGCCTGCCAGGCCGGCTTCCTCGCATCCTGTGTGGACCTCGGTGCGATGATGGTCAATGGGGACGGCGTGGCCCGCAACGTCAACGAAGGAATCATCCTCATCCGCCGAGCTTGCGGCAGCACTACCAACTTCTCCTGCGTCAGTCTGCTCTCTTTCTGCCATCTGGCGGGCATCCAGTCGGCCTGCGATTGACACTTCTGGCCGACGTGGCTTAGCATGATGATTACTGAGGACCCTGTGGGGGAAGTTCTGGCATGCTGACTGAGACCTTCATACATGTTCCCGGCATTGGTGCTGCGGGTGAACGGAAGCTCTGGGAGAAGGGAACTTCCGACTGGTGGAAGGCGACGGCCCATGTCCACGGCCTCTTTGCCGCCCCCGCAGATGGCCCCCTCGAAAAGACGCTCCGGGAGTGCCTGAAGGAACTCCGGGAGGGCCGCCTGGAGATGACCGCATCTCTGCTCGACAGTAATGATCACTGGCGTGCCCTTTGTTTTCGACAGAAGGGCGAAGTCCGGCCCTTGCGGTGGCTTGCACTGGATATCGAAACCACCGGGCTCGCTCCGGAAGACGATGCGGTGACTTGTATCGGGCTGTGTGGTCACGCCACTGACTTTGCGCCCGTGGCGCTGGTTGCCGGGGAAGCTGGCTGGGCCAGACCGCTGGTGCCGTACCTGCTGGCAACTGATATCTTGATTACCTTCAACGGGCGCAGTTTCGATGTCCCGTTTATCGCCCGCTCGCTGCGTCAGCTGGCTCCCATCTTCCCCCCCTTTCATCTGGACCTCTATCCTCACCTGAAGAAGCTGGATGTCAGGGGGGGCCTGAAGAAGATACAGAGGCGCCTGGGGTTTGTGCGGGAGGGGGCGCTGGACGAAGTGGATGGCTACGCCGCAGTGCGCCTCTGGCGGGAGCACCAGCAAGGCACTCCCGGTGCCAGAGAGACTTTGGTGCGCTACTGTCTTGAGGATGTGGTGGTGCTCTTTGACCTGGCTGTCTGGGGCTATGAGCAGGCCGCAGTGCGACTTGGCCGCGATTGGCGTTGCTGGCAACCGCCGGCGGTCTCGCTCCAGGGGCTACCCTATGATGCCGCGCTGATCCGGAAGTTGCGCGGTCGCTAGCCAGTCATTGCGCCGACCCCGCCTGGTGACGTACAATCGACCCACATTGAGACGGAGATGACCATGCGCGTTGTCGCTCTGACACTTCTTTCATCCCTTGTCATCGCCTGCGCTGGCGGCGATGGCGGAGCGGCCGACTCAGGGCAGAGGCAGGACCTTGCCGCGGTCGACGTGCTGGCCGACGCCCACATCTTTGATGGGGCGGGCATCGACTTGTCTGGTGACGCAGCAGGTCCCCAGGACCTTTCCCCCGAGTTTGCCACGGAACCCACCTGTCCGGCTCTGATGGAGAAGGGACTGAACTTCTCATACAGTGGGCCCGAGGTTGACGAGACGGTTTTCGCTGAGAACGCAGCTTTTCGCGGGCTGGTGGAGCAGGTGCTGGCGGATGCGGCTACGGGTGACCCCGCCATCGAGATGACCATGGAAGACTACCCCATCTATGACTTTCAGTGGGAGGATACGCCCAAGGGACGACTGACCTGGGAGTACACCGTTCGGCACAACCACTTTGGCCTGGTGGACATCATGCAGGGTTTCGAGAAATTCTGTGCGGAGAACGCCGGCGAGCCTGTGGCGCAGCTCTCTTTCCTGGCCGACAAGATTGATCAGTATGTAGCTCCGGAGTCGGTCATGCCATTTCTGGAGCACGCTGCCGAACTGGCTGAGATGCCCGGTGCGTTGTCCTGTGCCCTGGCCGCCTTGCAAGGTGCCGAACCGGTTGACGGGGGCTGGGACGAACCGACGCTGCAACTGATTCCACCAGCCCTTCAGGCACCCTTGGCGCGCTACTTCTATAGCGTCTATTTTGCCCTGGAGTTTCAACGGCAGGCCTTTGCCGAGGCGGCGGCTGAGGTTGCCTTCGATGACGCCCTCATGGCCCGGGCGGTGAGCAAGTCCTTTGGCGCCTACAGTGAACCCGATGGTCTGGAGGCTGTTGGGGGCCTCACCGATTTCCGCAAGCTTGTGCGAGGGGCACAGGTCCTGGCCGCGGCAACGCACATTCTGGCCAGTGAAGAAAGCGTCAGCCAGATTACCGATTCCGTGCGCCTGGATACCCCTTACGGAGCCGTTGTTCTGGCTGGCTCCGGGGATGACAAGCACCACGGCTCCCAAGGGCCCTATCTGCTCATCGTTGATGGCGGCGGCAACGACCACTACTACGGAACCATCGCCGCCAGCCAGCCTGGATTTCCCATTGCCGTGGTGGTGGATATTCAGGGCAATGATGTCTATGAGACGACTCTCTCCGACCCCACCCTGGCCGCCGGTTTCCTGGGCTACGGCATGCTCTGGGATGTGTCGGGAGACGATGAGTATCATGGTCGATATGGCAGCATCGCCACCGCAACCCTGGGGGTGGGGGTGCTCTACGATGGCTCCGGCGATGACTTCTACGACGCCATCGGTGACAGCCAGGCGTCCGCGGCTCTCGGGCTGGCGCTGCTGGTTGATGGCGGTGGCAACGACCACTACTATGCGTTCCGCGCAAGTCAGGCATATGCCGCCTATCGGGGGGCATCGCTGCTGCTGGACGTGGCCGGCAACGACCTCTTCGAGGCCGAGGACGATATCGTCCTCTACCCTGCGGCCCAGAACCCCAAGTTCAACGGCAACATGTGCCAGGGAGCAGGGCAGGGATTTCGCAACGACTCGGCCGAGTTCACTGATAACTACTGCGGTGGCATTGCCACCCTGGTGGACCTTGCCGGTGACGACATCTATTCAGCTGCCATTTTTGCCCAGGGCGTTGGCTACTGGTTTGGGGCTGGGTTCCTCATCGATTCGGAGGGCAAGGACTCCTATTCGGGTGTTTGGTACAACTTCGGTGCGGCTGCCCACTTTGCCGGCGGTGGCCACCTCGATGGCGGCGGTGATGATGATTACTTCTGTCTTCAGGACCAGTGCATGGGGGAGGGGCGGGACTACTCAGTTGGCGTCATGGCGAACCTTGGCGGGGACGATCTATACCATGCCCAGGGGGGGCGGAATATTGGCGCCGGGGACCTCTTCGGTGCCGGCATCTTCTGGGATGATGAGGGGACGGATACCTATCAACTGGACCAGCAGTGGGGCCTGGGCTACGCCTTCGCCGAGAAGTTCGCCGAATTCTCCTTCACCTTCGGCCTCTTTCTCGATTCGGGCGGCACTGAAGATAACTACGTGACGCCGGCAGAGCATCCGGCTAACGACAAACTCTGGACCCAGGTAGGTAATCATAATGACGGTGAGTCGACCATTATCAAGGCCATTGGCCTCGATGAGTAATCGGAAATATACCGGGAGGAGACGAATGGGGCGCTATGTAGTCGTAGTTGGATTGGCGTTGGCGGCGATGGCCTGCACGAGGGACTCTGGGACGGCGACCGATACTGTAGATGTGAAAGAGTTTGTTGGTTCAGAGGACATTGACTGGGGATTGGAGTGTACTCTGATCTGCGCTGACAAGGACTGCGGTGTTTTCGAGAATTGCACTTGTCCCATCGGGGGGGGAGACGGCACCTGTAGCGAAGATGGCAGCCAGGTTTGCGACGAGGAGACTTACACTTGCGTCTGCGTGCCGAGCTGTGATGGCAAGGCATGCGGCGATGACGGCTGCGGCGGGAATTGTGGTGAATGTCTGGCCGATAGTTGGTGCCAGGCTGATGGCGAAGGGTCCGGTGGCGAGTGTGTTGCCTGTCAGGAGCGCTGCGAGGAACTGGGGCTCGACTGCGGTCTCTGGCCCACTGAGATACCGGAAGTCCCCGAATGTGATTGTGGTGATTGTGCGGCTGGCCTTGCTTGCCACGAGGGCACTTGTGACTGTGTGCCAGAGTGTGGAGGCAAGGACTGTGGCGACGACGGCTGTGGTGGTGAGTGTGGTGCCTGTCCAGGTGCAAAAGAAGTGTGTGCTGACGGGGAGTGTCTCTGTCAGCCCCACTGCGACGGCAAGATCTGCGGCGACGATGGCTGCGGTGGCAACTGCGGCAAACCGTGCGACGGAAACATGGTTTGTGTGGACGGGGATTGTGTGACCTGCACCGAGGATGACCATTGTGATGATGGGCTGGAATGCACTTCCGACCTTTGTGACAACGGTGAGTGCGTCTATGGCGAGCAGGAAGGTGCCTGTGACGACTCCAACAAATGCACCGACAATGAAGGGTGTGTGGCCGGGGAGTGCATTGGTGACCCCATTGCGTGCGACGATGGGAATCCTTGCACCGATGATGTTTGCGAGCCAGCGACCGGCTGCCAGAACACCCCGCAGAGCGGGGGTGACTGTGATGGTGGCACCGGCCAGTGTGTAGATGGTGAATGTGTCGACAAGGTGCCCTATTGCCCGGCCGAGTGGACGATGCATTCAGGCAATTGCTTCCGGCCCTTTGACCCGGAAAACGATGCGCCCCTGACCTGGCAGGATGCCGATGCGGCTTGCGTCGGATTTGGCGGCCACCTGGCCTCGATCCCGGACGATGCGACCAACGAACTGGTCAAGGAGTTGGTCAATAAGACCAATTTCACCGATGACACCACGTGGATTGGGTTGAATGACGTCGCTCTGGAGGGGGCCTGGAAGTGGAGTGATGGCACTGACCTCGTATTCACCGCCTGGGCGGGGGGGCAGCCCAACAACTGGTCGGGATGCTGGTTTGGTGATTGCCCGGAAGACTGTGTTGCCATTGATGACCCGATGATAGGGTTTGGCGGGTGGAACGACCTTGAGTGTGACAAGGAGCATCGCTTCATCTGCATGCGGCCGGTTGATTGGAAGTAGTCCGGCTGTGCCGATTGCGAAGCCTCCCTGTTGACCGACAGGGCAGGGGCTCATACAATACGCTGAAACAAACCTGAGGCGGGAGTTGATGATGAGAAACTGGGGATTGGCTGTGGCGCTGTTGGCGATGGCTTGCGGCGGTGGCACAGACCCTCGGGTGCCGCTGGCGAAGCTGTCTGTGCCCGCATGTGTGGCCGCGGGAGCAGAAGTCAAGCTGGATGCCTCCGGTTCATCGGACCCGGACGGCAAGATTGCCCGCTATGTGTTCTCCGTGGACGGTGAAGTCAAGCTCGCCAACAACCAGCCGTTCGTCATTCTTCCCGTCGTTACGCCGAAGATTGCGGACGGGCAGTTTCAACAGTATGCGGTACGTTTGACGGTGGTGGATGACGATGGGTTCACGGCTCAGGCCCAGGCCAATTTCTTCGTTGTCTATGAGGCCTCGCAGTGTCCGGTAGGGTCGTCCCCGGCGGACATTGTCGTCCAGGACTACTCCGGTGCGGATGCTGGCTATGACGTCTGGTCGGCGGATGCCGTTGCCGGGGACATGAATGCCGACGCCGGCCTCGCCGATGGACCCGTCCCTCCAGATTTCACGGGCCTTTGCCCCGACGTGACTGGTACTTATCTGGTCCAGGTCTTCTGCTATGGTCAGTTGCACCTGGAGTTGGAATTGGCACTTCAGCAGCAGGATGGCTGCGTCTTCGTCGAGGAGTATGGGCTGGTCGAGGGCTCGGTGGACGAGACCGGCCTGGTATCTATGTCATCCACGTTCTCCGACCTGAACATGGACGATTGCAATGGTCCCCTGGATGATCCTGACCACTTTGCCCTTGGGTGCACCAGCGGCTGCACCGCCGAATTCAATAAGAAATAGGTCAGTCGAGGACCGGTAGATCGGGCAGCTTGCGAGTCTTCGCAGTCTCCGCTGCCTGGGTCGGCACGGGCTTGGGCTCGTCGGCCTGGTCGGCATCGGGGGCCTCGGGGGCCTCGGGGGCCGTTGGCGATATCGCCAGGAACCGGGCGTGGGCGGCTCTGGCTTTCAGGGGCCGGGGCCATGGTACATTCCGAATCCGGCCCAGCGCGATCTGCGCGGTAAATGAGAGCGGATGGCCAGCCCCGACTGCGCGCAGTAACTCTGCAGCGTTCCCCTTGTGAGTCAACCGCAGGTCTACTGTGAAGCCTTGTCGGCGCAGCTGGGCTGCTGCTTGAGAGGCCCATTTGTCCTTGTAATGGTGTGCCACGAATTGGCTCCAGCGCACCTCCAGGGGCCCGTCTTCGGAAACCTGAGCAGCCGAGGGCGAGATTGGGTCGCTGGTAACGTAGAGGTTTTGCAGTCCCCTTAGCGAACTCTTCCTTACCGTACGGCTCTTCGATTCCAGGAGGGGGGTCAGAAGGAGTCCGTCCTCAAGGCTCCTGGAGTAGCCAAGCGTTTGAGCCGCCAGCCCACAGAGTTCGGCAAGGTGCGTGCTCGCAAGGACGGCAGAGGTGCTTGGATCCAGGCACGTCTCTTTCTTGAGCACTTGGCGGGCAGCCTTCCAGATGAGCTTGTGCTGATAGGTGGCCACCGGTTTGAACAGTACATAGAGCGTGTCGGGATTGGGCGCGCACACCAGCTTGCGGGCCAGCATCTCGTCTGCCATTTCGCCATGTACTCGGGGAAGTAGCTGGATTGCCCGGGTTACAACCAGCGGGTCGGAGTTGCAGAGGAGGTCATCAACCAAGGGTGTGAGGTCCATTCCGGGCAGCTCAATGAGCGCCTCAATGGCACTGATCCGCTCTTCTGTAAGCCCCTTCCTGGCAAGGCGGTTCAGTCTTGTCAGTCGTTCGTCAAGGAAGCTTTCATCGCGGACCAGGGTGCTGCGGTCAGGCCCGTAGTCCCGGCACCCACTGGCCCGGTCCCAGTCGTTGCAGAAGATGCGGATATGCATGTGGTCGGCGTGGGCAGAGGAATCGCCCGGTTGGTGCATCACCGCGCCGGCCAGGCGGATGAGCTTGTTGGGTTCCTTCTGTTGCCGGGCATATTCAAGGAGCGCTGTTCGCAGGTGTCCTGCGACGAAGGCCCATTGAACCACTGGCTCTTCAGATTGCACGAGGGCTTTGACCAGAGCCCAGTTGCGAGACAAATCGAAGGTGTACCCCCCAGCGGTCAAGTTGGTGCCGAATTTCAGCATGCGCCCGACAGGACGACTCCGCCCCTTGCTGTCCAGGGCGAAGAAGGCGACGTCGACATCTCGACCGGCCTGATGCGACTTGCTCTGGACGATGGGCCCACCGTCGATCTTTCCAATATTGCCGATCTCTACCACCGAACCGGGGAAGTCGGTGGCAACGGCATCGCTGACATTCTGCAGCAGCCTGACCAGTCCCAAGGTGCCGTACTGGGTATTGCGCTGCGCAGTGGCGGGCAGAAAACGCCACGACCGGCCTTTAAGATCCATCTTCTCGCTACGCCTCAGTTGGCCGCGGTTGGCTTGCCCAATGGAAGTGCTGCGGGAGCTGAGGCGCGCGTCGTGGAACCAGTCGCGCAAGTCGAAGTTGAGTCCAGAAGGACGTTGGTCCGTGACCGCGGTTCGAGGTTTCTTCTTCTTCCGTTTCTTCTCTCTGCTACTGGCATCGGGGGCGAGTGTGGTCAGTATCGCCAGGACCAGCAGCCAAACCGCGATTCGGGCGGGTCCAAGGGACCGGAAGTGGCGTCTGCTAAGGTTCACCAGGGACCTCGCTGGAGTGAACTCAGGTTCAACATGCTACCTGCTGCGCAAGACGTCCCGAGGCTTGCCGGCAGCCTCGGGTGGACCGACTACTCCCTCCCGCTCCATCCGGGACATGAGCACCGCGGCCTTGTTGTAACCAATACCCAGTTCCCGTTGCAGTGCTGAGGTCGAGATCTTCCCGCGGGCGACTGCAATCATAACCGCCTGATCGTAAATGTCATCCCTCGGGTCACCCGACGAGCCTCCCGCCTCGGCTCCCTCTTCATCCCCCGCTTCCAGCGTCTGCATAATGTCCTGGTTGTACGCCGGTTGGCCCTGGCTGCGCAGGTACTCCACAACCCGGTTGCGCTCCTCAGTGGTGACAAAGGCGCCATGAATACGCTTCAGCTTCGAGCTCCCCGGTCCCAGAAAGAGCATGTCTCCATAGCCGAGCAGGTCATCGGCACCATTCTGGTCGAGAATGACCCGGGAGTCCTGCATGGTGCGGACCTTGAACGAGATGCGGGACGGCATGTTCGCTTTGATAATCCCAGTAACCACCTTGATGGTCGGATTCTGGGTGGCAATGACCATATGGATTCCAGCAGCGCGAGCCATCTGCGCCAGGCGGGCGATTGATGATTCCACCTGTTTGCCCGCCACCATCATCAAGTCAGCGAGTTCGTCAATGACCACGACGATATACGGCAACTCTTCGAGGTCTTCGTTTTCGTGGGCAAAGATCTGCTCCCGCTTGACCCCAGAGAAGCTTTTGGAGACTTGCTTCAACGCGGCCTGGCCATTGGGGTTGCCCTGTCGCTTGCGCACGAATTGGTTGAACTCCGTGATGTTGGGTACCCCGGCCGCGGACATGATCCGATTCCGCCGCTCCATTTCACCTACCGCCCAGCGCAATGCCACCGCAGCATCCCGTGCTTCCGTTACTACTGGTAGCAACAGGTGCGGTATTTCGGCATATGCGGTGAGCTCGAGCATCTTGGGGTCGACGAAGATGAAGCGAACCTCTTTGGGGGAATACCGGAAGAGGATGCTCAAGATGTAGGTATGGACGGCCACCGACTTTCCCGAACCGGTGGTGCCGGCCACCAGCAGGTGGGGCATCTTGGTGAGGTCAGTGATGGCGGGATTCCCGGCGATGTCCTTGCCGAGGATCATGGGCAGGCGCTGTTTGCCCGACTTGTAGGAAGCGTGCTGGAGCAGTTCCCGGAGGTGCACCATCTCCCGCACCTTGTTGGGGATCTCAAAACCGACAACGTCTCGGCCGGGAATGGGCGCCACGATTCGCACCTGCTCAGCGGCGAGGGCCATGGCGATGTCCTTGGAGAGGTTCGAAATCGTACTCAGCTTGACGCCACGGCCGGGTTTGAACTCATAGAGTGCAATGA
>ERZ890953.1654-NODE-1654-length-10813-cov-5.233872_pt1 | contig 10813 bp, 8 predicted proteins | sample MGYA00521264_ERZ890953 | MGnify/ENA primary metagenome ERZ890953 (study PRJEB32303, sample SAMEA104408629) | aquatic metagenome | biome: Brackish water; feature: Chemocline; material: water | place: Baltic Sea | collected 2014-10-26T21:54:00 | depth 200 m ... | reverse complement strand
CGCTCTCCGTGCTCTTTGTGGGCGTCGATGCTCTTCCGGAGATCCAGCAGGAACGGGGCACGCTGTTCGGGGACCGGGTCTTGCGGTTGGTTGCCGAGGCGATGCGCGGCAGTTGCCGCAACTATGACATTCTGGCTCGCTACGCCGAGGATTCCTTTGCGGTGATCGCACCTTCAACCGACCGCTCTGGCAACGAAATACTGGCCAGCCGGATTAATGAACGAACCGGCAGCGCCCTTCTCGAGGGGAACAGTGCAACTCCCACCGTGAGCGTTGGCGGTGCCAGCTTCCCGGTGGATGCCGACTCTCCTGACACGCTCCTCGAAGAAGCTGAGTCGGCCCTGCGCAACGCGCGGCGAGCCGGCCCAGGCACAGTTTACATCGCCTGAGCTCTACCCTGGAATCAGCAAACCCATCGTAGCAAGACCTGCATCAGCACATTGGACAGTGCATGAGCCACGACGGCACCGGCAATGGAGCCCGTACGATCCCGCAACCACCCGAAGAGCAGCGAGGGGAAGAAGACGGCAAGCCGATCGCCGCTGGGAATGGCCACCAGATGGGAGAGGGCAAAGATAACCGACGTCAGGATAACCGCGGGGCCCAGATCACCGCCCCACAATCGCCAGCGCTGCGGCAACAGCTGCTGCAAACGCGTCTGCAGGTAGCCCCGGAAGAGGATCTCCTCGGGAAGAGCAATGAGAATGAACTGAACAAAGACGAGCAGCAGCAGCCAGGTATATCCCCGCACCGCTTCGTAGGGCAGCGGCGCGGTCCGGCGCAGTGGGAGCATGATCTGCGTCACCGAGTCTGCAGTAATCGTGATGGTGGCTGGTCCCGGGGGGGGCACCACGTGGACCCAACTTCCGGGCTGAAGCTGCGCCCGGTGGCCAGATTGCACCCCGTCAACGGCAGCTGCCCCGTCAACGGCATTTAGAGTCCCCGATGAGCGCTGGATCCGGGCATCCGGGGACCAGCTTACCGCTCCGGGCAGATCGCCACCATTGGTAACAAGCAGCCCCTCCCCACGAACTTCAGCATACAATCCCGGTTGTTCCCCCATCTCGCCCCCTTGCCGGAGCTCCTCAGGCCAGTCGGCCAGACGGACCATTTCCACGCAAGGACGACGATCATGCAGCAAGGCGTGATAGCTGAAGAAGCCACCAGCAAAGAGGGGGAAGACAATGGCCAGGATCAGGACCACGCTGATCCAGCTGCGACGCCCCGGCCAGGCCACCGCGATGGAATCCAGTCCCTGCCCGCGCCGCCACACCACAAAGGCCGGGAGATAGATAAACGCAGCGGCAACAAATGCCGCGGCATACTCTGAGAAAGCCGGCCAGAGAAGGGGTAGATATGAGAACAGACCAAGGGCCAGAAACGTACCGGCGACAACACCGGCAACTTCACCGAAAACGGCTGTATTCTCGAACCGTTTTCTCACCCGATGCGTATCCAAGGAATCCATTGACGCGTGGCCCGAATCATGGTAACTACTACTACCACATGTCGGGCGCGTGGTCCATCGCTTTATTCCGGGAGGTCGGACATGGAGAGACGAACACAACACAGGTCGATTCGCTGCTGGGCGAGAGCCCTCGTTTTTGCAACCGCTCTAACGATGGTCGCGCCATTGGCACTAGGGCAACCTGCATCAGCGGGAAAGCCAAAGGTCTACGTATTCCCCTTCATCAAAGGGGCAGGCGTATCTGATGTCGTCTTCAACAAGGCTGAGCAGTACTTCATGACCTTGTTCAAGATGAGCACCAAGTTTGAGCTACTCACAGACGAGGAGGTCAAAGACTCGGAGGCAGACAAGCAGAAGATGGTGAAGCGCGCAGCCACTCAGGTCTCTGCTCCCTGGCTCGAAGAGGCTGACAATCACCTTTGGCAAGGCAAAGACCTGCTCGTCAAGAAGGATTATCAGAAGGCCATCCGGCTGCTCAACAAAGGCAAACAGCTCTACGAAGAGCACTACCTTGAACTGCGGGACTACGACAAGCTGGTGGACGTCAACCTCCAGTTGGCCATCGCATTTTTTCAGGCCGGCTTCAAGGACAACGGTGAGGAACTCCTCAAAGACGTATTGGTCTGGCGCCCGACTCTGGTGGTTGACCGCAAGAAGTACCCCAAGGAGTTCGTTGACTCGCTCGAGAGTTTGAAGACATTACTTGAGGGGCGCAAGGGCGGCATGGTGCGCGTCGAAGCCACGCCCTCTGACGGCGCCAAAGTGTACGTTGATGGCCTCCTCAAAGGTACCCTCAGCGCAAGCGTGTCTGGCATCGACGTTGACGGATTATTCCGGGGTAAACACTACGTCCAGGTGATCAAGGATGGCTATGAGATCTGGGCCCAGAAGGTGGGGGTACCCCAGCCCGGCCGAACCAAGAAGGTTTCCGCTACTCTCACCGAAACCAAGGTCGAAATGGTCGCCGAGGGCGGTGAATGGGAGGGCCTGGGGTTCAAGGTCTATGAATTCGCCAGTACTGGCGAATACGGCATGAAATTCTCCAAGCAGGCCAAGATATTTGCCGACCGCGTCCAGGTTCCCTACCTGCTCTTCGGCTTTGTCTCCGCAGAGGCCCGCGGCACCAAGCTGACCCTCTTCCTCTTCAAGGCGGAGTGGAGCGGCCTGGCTGAAGTGGAGCCTGTCGGCTTCGACGAAAACCTTACAAACCTCCAGGTTAACCTCCTCTTCCTGGAAGCCAACCTGGCCTCGGCACTGACCAGATTCCCCAAGAATAAGGTGGTACGAGGCACCCCTGAAGTCTACGCCCGCTCCCAGGAATTGGCAGCCAAGATGGCACAGCCGGAGCCCGTCAAACCCGTGGAGCCAGTCAAGCCAGTAGAGCCCGTGGTGGTGGCGGTGGTAGAGCCGGTCAAGCCGGTTGAACCAGTGGTCAAAGTTGAGCCCGTTCGCCCTGTCGAGCCGGTGCGGGTAACGCCAACGGTCACAACCGAAGACCCCTATCTCCCCTCACGCACCGAACCGACCAATCAGGTCGTGGACGAGGACCTCGGTGAACTGTCCTCAATCTTCGCCGATAGCGGCGATAACAACGAAGGCCCCATCCTGGGCCCAGGCATTCCGACTGATCCTGACCGTGACTGGGGCAACAAGAAGGGCGGGAACGACGACGCCATCACCAAAAAATGGTGGTTCTGGACCGGTATCGCTGCCGGTGCTGGACTCCTGGGCGGCGGCGGCTACCTGCTCTACGAAGGACTGAACGGGTCGGGAGGCGGAGGTGGCTACTCGGCCACTTTCCAGTGGGGCCTTCAGTAAGAACGGCAGAATCAACATGAGTTAGAGGTCGATAGCAATGAAGATTCGGTCCACGAGAAACGTGGTAGCAGCTACCGTTGCCGGCATGATGGTCGCAGCCGTCGGGCTTGGCTATTTCCCCGGCTGCGGAGACGCTTCCAGTGAGAAAGGGGCAGTCATCAGCATCTGCGGGGTCCCGGCAACGCCGGAATACGAAGACCTCGATCCCTTCAAGAGTTGCTCCTTCATGAAGCTCTGCTACAAGAAGAAAGGGGAAACCAAGTTGCGGGGTTGTCAGCTGGTGGAATTCCTCGATGCTTCGGGTTTTGTGGACGCCCTGCCCTTCGATGAGGACATCTCCCTGGTTGCCGAGTGTTACGACAGCGATCCGCTATCCCCAACTCCGGAACCCAACAATCTCAAAGCCAAGGGCCAGACCGTACCCTTCAGGCATCGTCAGGGTGACAACCTGGACCTCTATAACATTTTCCTCATGCTCCCCAGCTCCTTTGGCCCGACCATGGCCTTCGGAGATGGTGCCCTCGCCTGTGCCGGCAGTGAAACGTCCCCCTACTCAACACGCTGGGGGGCCACAGCAACAGAGCTTTACGACAGCACGGTGCTCATCGCCGGCGGTGTCGATGGACATGATTCGCAGTGCGGCGACTGGAGCGACCCAACCTGTGTCGAGAAGGCCCACAGCACGGCAACCATCTACGACCCGCGCAATGGCACGTTCAATCTGGTCGGGACCGAAGCGGGGGCCCTCATGACTCAGAAGCGGGCCTTCGCCGCGGCAATCAGGCTCCCCTCGGAACAGGTGGTCATCTTTGGCGGCGTCAACGCCACCGGCGACCCCACCAACTCCGTGGACGTCTACGATCCCGTTGGGCGCAACTTCGAAGCAGGCATGCCCATGTTGGACACCCGGTCCCGCTTCACTGCGACCCTGATCTCTTCGTCCGAAGCCGGCTACGTTCTCCTTATCGGTGGCTACGGAACCGGAGAGGCAACCTGGGAAGTCTGGACCCCCACGGTGGGAACCATCGCCAGCGGCCAACTGGCTGAGTCGCGCTGGAACCACACCTCTACCCTGATCACGTCCAAGGAAGACCCTGCGGTGAAACGCGACATGGTCGTCATCGCCGGCGGCGAAGGTGGCGGAGAACCGGGCGCTTCCACCGTCCGAGATACCCTGGAGATCTTCGACATCGATGCCAACAAGCTCGATCCGCTGCCCATCGCCCTCTGCTCTAACACCCCGGGCAACGGAACCAAGAAGACAATGCATGCCGCCGCCTTTGTTCCCAAACGACACTTCCTCTACATCGCCGGCGGGTTCAAGGATACCAAGCATGCTGAGCCGGTACAGGACATCTGTGTCTGGCACTCTTCTCAGGAGAAGTGGTCTGGGGAAGCCGGCACTTTCAGGTTGCGAACCGGCCGTGGCGCCCTTACTGCAACCGCACTTCCAGGCAACGTCGTCCTCTTCGCCGGCGGCCTCATCAAGGATGAGGGGGTCCTTTCTGAAGCGGAAACCGTCGAGATCGTCTTCGAGTATGTCAAACAGGACACGGGCGAAACCGTGGTCGATATCGGCCCTGGTGACGGCTTTCAGATTGCCATGCTCTATCCTCGATGGGACCACAATGCCATCGCCACTGCTGATGGCAAAGTGCTCTTCTACGGTGGCATAACCGGGACTCCAGCCTCCTTCTCCGTGGTCGAGAAGACAGAACTGTTCAACCCGCAGTAGAGGGCGCGGTGACCGGCGTTCCTACCTTCGTGACCCAGCTCAGGCCCCACACTACGTTTGCTCTTCTCTGCTGCGTATTATCGCTGGCGTGTAGCCGGCCAAAACCCGCGCCACAGACCGAGACCGACCACACCGGTCAGGCCGAGACGGCGCTAACTGGTACCCCCGAAGGGCTTGCGACGGGGCCCGACGTTGCCCCTCTGGCGGGCGTTGACGCAGCCTCCCGCCAGCCAGACCTTCCGACCACGGAAGATGTCCCTCCCCCCCCACTTGACGCGCGTGAGAGGGAGACCGCGGCCACGCCGGACAATCCCCTGGATCTCCTCCCAACCTCCCACAACCCCCTCCCCGCGGGCCATGTTCTTGAGGCCCTATACCAATGCGTGGAGAGCAATCTGGCTCAGATTCCCGTGGCAACCTGGCAGCGCCGTATCCATGTGCAGTTGGCCGTAGCCATGGCGCGACGCGATCCTCCCCGAGGGCTGGCGGCCCTGACAAACGCTACTGCCTCCAAACCGCTTCCCGAAGAGTCAGCTGCCGTGGTGCTGGCCGTGGGCACACACGATTTGCGACGGGCGGTCACCATGGCCGCCGGTTTTTCCCCACCCCAGAACCGACGTCGCGCGCTGGAGGAGCTAGCTGGGGCGGCCGCGGTAGAAGAGGCTCGGTGGGCCGTTGTCATTTCAGACCTCATGCATCAGCGCATCCCGAGAGAGATCTTTCTGCTACACCTCATCGAGGGCCTATCGCAGTCTCACTCGGAGGACTCCACTCTTCTCGCAGAGCGCATCATTGAGCCTCTCCTCAACGACTGGGCGGTAGCACTGCTAGCCGCAGCAGAAGCCCCGCAGAAGCTGCAGGAAGCACTGGGCAAGATCGAGACTATCGAGAGCCCTGTGGTGCGAGATTGGGCCTTGCTCCGGCTGAGCCTAGGGTTGGCAGCCTCCGCACCAGAACAGGTGGACGAGTTGATTCCGCAGGTTCAGAGAAGCCTGGTGCGAGACGAGTTGATCTCTCATCTAGCCCTGGCAGTGATTGACAGCACTCCCGAGCGGGCACTCGCCATCGCACTGCGCATTGAAGACCCCGAGTTACGACGCCGCGGTCTCGATGCCGTGGCTCGGGCACTTCTGCCCCACAAACCGGCGCTGGCGCGCTTCATGTTTGAGAAGAAACGAGAGCCCCCGCTGGCACCGGCCATTTGGCTTCCCTGGCTGGAGTCAGCCTGCCGCACCTATCCGGAGGCGGCCCCCGCCATCCTCGACAAGACCCTCAGCGACCTCCCGCCGCACGATTCTCTTGCCGGCTTGCTGAACTGTTGTCCTGGAGCCCCCAAGGCAGTCCGCGCCGCGGCCTCCATCCGTGATATTCTGGACGATCGCCTCACCCGCTGCTACGTTTGCGCCGGCATCATGCCAGACGGGCTGGTGGCCGCCCGCACTGTCCAGGACGCCAGAGTGCGCGACGAAACGCTCCTTTGTGCTCTGGAAGGGCTACCCGCCAAACAGGCTGGCACATTCAAGCTGCAGCTCACAAACCTCTCCGACCCCCTCTTGAAGGATCTTGCTGCCGTGGCGCTGGTGGCGAAATTGCGCACCGCCCATGGGGAGCAGGCAGCCCTCGAAGTAGCAGGAGCTATCGTTGACCCTTTCCTCCGGGCGCCGGCGCTGGCCGGGTTGACCATCACCGAGGACAAGGAGGTGGCCAGCACCGCCAAGCAAGCCTTCGCCACTGCCGTCAGCGGAATCAAAGATAGCTGGAGAAGAGACGCGGCCAAGGAATCCCTTGTCCGCGCACTGTGGAGTCACGATGAGGAGTTGGCTTGGCACACCCTTGCCTCCATAGAAGACCTTGAGCTGCTCTCTGATTTGCTTGGCGAGTTGATGGTCCAACCACTGCCTGCCGATAGGATTACGGCTCTGCTTGCCAGAGGGACGCCTGGGGCGCCTGCTGCTCTTGCTTGCCTCCGCAGCATCGCCATCCAGCCTTTGACGGAAAGTCCCGCCAATGAGTGAGGGGGACAGGCGCTGGACCGTCAGAGATATCCTGAAGTGGACCATCGACTACCTGCGAAGTCATCAGGTGGATTCCCCGCGGCTGGACGCTGAGTTGCTCCTCGCCCATACGTTGGAGCTCCGTCGCCTCGACCTCTATCTCGACCCGGACCGCCCTTTGCTCGCTGGCGAACTGGCCCGTTTCAAGAGCAGCGTAAAGGAGCGCCTGGCCGGACGGGCAATCGCCCACATCATTGGCAGCAAGGAGTTCTATGCGATCAGACTGCAGACGCCGCCAGGGGTCTTCGTCCCTCGCCCGGAGACTGAAGAATTGGTGGAAAAGACTCTTGCCAGGCTGCCACCGGACTGCAGCGGGCGCCTGCTGGACCTGTGCACGGGTAGCGGCGCAATTGCCATCAGTGTCCTGCGAGAACGTCCCCAGATGCTCGGCGATGCGGTAGAAGTGACCGCACTGGGAGCCACAACCGCCATCACCAATTGCATAGCGGCCGAGGTCTCCCCGAGACTGACAATCCACCACCAGGATGCCGGGGAGTTTCTGCTGGCGGAAACTGGGACCTATGATGTCATTACCTGCAATCCCCCCTACATACCTAGCGCCGACATTGATGGGCTCATGGCGGAAGTTAGAGATTACGAGCCGCTGGAAGCATTGGACGGAGGACCCGATGGCCTGGACCTCCTGCGTCGACTGATCCCTCTCATGCCAGGCAGACTAAGTGCCACCGGATTCGCCATCATTGAATTCGATGGTTCCCACCAGACTGCTGCGCTGCGGCAGTTGCTCGCTGGCTCTGGCCTGACTGCAATAACAGTTCACAAGGATCTGGCGGGACACGACCGACTCGTGGAAGCCTGGCTTAGAGCAGGCTCTTGAAATCCTGAATGGCAGGAATCGAGACCGGGTCTACGCCGCGCCCCTGAGCAACGTGGAAAGAAACCCAGTCCGCCAGCAACAGCGACGTTAAGGCTTTATCCACACAATCATGCCCGGCTAGCGGCATGGTCATCACCGGGTAACCGTACTGCTCCATAAGGCGCCCGAAAAGCTCGAAGCGGTTGGCGATCTTCGGATGCCCGTCGGGATCCGGCAAGAGCAGGAAGGCGAAACGATCTGCGAATTCAGGAGCGAAAGCAATCAACTCGTTATGGTTGATCTCCGGAAGAGCCCCGGCCAGAGCAGGGATCTTGCTGTTCTCGTTGAACTTGATTCGCCAGGTGCGCGCCACCCCGGCGGCATACATCGTATCGGTGTAGATCACCGGGATGCGATCGCCCAGAAAGTCGGCGACGCGCTTCCCCGCGGCGGAAAGATCAGCGGCCAGGAGTTGGTTGGCCAGCACGGTCAGATCACACTCCGATTCCAGCAAGCCGTCCCGGACCAGAACCTCGTGGAGCACCCCAAACATGAAATAGAGAGCGAAGCGGGGCTGGAAGTCTGCAGGCTTAGGTGGCACCTCCAGCCATGGTATCTGCAACTCAACGGCCACCTGCTGGAGTTGGCCGCCACACGATACCGTCAGATAGTGCCCACCACTACGATGGGCGTTGCTGAGTGCCTCCAACACCTCTTCGGTGTTGCCTGAGTAGCTCAAAGCAAAGACGCGGGTATCTGGGTGCGGAGCGAAGGGGAGTCGATAGTCCCTGACAACCTGCCAGCGCCACGCCGCACCCTGCTTCATTCTTAGCATCTCTACGAGACCACCACCGAGAGCAGAGCCACCCATGCCCAGCAGCATAGCGTCCACAGGGCTCGAGGAGAGAGGCGGCAGTTGCTTTACGGCAGCGACGGCCTCCAGCAATTGGCGAGGCCCTTCCTGTATGAATTGTTCCATTTGGACTCCACAGCCAATGGGTATCGTCAGCCTGATGTCGGAATCAGGATAAGGGATGTCTCAGAGAGAGACAAGGAAGGTCTCAAGCCCTAGGCGCTTCTCAAACAAAGTCTTGTACTTCTCTGCTTCCAGGCGGGTATCAAACTTGCCAACACGGACTCTGAACCACTTGCCCTTGCCCGGCAGTTCCACCGGCATGATGAAGGGCCGGTACTTGCTGTGCCTCATTTCACCCTTGAGGTAGCCGACAAAGACGTTGGCATCCTGACTGGTGCGAAAGGCCTTGCACTGAATTGCGAAGGCACCATCGGTGGGGGCCTGGGAGTCCGCTTGAACCACGACGACCCCCTCCGGCTCCGCTGCGGGGGCCACGGCAACGGGCTGTAGATTTGCGGCTGCATAAGGCGCTGGCTTAGGGGCTGGTTCCGGCTCTTCCTTACCAAGATCATCTGGGGCCAGTCCCATCCGCTCTTCGCGTCGCTGGCGCAGGGCCTTGACGCCCTGGCTCTCAGCCAGCAGCAGCTGCGGTCGCAGCTGGCTGCCAGCCCAATCGGCGGCATCCACATCTGCTTCATTCGGGAAGTACTTCTCGGCCAGTTCCTTCTTCAACTCTTCGTCCTGAACCTCGATTCGCTGGCGCACCTCAAGGCGCATTTTGGCCAGGGCATTGAGCACGGCATCATCAAGTTGCTTCTTCTCGGGGTGACGGTCGAGTCGAGAGAGGAAAGAGAACGAGGCGACCAGCGGATCTGCGCCGGATTTGTCCACTTTCTGTTGCAGCCCCTTGAAGGCGAGGGAAGCAGTCACTTTGTAGCCCGCCTTCCCCTCTTCTTTCTTCTGGCCGATAAAAAGTCCGGTGGCAAAGATGGCTCCTGACAGCAGGACACTCCAGAGCACCAGATAGAAGACGTGCCGGGTATCCAGTTGGAACTCCATCTTGTCCTTGATCTTGCTTTCGTGTCTCAGCCTCATTGACAGCCTCTACCTGACGACGCGGTTCATCCGACTTCGATGGTAGTAGTCTCTTGTAATCTGTCAAAAAAGACGGCACCCTTGGCGGACTTCAACAGAGTGAGGAGACTGCATGCGTGAAATGATCAAGACTGAGGGGGCACCGGCGGCAATTGGACCGTACAGCCAGGCCATCAAAATCACCGGTCACTCGGCCCTGGCCTTCTTCTCGGGACAGATCGCCCTGGATCCGGAGACGGGCAAGCTGGTAACGGGCGGCGTGGCGAATGAGGCCCGGCAGGTGCTGCAGAATCTACAAGCGGTTATGGCCGCTGCCGGATTTTCGGTAGGGGACGTGGCCAAGACTACCATATATTTACGGGACATGGCAGATTTCGCGGCAGTCAACGAGGTCTATGGGGAGGTCTTTGGTGACATCCTCCCGGCCCGAGCCACTGTGGCGGTAGCAGGCCTGCCACTAGACGTACGGGTCGAAGTGGAAGCAATCTGCGCGCGCTGATCGCGCCTCGATACTAAACACATGCCACAATATGCTACACCCGTCTAGTTGTCAGCAATTCCCGCAACCGTCAGTTGATCCGGGGATTCTTCGCAAATAGCCCCAAAAGTGCCTCACAATGCGACAGGCGCTTCCTGCGGCGATCTCAGTGGTAGAGCCACTCTGGCGTTGGCACGGGTGTTGCACTAGTTCCTGGTGTTTGATTCCAGTCCCCATAGTTATTGTTCCTCGTTTTTGTACCCCCATCTTGTGCGCTTGGCGTTGATACTGCATCGATGCTGAGTCAAGTCTCCGGGCAGGATTGCAGTATGTGGACTCGCCTCCAATCGTCCTGTCCCCTTCGTGTTGTCCCTCTGAGTTCTTCGATTAAGATTGTGGCGAGTCCGAGACGAAGCGGAGGCCCCTCGGGGCCTCCGCTTTTTTCGTTAAGCGCCCCGCCTGCTTCGCCGCCTGGAGAGCCAGTATATGGGT
>ERZ890953.1653-NODE-1653-length-10825-cov-4.540204_pt1 | contig 10825 bp, 7 predicted proteins | sample MGYA00521264_ERZ890953 | MGnify/ENA primary metagenome ERZ890953 (study PRJEB32303, sample SAMEA104408629) | aquatic metagenome | biome: Brackish water; feature: Chemocline; material: water | place: Baltic Sea | collected 2014-10-26T21:54:00 | depth 200 m ... | reverse complement strand
TGTGGCGTTGTTCAACAAGTCGTTGAACATGCGGATCTCCCCGTATTGGTCGTTCGGGAACCCTATAATGGGCTAAAACGTGTTCTCTTCACCGTTGATGGCTCAGAACAAAGCAATAATATGATCGGCTGCATGGGTGATTTCCCCTTCCCTAATGGCGTGGAATTTGATGTTTTGCATGTTGCTCCGCCCATCCCCAGCGAGCAAGAAATCGTTCAATATTGGCCTAGCGGGCTTGACACATCTTTTACCATCCCTATAGATGAAATTCGTGAAAAAATTAAAGAACGTGCCAAAGAAGAAGAAGCTCGTGGCAAAGAAATGCTGCTAGAAGCACGCGAAACTCTCCGTGAAAATGGCATAGAAGCACAGATCAGTTTCATGCGCGGAGATGGGGCAACAGAGATCATCGAATATGCCAAAGATCGCAGAATAGACCTGATCGTCAGCGGTGGTCGTGGGCTTGGTCCCGTTAGAAGCTGGATTTTGGGCAGCGTCTCCCGCAAACTGCTACATTACGCGCCTTGTTCGGTAATGGTAGTTAAGGGCGAAAAAGAAGATGACTAAGGTATAATATATCTTCTTTCTTGACACCTAGAAAAAGTTTTACTGCGAACACCTATTCTTAGACTAGCACACACATGGCAACTACAAAAATCCGCGTACGGCGCATTAGCAAAACAGAAGAATTTCAAAATCTAAAAGATTCTTGGGATGCGCTCCTCGTACAAAACCATCGTCAGTCCGGCTTCATAACTTGGGAATGGCTTTTTTCCTGGCGGGAAATTTATGGACAAGAAGATCAACTCTGGTTGATTACGGCATGGCAAGGCGAAGAACTCGTAGGCCTTATCCCTCTTGTACACCACGATGAAAATCTAAAGGGTTTTCGCTTTCGCACGCTACAGTCTTTAGGCTCCCCCCAACGTGATGTAAGTGGAATCTTAGTTAAAAACATGGACGGTAAGATACTCTCTGCCATGGCAGAGTATCTTGTGGAACAAAAAGATCAATGGGACATGGTCGTATTCGCTTACTATACACAGAACGACCCAGCGTTAATCGCCCTTAAACTTACATTTCAAAATGCTGGCTATGCAGGGGTAGATAAATCTTCGGAACAATTTTATCTTCAACTAGAGGGAAACTGGAATTCTTTTCGGGCAACACTCTCAAAGAATTTTCGTAAAAATTTACGCAGAGCAACGCGAAATGCCCAAGAAAAAGGTATGGTCTCTTTAAAACACTTCAAGGGGAAAGAGGCTAATTGGCATGTTTTTCAGAAAATTATCGCTCTCAATGAATACAGTAATTTTCCGATTATATACAATTCTCTGAAAGAACAAGAATTCAACAAAAACCTCCTCAAGAATATGCAAAAAAAAGCGATCTTTGACATCTTTCTGCTTTACATAGAGGATAGGCTTGTCGCTTATGAATACGGCTTCACCCACAACCAAAGATACGAATCATGGCGTGCGGGGTACGACACACGTTACGATCCCAAAGTTTCTTCTGGAAAACTGCTAGCTCAAATGTCTATCGAAAAATCATTTGAGCTGGGTTATCAAGAGGTAGATTTTTTACGCGGAGATGAACCTTATAAATTAGGCTGGAAACCTTCTGCACGAAAATACACGAAAGCTCGCTTCATCAAGAAAAACAATTTTCCAGCACTATATTTATTCATTTGGTTGCCAAAAACAAAATCCTGGCTAAAGCAGTATTTTCGAAAAAGCATATAAAATTTCAAATCTAGCCTTGTGGGGGTGTGCCGAGCAAGATAAAATCAGGAACGTTGCTATATTCTTCACTCAAAAATGATTCAATACTGAAAAAAAACAATACAGATGAAAAAAGAAAATATCCACATCCGACACATTAGCACAACAGAAGAATTTGAAAATCTAGAAAATCCCTGGAGCGAACTTCTGGCAGAAAATCACACCCAATCTGCCTTTCTCTCTTGGGAATGGCTTTTCTCATGGTGGCAAGTATATGACCAAGAGAAAGAACTATGGCTAATTAGTGCATGGCAAAATGAAGAACTTGTTGGAATTATCCCCTTAATGTTGCAGGATGAAAAAACAAACGGGTTGAATTTTCGCACATTGCTCCCACTAGGAAGTCCGCAATGTGATGTGAGTGGGTTTCTCGTAAAAAATATGCGCGAAGAAATTTTGTTTGCGTTGAGCAAATACCTACTAGAACAAAGAAAGCTATGGGATACGCTAGCGCTTAATCATTTCACGCCAAACGATCCTGCTTTAGCTTATATTAAAACCGTTTTTCAGAAAGAAGGATTGAAAACAAGAGAAAAAGTTTCTGAGCATTATTATTTAGAGCTGAATGAAAACTGGGAAGAACTTCTAGCGAATCTGTCCCGAAAGTTCCGTAAAAATTTACGCAGAGCAGCTCGTCTTGCTGAAGGCACCGGAAAAGTTTCCCTTTCACATTATTCTGGAGATGAAGTAACCTGGCAAATTTTCCAAAAAATTGTAGACATCAACCAACATGCTCGTTTTCCCTTGATATATCAATCACCAGAAGAGCAATCTTTTCACAAAGAGCTAAGTGAACGAGCTTCAAAAAAAGACCTGGTCTCTGTCTTCTTACTCTCCATCGATAATATTCCTCTCGCCTACGAATACGGTTTCACTTATAAGAACCGTTATGAGGCATGGCGCGCGGGATACGACATGCGCTTTGACCCAACCATATCTATCGGAAAGCTACTCTCAAAAATGATGACCGAAAAAGCCTTTGCTCTAAACTACACAGAGATCGACTTTTTACGTGGTGATGAAGCTTATAAAACAGATTGGAACACACAAACAAGGCTGTATACAAAAACTCGCTTTATCAAAAAAAGCAATTTCTTAGCTCGCTGGGTATTCATTTGGTTCCCAAAAATTAGAAAATCACTTAAGTCATTACTTCCTAAAAACTTGATAGAGCGGCGTTAGTCTATACGCAAAAGCGGCTAAAGAAAGTTTTCTAAAAACACCAACCCGTGGAAAGAATAGCGCATTTTCTTTCCTTAGCTGCATGTTTTGATCTATTGTCGTAACAGCAAATTTTATTTCTTCTGCTTCTAAAAATTCAATTAGTTCTGGCGAGAAAAAATCTGGCTGTCCATCAGGAAAAGCAAAAACGGGGAATGCGTTGCCCATTTCTTTTCGAATCATTTCCTGCGATTTCTTAATCTCTGCACAAGCCTCATCAAAGGGAATGCGCGTTAATAACGGATGACTATGAGTATGCGCTGCAACGCAAACGCCTTCGCGCGCTAATTCGCGTAACTCATCCCAATTAAGAGTGTCTGCCACATCGCCCTTGGCCTCTGGCTTGTTTCCGTTATAGAGAGTATCTACCAACTCCATCCCCTCTTTGAAATCGCCTGCCTTGATCTTGGCACGCAATAATTTTAGAGCAATCTCTCGTTTACTCGATGTGGAGAGATCAAATTTCCCATAGGGTGTTTCAAGCATATTGGCATCCCAATTTTGAACCGCCCAATAAAGCTTGTCCCACCAAAAAACACCAGAGCCTGGGTATGCCGTTGGTACAAAAAGAAGAGGCTGAATACCGTAACGCGCAGCAATAGGGAAAATATATTCTTTAAAATCACGATATCCATCGTCCACTGTAACCAAAACAGCCCGTTTTGGCAAAGCTTTTTGCCCATCTATTACACTCAAAATGTCATCTATGCTTACTGGGCAATAATCCTTACTTATGAGATACATTTGTTCATCAAATTGCTCTGGCGTCACACTAATCAATGAAGGATCAAGCCACGGACGATTTTCGGGATAATCAACGCGATGATAATTGAGTACGGTTAAAAAGTTATCCCCCCCGAACCCAGCTAAAACACGTGCGAAACCGCTCTTGGCTATTATCTGTAATGCCGTATTCTTTATTTTCTTTTTCAAGGACATATAGCTTACCTTTTATCTATTACGATATAATTAATCCATATTCTACCAAATCTATCAACACTAAAAGAAACAGGAAATTTATATGTATACAAAAAAAAACACTTATTTTTATCTTCTTGCTTGTACTTGCTGGATGCCAAACAAAAACCCCAGAAACTGAAACAGCTATTCCCTTGCCCAACCAAAATCAGAATGACGAAACACAAACGCCTAATCTTCCATCTCCGCAATATATAGATCCTGTTAAATTAGCATGGTTTTATAAACCCCCAGAAGATGGCACACCGCTTGCTGCATTGGCAGAAAACTTCGATACGTTTGTTCTCACCCACTATGATGAAGACGAGCGAGACGAGCTACGCGAACTAGGTGTAAATGCGCCTTTTTTGCAATATTTGCTTTTTGTGCAGATACAAGATCCTGGTTCTTGCGATAAAGAGCCATATGGAAATCAGGTAGCCTATAAAGAAGGTGATTTTTGTACGATCAGCGTAGAGCACCCCAGTTGGTTTCTTCGAGATCGCGATGGGAAAATAATTCGCAAAGATAAAAATGTATTTATGGACCCAGCGAATATCGAATATCGTGAATTCTGGCTTGCGCGTACAAAAGAATTGCAAGAGGAATATAACTGGGATGGCGTTTTTATTGATAATGTAGAAGCAAGCCTAAATAAATTTAGACGTTTAGAGCAACTTCCTGAAAAATATCCTGATGATGAAAGTTATCAAGCTGCGATAGAAGGCTTTCTGGCTTATGTATATAGTCAGTACTTCAAGCCCTATCAGCGTCCTGTTTATGCAAATATTATCGAATATGAAGAAGAAGATGTTTGGCTGCGCTATTTAAATTATTTAGATGGAGCCATGATTGAGGATTTCGCCGTTGATTATAACGACAGGTATTACCGTGAATCGTATTGGGAAACCCAATTGAACATGAGCTTGCAAGCACAAAGCATGGGTAAATCTCTGATATTAGTCTCGCAAGGAGAGATGAGCGACACAGAAAGAGCAAGATTTTCCTTTGTTACTTATTTACTTGTAAATAATGGTCTGGCTTCATTTCGATATACAGACTCAGGTTATTATGAAGACGTCTGGTTATATCAAAACTATTTTCTTGCACTAGGTAGTCCAAAAGGCACTTTCTATCAATCTGACGGAGGCTGGCGCAGAGATTTTGAAAACGGAGATGTTTTTGTAAACCCAGCATCCCATAAAAGCGAAATCAGGATTCTCAAATAAGAAAATAAAAAAACCTTCTCGTCTTAAAAAGTCCTCCAAAACAGGTATCATTTTGGAGGACTTTCTGATTATTAGGCAATGCGCGCTAGTTACTTCTTCTGAGCACGCCCCTTACGCAACGAGACAATGATAACGCCCAACAAGAAAAGCACGATAACAGCAGAGGTGGCCAAAACCGCTGTGCGCACCCAGCCTTGTTGATAGGCAATACTGGTCGCAGGGACTGTGTCTGGGATCAGGGTGGGATAAGCTCCTGGCACCGCTGTTGCAGACAAGTTTTGTGTACCCAATCCTAGCGCAGTATCAACTGCATACATCTTTTCTGCATGAACAACAATATAGTCTCCTCGCATTTCTGGTTTTAGCAAAGGATTGATCAGAGCATCGCCAGCCCACTGTAAACCCAATGGTGTACTACCCATAACGGCCAAGATACTCTTTGAAGAATCCCATGGAGCGGGGAGCAACTCCAAATATCCCAAATCTGTGTCTGGCGGAATATTGTAGCTTATTTCAATCCCATCTTCGATAGCTATATCGCTACCTGGTTCAAAGCCAGCAGGCATCGTGTCTGTTAATTCGCTAATTATTGGAAGACGAGAAGCTTGGCCAACAATGAGTAAGTGCATATTAGCACGTGCGTCATCTGGAATATCGTCGGCAAAAAATACGGAGGGTGTCAGTACCTTCCCTATGGCACTTTGACCTAAATCAGCTGCAATCTTAGCGCCCAATGCCCAACTCGGAACATCATCAGACGGGAAAACAAAACCTAATTTATCCAAGGTTGGACTATCTGTATATGGATTTGGGAATGTTCCTAGATCATGCTCCAAAGATGACGTGATTGGATTGACATCAACCAATGGAATATGCAACAAAGAATCTTGATTAACAGACATCCACAATCCATCATTATTTAATGTGGAGCAATAATCTGAAGGAACAAACTCAGCTTGCACAGAAATAACATTTCTACCGGAGCGGATCGCATATGCAGGGATATTAATATTCAGCGTTGAAACTTGATTCGCCGTCTCAGCAGAGAAACGGATACTCCCTAATACCTCGTCATTTAGTGAAATAACAGACCCTGAGGCATCGAAGTCGAAAATCGCAGAATGTGCGTAAATCACATCAAAGAAAGAATCGCCTGTAGGCATCTTTCCTAAGGGCACAAAAAACTCATATTCAAAAGAGTTATATCCTACCCCTGAGAGAGTTTGTGTTACATAGCCTAGTGAAGCAAGCGTACGATCATCAGGAACATCCTTGACTTCAATAGCATCGGCAACATTAGAAATAACCGATAAGCTCACATTTTTCCCTACACGCAGTACACCAGAGCTAAATGCCTGTGCAGCTTTTACTACTGCAGCATCTTCTGCCCCCCCCAAATACAAAACAACACGTGATGCACTCCACGGGGAAACCGCCATTTGCACGACCCCATCGCTCGCTTCTATTTTTTGTGTGGGGTTCGGGCCTGTCACTGTAGCGGGGAAGATCACTTCATTCAAAAGCGGGAGAGAATCTTGTTTTCCGACCAATATCAGATGGTCGTTGGTTTTCTCCAACTCTGTTAGTGAGCTTGCGCTAACCAATGAAATATCTTGAAGCCCTAGAGACATACGTCCAAAACTGGCCGCAATTATCATTGCAGATTGCAACTCTTCTTGTGTTGGGGCATCAGGAACAACAATTAATGCCTTTTCTGGGAGCAAAGAATCTAACTTATATATAGGACTCGGCAAAAGTGTTAAGTTAGGTACTGGCAATTTATCATGGTGGGGCAAATTGAACCCAGAAACACTACGGAGTAAAACAGCGGTTTCATGGTCAAAAAGACAGTCGATCGTGGCATCCAAAAAGATTTGAATGGAGTGCCTTCCATCTTCTCTGGTTGGATATAATGCTTCTTCTGGAAAGGTGATTTCCACAGTTTGTACACCAGTTTGCAAGAAAATCACATCAACAACATGATCATTTACAGTAACCTCCATAAGCGCACCTGAGTACTCTGAAATATCCTCAGCAAATGGTCTTGACGAACGGACAGTTGTCTCAAGCTCCAAAATTAATTTTGCCCCTGGTTCTAATGCCCAAGAATCGGGCGTGCTAAAACGGATGAACGATGTGGCAAAAGGGCCGAGCATAACTTCATCCTGTAGCCCCAACATTTCAAAAGTAATAAACTCAGATTCGCCCGGGTAGGGCGTAGGTGTTGGTGGCGCTTGTCCTTGTGCATAGCCAGATGCAGAAGGTTGAACAAGTAACATGCCTGTCAAGGCTGTTATTAATACGAGTAAACTAAGAGTCTTCTTCATTACGAACCTCCAAAAAAGAATTGCTTGTTTCCAAAATTATTGGTTTCATAAGATTAACTACATGATCCCAGGTAAAGAATTTTTCTACGCGTTGGCGTGCTGCTATACCAAACTCGCGCCTTAATACATGGTTTCCGAACATTTTTTTCATCGCAAGAGCCAAATCGTCAATATTCTCTGGCTCAACCAATAAACCTGTTCTTTCATGGTCAATGATCTCTGGCATCGCTGATTCGCGAACGCCTATACAGGGCAAAGAATATGCCATAGCTTCAAGAAGCACGTCCCCCCAAGTTTCCAGACGAGAGGGCAAAATAAAGAGATTGGCTCTTTGAAAATAAGTCTTCAGCTTCTCTCTATCCCATGCAGAAGAAAGTAGCTCAACGCCTTCCATTGGCAACCCTTCAGGGATGGCATCTCTTGTCATCACGAGCAATTTAGCCTGAGGATACTCATCTCTTGCTTGAGCAAAAGCCTTAAGAAGGATGTCGCCACCTTTGCGGTAAAAATCTCTTCCTAAAAAAAAGGCGACGGGGCTTTCACTCTCTTGCCCTAAATTTGCTTCTGGTAAAGAAGAAAAACTCACCCCTCCCCCAACAGCTGTTACCTTATCGGGTGAAAGTCCATAGTCTACGAGGAGCGACTCTCTTACAAATTTGCCACGCGTGAAAATATGAGTTGAGCGGGTATAAGCGCGTTCTTCCATACGGATCCATTCATCGAACTGACGCGGGGTGAAGGGAGACCGCCCCGCATCTGGGCGGCGCGCAGAGAGATGTGCGGTGTAATCGGTATAAATAAATTTGGGCACATCGCTCGGTTCCCAATTAGAGTCAAAGAGTAAGCTGATTTGCATAACGGAATCAATTTTTTTGCCGAGAGAACGTACACTAGCGGAAGCAAGCCGAGAGCGCGCGCGAAACGCAGGGTTATTTTGCCAATACCGCTTTCGCCAACGTCCCAAATTAGGGTGAAAAACTTGTACCGCATTCCACAATCGCGCTGCACCATGCAAAGAAGCATCGCAAATATCCACGAGTTCAAATTGACGTGCCAGTGCTTCAAAAAACAGGCCGTACTTAATCCGTGACGCAGGGTGATTCTCAATATCACCCGGAAGAACCCCTGCTATGCGAAGATTTTTCTCAGACATCTGCCTCCTCTCGCCGCTGAACACGTTCCCAAAGCGTTGTCTGACGACGGTTGGCAAAGCGCCAAAACCCTTTTAGGGCAGCCCAATTACTGTTTACCAGAAATCTCGGGACGTATAAGATCTTTCCTATCGCCCCGCTGTTAAAATAGTTACCCAGTAATGCAAGGGCATAAAAAGCAATTTGCAGCCCAAAGAAAATTTGATTCCAAGGTGGGGAGAGCCATAAAAGACCAGAACTCTCTTGTGCAGGAAAGATAAGAGCAAAGAAATTGGCTATAAATGCCAGAATCATGCCAAAAGGCACAAGTGGGCGCGAAAATTTATGAGAGATCACTTGCCAGACAATAAGCGGGCGATCAAAAGGCAAATATTTACTAGCCATTGCCATAGCCTGATAACGACCAGCATTAATACGCGCACGGCGTTCTATCTCGTCGGTTGCTGTTTGAGAAACGCGCTCCCAAGAGCGGGCATCTGGCGTATAAACCACACGGTAGCCTTGGTTGAGTACATTCATCATCATATAAAAATCATCGTTGATAATAGAATCGGGCGGGGAACCAAATAAGGGTTTACGAAAAGCATAAATTTCGCCAGTTACGTTAATACAAGAGCCTAGTTTTGTTTCTTCCTTTTTTATCCAGGATTCATACTTCCAATATAAACCTTCGGAGGAACCAAGTACACCATCACCTTTTGTGACATGTTTTGCGCCACTAGCAATGCCAACGCTAGGATCTACAAATGGCTCAACCAAAGCTTTAATTGTATTCAGACTATAAGTATTCGTAGCATCAGACATCACAATAATCTCACCGCGCGCCGCATTCATACCACGCTTGAGTGCCATCATTTTTCCCTGGCGCTTTTCTCCAGAAACCATCTCTACGCCACGATCTGCAAAAGAGCGGACGATTTCATCTGTTCCGTCTTCTGAACCATCATTTGTGATCAAAATCTGGAACTTCTCGCGCGGGTAATCCAGCTCCAGCGCGTTTTCAATTTTCTTGCCAATTGCAGCACTTTCGTTATAAGCTGCAATTAAAAGCGTTACAGAAGGTTCATAAGACTCTTTCTTATTCTCTTTGCGCTTAAATTTTGCAAAGAACCAAACCAAGGCGGGATACCCAAAATAAGCGTAAACGATCAAGAAGATCGATACCCAAAAGACAATGGCTATGATCATTGTTCTTTCCTTCCTGCTAGGGTGAAATAAAGATTGCTCAATTTTTTTGCTGCAATTTGGATGGAAAACTCCGCAACCACACGCTGACGTGCGGCTTGCCCTCGCTTAAGTAGCATTTTTTCATCATCAAAAAGGGTTTGCAACCCTACCAAGAGCGCATCTGGATCATCGGGTGGAACAATCCAACCATTTTCCTGGTGATGAACAACTTCACGCGCGCCACCAACATCGGTAAGCAGAGGTGCTAGACCGCAAGACATCGCTTCTAACAAGGCCACAGATAATCCTTCTGCAATAGAAGGTAGGACAAAAATATCAGCCATCTGCAAGAAGGGAAGCACATCATTTGTGCTGCCCATGAAGCGAATCCCTTCACCGGCCATCGCCTTTAAACGAGCTTCTTCTACACCTTCACCAACGATCATCAATTCCGCTTTCGGGTGTTTTTCCCGCAGTGCAGGCCAAAGTGAGATCAGCAAGTCAAGTCTTTTTTCAGGAACAAGACGTCCGGTGAAGATGACAAGTTGCGCATCCGGGGTGATTTTTACTTGAGTGCGCAGAGCAAGTTTCTTATCCGCACTCGGGGGCGTGAAGCGTTCTGTGTCCACGCCATTGGTTATGTTGATAAGTTTTTCTGGATCCACACCAATCCCAAGCAATTCATCCCAAATTTCGTCGCTAATGACAACAAATTTACTGACTTGTTTTCGCAAGGCTTCTAAACGTAGAGCGCCGCTCTTCTTGCGCTGCATTTTCTGTACGTCGCCAATTTCTCCGCTACGATGGGAAGTAACCACGATGGGGATTTTCATCCAACGCTCTGCCAGAAGTGCAACGGTGGCCGGAGAAATAAATTCGTGAGCATGGATCAGTTGCGGGCGTAAACGCAATAAGCGGAAAAATGATGACATTGTAAAAAGAAGCGACGCAACTATTTTGTGCCCAGGAGCAGGTAAACGATAAACGGA
>ERZ890953.1652-NODE-1652-length-10838-cov-7.555597_pt1 | contig 10838 bp, 9 predicted proteins | sample MGYA00521264_ERZ890953 | MGnify/ENA primary metagenome ERZ890953 (study PRJEB32303, sample SAMEA104408629) | aquatic metagenome | biome: Brackish water; feature: Chemocline; material: water | place: Baltic Sea | collected 2014-10-26T21:54:00 | depth 200 m ... | reverse complement strand
CCGGCGATACTCTGCGTGGTCTGCTGTACGTCGGCGCCCAGCAGCAGGCTGCCCACGGTGATCACGCCGTCGCCGCCAGTGCCCATGAAGAAGAGGGTCATGACCGCACCCCCTGCATGATGTCCATGGGGATGTCGGCCCAGTGCCGGTAGACGCTGCAGTCCTGGATCAGGACCCCGGGCTGACCCATGATGCGGTTGATCATGCGTCCCAGGTCCTCGGGAGTCTCGAGCCACATCAGGGCCGTCGTGCGAACCCGCCCCTGAGGCTGAGGCTCCTGCCACAAGGAGAGCAGCCGATGGTGGCACTCGTCGCAGGCGTGGGTGACCACCGAGTGATCGAAGTCCGGCTCGAGCAGGTGCAGGAAGATCAGCCGCTGACGCTCGCTCACCTGCGACTCTGCAGGCGAGCCCCCGAGCTCGTCCTGCATGGACCGGTAGAAGGGCCCCGGGCCTCCGCCCAGCCGGGCGGCCACCAGCTCGAGCAGCACGTCCAGATCGAAGGGCTTGGCCACGAAGCCGTCGGCGCCTCCGTCCAGGGAGCGGGCGATGGCCTCGATGTCGTTCTTGGCCGTCAGCATCACCACCACCGGACCGCCCTCGCGGTCCCCTGCCTTCATCCGCTCCAAGACCGCGTGGCCGTCCACCTCGGGCATCATGATGTCCAGCAGCACCAGATCGACGGGCTGGCTCGCCATCAGCTCCAGGGCGGCCGCGCCGCCGGCGGCCTTGGCGATGCGGTAGCCCTCGCTCTCGAGGAGCAGGCCCACCATCTCGAGGATGTCGGGCTCGTCGTCCACGATCAGTACGGTGGGGGTGGCATTGTCCATCAGGTATCCATCGGTGTGGAGGTGGGGTCCCGCAGCGGGAGCTGGAAGCGGAAGCAGGCGCCATGGCCCAGGCTGCTGCGCACGGAGACGCTGCAGCCGTGCACGGCGAGGCCCGCGCGCACCAAGGCCAGGCCGAGCCCCGAGCCGCCGTAGCGGCGCCGAATGCTGCCGTCGGCCTGGCGAAAGCGCTCGAAGATGTGGTCCTGGGCGTCCAGGGAGATGCCACAGCCCTCGTCCTCGATCTCGACGGGCAGGAGGTCTTCGTCCGGCTCACCGAAGCGCAGCTGGATTCGCCCTCCAGGCTCGGAGAACTTGATGGCGTTGCCCAGCAGGTTGTGAAGCACCTCGAGCAGCCGCTCGCGGTCCCCCACCAGCGACAGGTCGGGCGGCTCGGGCAGCAGCTCGAGGCGCAGGGAGCGGGCCTCCAGAGCCGGCCGGTGGCGGGCCACCACCTCGTCCATCAAGGGCCGCAGGGGCACCTGCACCGGCTCGAGCTGAGTGTGGTTGCTCAGGTTGCGCTGGGCGGAGAGCAGATCCTCGATCTGGGACTGCAGGCGCTTGCCGTTGGCGGCCATCACCTCGAGGGCGCGCTGCTGAGCATCCACCACCGGCCCGAGGCGCTGCTGGCGCAGCATGTCCACGTAGCCGCGGAGGGTGACCAGGGGGGTGCGCAGCTCGTGGGTCACGTTGCCCAGAAACTCGTCCCTGACCCTGTCCAACTCCTGCAGCTCGGCGTTGACCCGGGCCAGGCGATCGTTGTCGGCGCGCACCTCCGCCAGCAGCTCCTGAATCCGCACCGTCTTGCTGTGCCGGATGGTGCCCAGGGCACCGAAGACCACCGCGAAGAACACAGGGTGCAGCCACAGCGTCAGATCCAGGAGCCACCACAGATCCACCGGGCCCTGGAAGGCCAAGCCGTGGGCCGGCGGCCGCAACCCCAGGATCCCCGACAGCAAGGGAACGGGCAGGCCCCAGGCCAGACCGAACAACAGGTAGCTGTTGCGGCGAGGATTGTAAGTGTCGGCCACCAGCAGGGCTGAGCCGAACTCTCGAACCACATCCAGTGCCAAGTCCTCTCTCCAGGAAGCAGGAGCTGTAGATGCGTCTCCTACACCCCCCGCGGCAGCCTCCCGGCGCCATGTGCGAGAGATGTAATACAGCCAACGAACACGGATATTTTCCGGAACCCGAGTTCCCCTTTGCCGCAGCGGCGAGAATACAAGCTCACCACACAGCCTCCCCGGAGTCCGCCATGACCGAAGCCTTCGACCTGCACGCCCTGGTCCACTACGCGCTACGCCGCGAGGTGATGGCCTGGCGGACCTACGAGCGCCTGGCCACCCGGGCCGCTCCCGGCGACGCCCAGGCCATGCTCTACCAGCTGGTCTCCTTCGAAGAGGACCACGTTCGCCAGTACACGGTGGTGCTGCGGCCGCAGATCGAGGCCAGCGGCCTGGACCCCGACACCATCGTCGCGGCGGCCGAGGCCGAACCCCTGGACCTCGAGGGTGTGGTGGACGAGGAGCGCATCGCGAGCGCCCCCCTGGCCGGCGTCATCGAAGCCGCCAAGGCCTTCGAGCGCATGATGGCGCGCTTCTACGAAGCCGAGGCGGCCAAGGTGAGCGACCCGTTCATCCACGGCGTGCTCGATCGGCTGGCCGGCGAGGAGCGCTCCCATGAGATCTTCCTGGACGATCTGCTGACCGCCCTGGATCTGGACCCCGTGGACGACGCCGAGGAATTCCCGTCGCTGTAGGGCTCAGCCCGCCAGCAGCTTGGCAGCGACCATGGCGCGGCGGGGATCGGCGTCTTCGAGGCCCTGGACCAGATCGGCAGACAGGGCTTCGAGGTCGCCTTGGCCTTCGTTGCGAGACCGGAGCGCCGAGAGGTAGCCGTCGGCCCACGCGGGCTCGCGGGCGTACTTGGCGATCTCGCCCAACAGCTCGTCGGCCCGCTTGGGCTCGACCCGATCCTCGAGGTAGAGCTGGGCGAGGATGCGCGCCGACTCGACGTCGAAGGGCTGGCTGCCGCACTTGCCCGGGCCCTTGCACAGCCGGGTGAGGCCGGACTCGAGCACCCGCATGGCGGCCTGACGCTCGCCGCCCCGGATGCGGATACGGGCCAGCATCTTGTGGATCCCAAGATCGCCCGGGGCCTTGCGCAGCAGGGCGACGCCGCACTCGTCGGCTTCGGGCAGCCGGCCCAAGGCCTCGAGCAAGGCGACCTCGTTGGCGTGGAGCTCGAGGTCATCGGCCCGGGCGCGCTCGGCGCGCACGACGGCCAGGGCCTGTTCGACGCGGCCGTCGCTGGCCAGGGACCGCGCCAGCAGCACCGCGGTGTGGAAGTTCCCCACCCGCTGGTGCCCGAAGCTGTCAGCGAAGACCTGCAGCTCGCTGGCGGCCCGCGGCAGCTGGCCCATGGCGATGGCGGCGCGGGCACGGGGCAGCCGCACCGCCGACTCGGCGGCCACGAAGGGCTCGAGGGCGTCGAAGGCCCGGCGGTGTTCGCCGTCTTCGAGCAGCAGCACCGCCTGAGCGAACTCGGCGCCAAGGGCCAGGAAGCGCACGCGGAGATCCTCGGGGTAGGTCTCGAGGAGCAGGGCGTAGCGCACCTGAGGGTGATCGGGGGGCAGGGACCAGATGGGATCGGCGCCGAAGCCCGGCGAGGGGGCCTCGGGCGGGACGTCGTCGCACCCGTCTGTGCCGCAGGAGCCCGAGGAGCAGCCGCTGTGACCGGCACCCTTGGCCTTCTTGGGCGGGGCGGCCAGCCGTGCCGCGGCCCGGGCCTCGCGCATCACGCCGCGGGCTGCGCGCAGTCCTTCGCGGTGGCGGTCCGAGGCGAAGCGCTGGGCCAGCTCGAGGTTCTCGGCGGCGGCATCCAGCTCGCGGGCGTTGACCGAGGCCTGGACGGCCTCGAGGTTGAGCTCGACCAGCCGATCGAGCACACGATCCCGCAGTGCCTGGGCTTCGGAGCCCTCGAGCCCCTCGAGCAGCAGCCGAGCCTGGCCCGGATCACCGCGCTCGAGCAGCTTGGTGGCCTTACGGATGCGGTCGGCCGGCCCAGGAAAAATCCAAGAGAGGAGGCCCAAGGACTCAGCCCTCGGCCCGGGGGCCACCCGCCATGACCAGGGACGAGCTGGACAGATCTGGCACGGCGGCGGCCGCGGCGCTGCGGCCTGCGGCCCGGGCTTGGGGGGTGGGGTCGGGCTCGGCGTCGCCTGAGCCCCCTGCAGGCTCGGAGCCGGGCTCTTCGGAGCCTGGCTCGGGATCGGGTTCCGACCCCGGCTTGCGGAAGTGGGAGTCGAGGGGGCCGAAGCGGCGCAGCTCGTCGAGGAAGGTCAGGGTGCGCAGATCGCAGCGGTCGATGTACAGCACGCCGTCGAGGTGGTCGCACTCGTGCTGCACGGCGATGGCCGCGAAGCCCTCGAGCTCGAGGCTGAAGGGCTGGCCCTGGCGGTCCAGGGCGTCGAGCCGCACATGCCCCACCCGGTTCACGGCGCCGCGCAGGTCTGGCACTGACAGGCAGCCTTCGTAGGACCGGAGCATGTCCTGGGAGAGGAAGGTGAGCTCGGGGTTGATGATCACCAGGGGCTCGGCTTCGGGCGCGGCGGACGCAGGCTCGAGCCCCAGCACCACCAGGCGCAGAGGCACATGCACCTGCGGCGCCGCCAGCCCTGCACCTTCGTAGTCGGCCAGGGTCTGGAGCATGTCGTCGATGAGGGCTTGAGTGGACGGATCCAGGATTCGCTCGGGGGGCACCGGCTCGGCGACCTGCCGGAGCACCGGGTGTCCCATGCGGGCGATGCGAAGAATGGCCATGGTCGCACTCCTGTCGACGGACCTCCATCCATATCACCGGCTCGCCAGGTCCGCCTGCTCCGTGGGGACAGGCGGACAGGGTTCGTCCGCCAAGCCCAGCGCCGCGGCCCTCGTCGTGGTAGGAAGGGCCTGGTGCGACCTGCCTTCGGGCGCGGGCGCCGACGCGGAGCAGCCATGGCCGATCCCGACGCGATGTGGGAAGACAACAACCTGGACGCCACCCAGCCCGGCCAGCCTCTCTTCTGGACCGACACCAGCTGCATCCTCTGCTCCATCTGCTCCGCCATCGCCCCCGAGACCTTCGGCATCTCCTCCCTCGAGGACCACTGCGTCGTCCACTCCCAGCCCTCGGACGCCCAGGGCCTGGCCCGGTGTCGAGAAGCCGAGGACAACTGCCCGGTCGAAGCCATCGGCATCACGCCTCCCTCGCGATAAGAGCACCCCACAGCCCCTCCTCCCGTCCCACGCCCGGACCACACGAGAGTTCTCCCCATGTTCCTGTCAGCCGCCCTGCCCCTGATCCTGTCCGCCCAGCTCAGCCACGCCCAGGAATGCGACGCCAAGGCCCTGGTGGCCGAGATCGCCGAAGCCAGCCCGCGGGCCGTCGCCGATCTGTATGTCCAGCTGGCCGACTGTGACGCCGCCGCCGCCAACAAGGCCGCCGTCGACACCTTCGCCAAGGTCCTCAGCGGCCCGGCCGGCATCAAGGCCGCCGGCGCTGCGGTGCGCGTGGGGGCCAGCCCCGTGGTGCGGGAGTGGGTGGGCAACCTCATCTCCGACGAGCGCGCCTCCACCCTGGCCGGCCTGGGCGAGACCTGCGCGGATGAGCCCTCCCTGGTGGGCTTCTTCGTGCAGTCCGAGGTCGAGCTCGGAGAGCGCTTCTGGCGCGACCGCTGGCACCGGGGCCTGTCCGATTGCCACGCCCCGGAGATCCAGGGTCTGCTGCGCGACGCCTTCCAGGACGACGCCGTCCAGCGCGACGGCTCCCGCTTCGGCAGCGTGCTCGAGGTGTTCTGCTCGAACGCGCGTCGCGACGCCATCCCGTGGCTCAAGGCCCTGATCTTCACCACCAGCGAAGAGAACCAGCTCCACGTGATGTCCGCCTTCGCCAACGCAGCCGGTGTCGGCACCCTCGAGGGCATGGACACCGAGGCCGCCGCCGAGGCCGTGGTGGCGATCCTCGAGGTGGCCCCCAGGGTACCGGCCAAGGTGGTCGAGCAGGCGCGCATCACCCTCCAGTCCCTCGGCGCCGCCACCGAAGCCGCCAACCTCAGCGCCGTGCGCTACGCCGCTGAGCATCAGCCCGACGGCCGCTTCATGTGGGGCGCCATCGCGGTCGAGACCGCCACCTGCAAGAAGGGTGACGTCCGGCTTAGCGTCCACCACTCCCCGGTGTACGAGCCCGGACACCGCTGGCCCGATCAGATGCAGTCTGTGGTCGACGATGCCGTCCAGAGCGGCTGGGAGATGGAGCTGGCCCAGAAGTGCAAGGGCACCGGCCGCACCGAGGTGATCGTGTCCGCCGCGCCCTTCGCCGACCAGGCCGCCTACACCACCTGGCGCGACGAGCTACTCCGCGAGATCCGCAAGCGCAGCTACGCCAAGATCGAAGAGGCCGAAGCCATGGCGCCGGTGCTCGACTAGCTCCTTCGACGCAGCAAGCGCATCCGCGGGTGCAGCGCCAGGATGGCTTGGTCCTCGGGGCTCTGGGCCTCGAGCAGCCGCAGCAGCAGGGTGTTCCCTTGGGCGCGGAGGCTGCGTACCCGGTCCAGTTCCTGGTGTATGGCCGCGTGGCGCAAGCGCGCCAGGGCGAGATCACAGCGCAGGAGCAATGGATCGGTCTGGTTCAGCCACGGCAGCACGGGGGCCCAGCAGTCCGACGGATCCTCGCGATAGCCACCCGCTTCCCAGGCCGCCGCACAGGCCAGGGCCAGACCCGGCATGGCGCCGGCGAGGGACAGGCGATCCTGGGCGGGCTGGAGCAGGCTGGAGGCCTCCCGTCTCCTCCCAAGGCGTGCCAGGGCGATGGCCAGCAGGGCCTGCAGCTCGGCGGCCAGCAGGTGGAAGCCCGTCCCGCGGAGCATGTTCAGGCCGGTGCGGAAGGCACCCTCGGCGCGCCCCGGCTCGCCACAGGCCAAGGCCACCCTGCCGCGGACGCGCTCACGCCCTGCGCTGAGCTCAGGACGGTCGCAGTGCCTCAGCAACACGAAGCAGTCGGCCAGCCGCTCCCGGGAGACCCCTGGACGAAACAGCTCCAGCTCCACCTCGGCCAGGGCCTGCAGCAGCCAGGCCCGCGGCGGTCCCAGATCCCAGCGACCGACCACCACCAGCGCGCCCTCCAGCATCTCCACGGCGCGCGACAGCTCACCCCGCAGCCGCGCGGCGCCCGCCCGGGCCGCCACCAAGCGGGCGAAGGGCTCCGCCGACCACGCGCTCCGGGCTTCGTATAGCGACCACGCCGGCTCACACAGGGCGCTGATGCAGCCCCGCTGCGACAACCAGCTGGCCTGTGCCGCGGCGAGGGTCAGGCCTGCACAGGTCCCTGGCTCGCCGGGGCTCGGCTGCTCGGGGTGGGGCAGATCGGGCAGCGCGGCCTCACCCTCGGCGCTGGCCAGCAGCAGCAAGGTCGCCAGCCGCTGCTCCCGCTGCCAGGACGCGTCCACGGCGCGCGGGGCGTCCAGCAAGCGGCGGCGGGCCTCCATGTGACGCCCCCTCGCCGCGAGGTGAACCGACCGGATCAGGGCCACGTACTCCAGCCAGCCCACGGCTCCCTCCCAGCCCGCCTGCTGGGCGATGCGGAGCTCCTCCTCCGCCTGGAAGAGATCGGCATCTGCCTGCAGATCTCGGTCGCCTCGACGGGTGCGCGCATGCCCCCTCCACGCGTGCAGCACCGCCCGAACGCCGGGCTCGGGGTGTTCCTCGGGGACGCTGGCGAGCAGCTCCGACAGGTCGATGCCGTGGGCCTGGGGTGCCGGGGACAGGGCGAGGTCCCAGGGGGAGCCCTCCACCGGCTGGGTGAGCAGGCCCGGGAGCCCACCGTCCACGGATTCCACGGGCTCGTCGGCACCGGTCAGGGTCTCGAGCCAACAGGCGGTGCCCTCGGGCGTGCGCCCCTGGCGAAGGCGACCGCTCTCGACCAGGCCCTCCAGGGCGCGCACCAAGGTCCCAGGACACCCCGCGGCTTCCCGCAGCACCGCGGCCTCGAGCCTGGGGGGCAGCGCGCGCCCACCCACCATGCTGCGGAGCAACCCCTCGGCGGCGCGGTGCTCCATCCGGCCCAGCTCGAGCCGGCGCACCTGGGGCCACAGGCGCTCGAAGACCTCTGGCAGGGCAGGGTCTTCGTGCTCCCAGCAGGCCAGGGCCCTGACCCGGAGGCCCCGTCGCTCCACCACCTGCAGCAGCTCCACCAGCTCCTCCAGCTCGGCCGGCTCCGAACGCTGGAGGGCGGGCAAGGCCAAGAGCACGGTGCGATCCAGGGCGCGGTCCAACCGCACCAGCAGCTCCACAGCCCTGGCGACCCGATGAGCGGAGCGAGCCCCAGCAGCGCTGGGACCGCGCAGGCCTCGGCGCACGTGCCGCGGCACGGCGAGCAGCAAGCGCGAGAGGAGGTTGCCGGGGCCGCCGCCGGGGGCGCTCACCTGGATCACCCAGCAGCCATGCCTGCGGGCCTGCTGGCCGACCCAGCCCATCAGCTCGGGGACACCCATCCCTGGAGCCCCCTGGAGCAAGCGCAGGCTTCCGCCTCCCTCTCCCACCACGAAGTCCTCCAGCTCCTCGAGCGTGGCCCGGCGGCCGAAGATCGGCGGCGGGGCGGGCCAGAGCGCGCTCGGGCGCGGGCCTCCCCCCACCAGCAACGGACGCAGGCGGTGCAGCACCTGGTCGGCGTCGGCCGGCCGCTGGCCGGGATCCGGAGACAGCAGCTCCATGACCAGCTCACCCACAGCGGGGGGGATGCCGGCCACACGGTGGTGGGGCGCGACGGGCATGCCCTGCTCCCGAAGCAGCACGGCCTGCTCCCGGTTGTTGGCCACAAACGGCAGCTCACCCGTGAGCATGCGGTACTGGAGCACCCCCACGGAGAACAGATCGCTGCGCCCATCCAGGGGTCGTCCCGAGAGCTGCTCCGGGCTGGCGTAGGCCACCGTGCCTGCGAAACGGTCCAGCCCCGGGACCCAGGCGCTGCCCCCCTCCCCCTCGTGCCGCTCGTAGCCGGCGGTGCCGAGGTCCAGCAACTTCACGTGCCCGGCGGCGTCCGCGAGCACGTTCGAGCTCTTGATGTCGCGGTGTACGATGCCGCGCCGATGCAGGTAGCTGATGGCCTCGAGCAGGTCGTGGACCACCCGCAGGGACAGCTCGGTCCTGCTGGCGCTGCCCGGGATCCCCGCGTGACGCGCGCAGGCCTGGGCAGGCCGTCCCACCACCAGCTCCATCAGCAGGTAGATGCCTCCCTCGTGAGTCCCCCGCCCCAGCACCCGCACGATCCCCGGGTGCTCGAGCCCCGCCAGGGCCCTGTACTCCCGCTCGAGGCTGGGGGCGGCCAGGGGATCCCGGAACAGCTTGAGCGCCACGTGCTGGCCGGTGTCCGGCTCGAGGACTTCGTAGACCGAAGCCACACCACCGCGACCCAGGCGGCGGAGCACGCGCCATGGACCGATTCGGCCGAGGCCTGCGGGGGCGGGCGGGGTGGAGGACAAGGTGAACGACGCACCATGGTAGCAGCATCCGAGGGCCAGGTGCAGCCGGATGCGAGGCTGCCCGGGGGCTCATCCCTTGGCGACCGGGCGCGGGGAAACCGGATGCACCCGGGCACCCGGGGCGTTAGCGGGGGGACCTTCACCCGCTGCTCCCAACGGAGTCATTCATGCGCGCCTCTCTCCTGATTCTCTCGTTCCTCGCCATCTCCGCCTGTGATCAGGGCTCCGCCCCCGGCGACCAGCCCGCGGTCGGCGCTATCCCCAAGCTCAGTATGCCCCTGCCCTCCGCCGACGCCGAGCCCGCGCCCGACGCAGTGGTGGCCAGCTGGGCCGGCGGCCAGCTCACCTACGGTCAGCTGATGGAGGACGTCAAGGGTCGCCTCATCAAGCAGGAGATCGAGTACCTGAACGAGCGCTACTCCACCCTGCGCCGCGCCATCGACAGCAAGATCAACGAGAGCCTGCTCGAGGCCGAGGCCAAGCAGCGCGGCCTCGAGGGCGCCGACGCCCTGGCCGAAAAGATCCAGGCCGAGAACTCCACCGTCACCGACGCCGAGATCTCCAGCTTCTACGACGAGAACAAGAACCGCTTCCGCGGCAAGCCCCTCGAGCAGGTCAAGGAAGCCGTCAGCGCCCAGCTGCTCAAGTCCAAGCAGGGCGAAGCCATGAACAACCTGGTCGAGCAGCTGCGCAACCAGGCCAACGTCGATGTGGCCCTCGAGGCTCCCGAGCTGCCTCGCCTCGAAGTGGCCGTGGGCGTCAACCCCCCGCGCGGCCCCGAGACCGCTCCCATCACCATCATCGAGTTCGCCGACTACGAGTGCCCCTACTGCAGCCGCGGCTACTCCACCATGAAGGAAGTCATGGAGAAGTACGACGGCAAGGTCAAGTGGTACTTCCGCGACTTCCCCCTGTCCTTCCACCGCAACGCGGTGTCCTACTCCGTGGCCGCCAGCTGCGCGGGCGAGCAGGGCAAGTACTGGGAGATGCACGACGCCATCCTGGACAACCAGAAGGGCCTGGCCGACGGCGGGCTCGAGGGCCTGGCCGGCAAGATCGGCATCGACGTGGCGGCCTTCACCGCCTGCGCCGGCGACACCGCCAGGAACAAGCAGGTCATGCAGGACATGACCGACGGCCAGGCCGTGGGCGTCAGCGGCACCCCCGCGTACTTCATCAACGGCATCATGATCTCCGGCGCCCAGCCGTTCGAGAACTTCGAGTCCATCATCGAGCGCGAGCTCGAGAGCGCTGGCCAGGGCAGCTAGCCCGTGCCCGCGGTGATGTTCGCTTGCGTGGCGAACTCCGCACGCAGCCAGCTCGCCGAGGCCATCGCGCGCCACCTCGGCCCTCACGATCTCGAAGCTTGGTCGGCGGGCAGCCGCCCCAGCAACGTGAGGCCTGAGGTCCGCGTGGTGCTGGACGAGCTCGGCATCGACCACCGAGGCCTGCTGTCCAAGGGCTTCTACGCGGTGCCCCTCGAGGACATCGACGTAG
>ERZ890953.1650-NODE-1650-length-10852-cov-4.872557_pt1 | contig 10852 bp, 9 predicted proteins | sample MGYA00521264_ERZ890953 | MGnify/ENA primary metagenome ERZ890953 (study PRJEB32303, sample SAMEA104408629) | aquatic metagenome | biome: Brackish water; feature: Chemocline; material: water | place: Baltic Sea | collected 2014-10-26T21:54:00 | depth 200 m ... | reverse complement strand
GGTTGGTTTGCTAGGGTATCTTAGTGAAAAATTTTCAACACAGGTTGCCTGGGTGGCTTTGGTCTCTTTGCTTGCGGGGCAAACGATCTCAGATACTCTTTCATGGGGATACGTTGAATGGACAGCCATGCTTTATGGCTTTAGCGTTTTCGTTCTTTTGGATTTATGGAGATCGCACCGCGAAGATAAGTTTTTGTGGTTGGCGGCTTTACTCGTCGGTTTTGCAATGGGGACGAAATACACAACCGGGATATTGCTCGTGGCAGCCCTCCCGATCATCCTCCTGACAAAACGCGGATACGGGTTAAAATCCGCGCTGCGAGATATTTTCGTTTTTTCAGGAATTGCACTGCTGACGTTTTCTCCCTGGCTGATTAAAAATTTGCTCGCAACAGGGAATCCCGTTTATCCACTCCTTTTCCCCTCCGGCGCGATGGATATTCATCGTCTGGCACTTTATCAGGGAGACCCGGCATGGGGAGATTGGCGCGACACTATTTTTCTTCCCTGGCGAGCAACGATTTGGGGCATAGAAGCCAAAGTTGGTTATTCGGCAGAGATCGGTTCGCTGATGTTGGCTCTCAGCCCGCTGGCATGGATAGGTTGGAAAGAGCGTAGCGCGGCACAGAAAAAAACTTTGGAAACGGCGTTGATCATCACCCTAACAGGTTTTATCCTTTGGGCTGTTGCAGGACGCTCATCGCGTTTGCTGATCCAGACGAGACTTTATTTTGTTCTTTTCCCCACATGGGCTATTTTGGCGGGGGCAGGATTTGAGAGCTTTTCCAAAATCCGCGCGCGGGGAGTTCGTTTTGGGCGCATAGCATCGGCTCTTGTGCTTTTGGCTTTTGGATTCAATCTCTTTGTAACGGGCGTGAACTTTACTAAACTACGGGTTATCGAGACGCTGATTGGGGCGCAGACTCCTGCATCTTATCGAGAGCGCGCTTTGGGCACGTATGAAACGGCAATGTCCACAATCGCAGAACTGCCCGCCGATTCTCACGTCATCATGCTTTGGGAAACGCGCGGTCTTGCCTGTATCCCAAAATGTGAGCCAGACGAAGTGATCGACCGCTGGTATGCCGACATCCGCAATTACGGCTCTCCCGAAGCCGTGCTGGATGCCTGGCGCACGGCGGGATATACGCATCTGCTTTTTTATGAGCACGGCGCAGATTTTATCCACGAAGATGACCCTGCCTATACGGATGCAGATTGGGTCGAGCTCGAAGAATTTTTAGCGCAACTAAAATTGGAAAGAGATTTTTCTGGCAATTACAAACTATATTCGCTGAGGAGTACAAAATGACTGAACTACTTTGTCAAAGTGACAGCTATTTAAAAGAATTTGATGCGGAAATTATTAGCGTGGATGCCGAGTCCCGAGCAGTGGTGTTGAACCAAACAGCTTTCTACCCCGGAGGTGGGGGACAACCCTGTGATTTTGGTTTGCTGCGCGTTGATGAGACAGAATACCCGGTAAAAAAGGTGAAGAAACGCGGCGCAGATGCGCTCCATTTCATCGGCGGGGAGGCAGCGTTGCCAGAAGTTGGCGCAATGGTACACGGAGAAATTGATTGGGAGCGGCGCTATCAGCTTATGCGGGCGCATACGGCGATGCACATTTTATGCGGTGTTGTTTTTCGTGATTATGGCGCGCTCGTCACGGGCGGAAATATGGACCTGCTCAAAGGACGGATGGATTTTGAGTTCGAGACGATGCGTAAGGAATTGGTCGCAGAGATAGAGAAAGCAATTAACATCGAAGCTCAAAAAGGATATGATGTAAAAGTAGCGGTTTTGCCGCGCGAAGAGGCTTTCCAAATTCCCGATTTGATTCGAACGAAGATCAATTTGCTCCCAGAAGGGATTGATGAAATCCGTACGATCGAGATCGTTGGTTTGGATTTACAAGCCGACGGTGGTACGCATGTTCACAATACTTCGGAAGTGGGCGCGCTGCGCGTAACCAACTACAAGTCGAAGGGGAAAATTAATAAGCGGATCTATGTGGAGGTAGAGTGATGAAATATAGGCAGCTTGGCTCTACGGGGATCGAAGTTTCTGCGCTTTGTTTGGGCACAATGCAATTTGGTTGGTCAGCAGATGAAGCAACTTCTTTTGAGATTCTTTCGGCGGCGTATGAGGCGGGCATCAATTTCATTGATACCGCTGATATCTACTCTCGCTGGGCAGATGGGAATCCCGGTGGCATTTCAGAAAAGATCATTGGTAAATGGTGGAAGCAAGCCCAAATCCCGCGCGAGAACCTGATCATTGCGACGAAGGTGCGCGGAATGATGGGGAATCCGCCTACCGAGGGGTTATCCGGAAAACGAATTCAGAAAATGGTTGAAGATTCTTTGCGTCGTTTAGATGTTGAATATATCGATCTGTATCAGGCGCATTGGGCGGACGTGGATGTGGAAATTGAAGAGACTTTACGCGCTTTTGATGATTTGGTAAAAGTTGGTAAGGTGCGCGCGATTGGCTGCTCGAATTATTCTGGAGCGCAATTGCGGGAGGCTCTCGAAGTTTCAGAGAAATTTGGTTTGGCGCATTATGAGACGCTCCAGCCGCATTATTCTTTGGTGCATCGAGATGAATATGAAGCAGAATTGGCTGAAGTTTGCCGCGAAAATAATGTTGGCGTAATTCCTTATAGCCCGCTGGCGGCAGGCTTTTTGACAGGGAAGTATAGGCGAGATAAAAAAGCAGTTTCGGTGCGCGCAGAGGGGATGGAAAAATACTTTACAGAGAAAAATTGGACATTACTCGAGGTGATGGACGAGATTGCCGCCGCGCACGGTGCAACAGTGACGCAAGTAGCACTTGCTTGGCAATTAGCTGATCCTGTAATTTCTAGCCCGATCATTGGCGCAAACTCTATAGCGCAATTGAATGATAGTTTGGACGCGGTGGAGTTAGTTTTGAACACCGAAGAAAAAGGCAGATTGGATAATTTGTCGGCTTGATTTTCAATGCTAAAAGCTCTTAAATGGGCACGAAAAGAGAGATATAAATGCAATGTTTAGAGAATGATTTTGTTGTATAGTATAAATCCATCTTGTATCGGAGAAGCCTATGACGGCAAAAGTAATTCTTAACCCATACTCGGCACGTTGGCGAGCGAAAGAACGTTTCCCTGAAGCTGAGCTTGCCCTTAAAAAGAACGGTGTTGATTTTGAAGTTGCTGTTTCTGAGAAAAAGGGACATAGTGTTGAGTTAGCAGAGCAAGCCATAAGGGATGGTTTTTCCCCCATTATCGCAGCGGGTGGTGACGGGACAATAGGTGATGTTGTTCATGGGATGGCAAATGCTACGCCTGAAGGTGAATCTTTACCGCCTTTTGGAGTTATTCCCTTAGGCACAGCAAATGACCTGATTTCTAACCTAAATATGCCCACTGATTTAAATGAGATGGCAAAAAATATCGCGGCAGGCAAAACGCGCCTTATGGATTTATGCGCAGTAAATGGGCGTTATTTTGCCAACAACACAGCCATTGGTCTTGAGCCTGTAGTGACAGTGATTCAGGAAGAAATCGGTTGGCTCAAAGGTATTCCACGTTATTTATATGCCGCTTTGTTGGCGATTTATCGTGGTACAAGTTGGCAGGCAGAACTTAAATGGGATGATGGAGAATATACCGGCCCCATTTCTCTCGTTTCTATTGGGAATGGTGCTCGCACAGGTGGACTTTTTTATATGACCCCTCACGCCGATCTCTTTGACGGGAAGCTGACCTTCACCTTTGGCTATGTTGCGTCACGCTTACGGATGTTGGGCTTGCTTCCGTTAACGATGAAATCTGGCGAGGGAAGCTTTGTTGAAAAAGATGATATTCACGAAATCAATACAACGCACCTATCTATCAAACTGGTAGATAGCACCCCATCCCATGCTGACGGAGAAATCTTCAACCGAGAACTCTATGAAGCAGAGTATCATATTTTCCCCGCGCGTTTGCCGATGTTAATGCCTTAAAAGAATAAATAATGATGAATTTGCGAACCCCGATGTTTTTCGGGGAGAAGCAATCTCTAATTCAATTGAGACTGCTTCGTCGCAAGTGCATGCCTTTCGCAGAAATAATTCAAAGAAATGAGCGAATTCGCTCATTTTTCATTTAAGCGCACTCCTCCATTTTGCTCTATAATTGCCTATATGAAAGTAAAAATTATCAGTATCGCCGTGCTTGTGCTCGCTTTTGCGATACTCATCGGCATTCTTTTTAGAATAAATTACACATTCACCGCAGAGCTTTCAGGCGGAGAGACTTTTCGTGTTGGATGGATGGGAGCACGTAATTTTCTCTTTGAGAAAGAGAACCCTTATCTGGCAGAATCGGCAATAGATACACAAATTGCTATTTATGGTCAGCCCGCTGAAGAAGGTGAATACCCCTATCGTTTGGATATTCCCTTTTACCTACTCGTTTTTTATTTCCCCTTTGCCTTTATCGAAGATTTTTCTCTCGCCCGAGCCCTCTGGATGAGCTTTGCCGAAGTCGCCCTTTTTGGCGTTGGATTTCTAATCATCAATTTAGCAGAATGGAAACTCTCTCATCTAAATCTCACTTTTTTCTTTCTCGCTCTTTTTTTTAGTTTTTACGGACTTTATCCACTTCTCGATGTGAGCGTAGCTACCTTCACTGCGCTTATTCTGCTTCTTTCTTTAATCGCTTTTCGCGAAAAAGAAGATGCGATGCTCGGTTTTTTGCTTCTCTTTAGTACGATCCATTTGCAAAATGGGGCGTTGCTTCTTTTCTTTCTTATCTTTCTCATTGTCACGACAAAACGCTGGCGAGTATTCTCTATTTTCGGGATGAGTCTTACTGTTGTGCTTATCGTCACCCTCATTATCTCCTCCGATTGGATTGTCCCTTACCTTGGCGCACTTCGTGCAAATCTGCGTGTCGGGCAAGGTCTGCTTTTCAACGAAACACTTCAAATCTGGAGATCAAACGATGGTGCATTAATTGCAAATATCATCAAATGGCTGGCTCTACTTATTCTCTTTACTGAATGGCGCATTGCACGCGGAAAAGATTTCATCCATCTTCTTTGGGTGGCAAGCCTCAGCATTGTCCTCACGCCATTTCTCAATATTCGTACAACATCAGCCCTTTTTCCTCTTCTCTTTTTGCCCTTTGCTCTTTTCTTGAAAACAGCTCAATCTCGCTGGAAAAACGCTAAGTGGTGGATTCCCATTTTCTCAACCCTGCTTCTTTCCTCATGGGTATTTTTCGTTCAAATGAGTCATTCTCTTGAAATTCTTACCTTTATTTTGCCTGGCACTCTCTTCCTCGCCCTCTATTGGATGCGCTGGTGGCTCATCCGTCCACTGCGTACCTGGGCAGACCAAATAAAATGAGCAAACGCGATTATTTCCTCATCTTTCTTTTTTCCCTTGCACTGGCAATTGGTATCGCAGCCACGCAATCCACCTCTGGCTATATGGATGCCGATTATTATTACGCCACGGGCATTCAACTTGCCGAAGGAAAAGGCTTCACAGAACCGTTCTTGTGGAATTATTTGGATGATCCCTCCGGAATTCCTCACCCATCTCACGCATATTGGATGCCCCTAACATCTATTCTCGCCGCAGTGGGAATTCGCCTCGCTCCTGGATTTGGGTTTGATGCCGCGCAAATAATTTTTATCCTCCTTTCAGCTTTGATTCCATTAATTACTGCAACTTTGGCATTTTCTCTCTCCTCCAGACGCGACCTTGCCCTCGTCTCCGCCCTCCTCGCCCTCTTTAGCGGATATTATGCTCCATTCCTTACCACAACCGATTCTTTTAGCCTCTATATGGTCTTGGGCGGGAGCTTCTTCCTCGCGCTGAAAATTCGAAAAAATTGGGTCAAAGCCATCGTTCTAGGATTTCTCGCAGCCCTTTTCCACCTCTCCCGCGCAGACGGAGCGATTTGGCTTATCTTTGCGGCAATACCCCTCTTTATCTCTTTACGAGCGGGGAAAAAGAATTATTCACCTTTTCTTTTACTCTTTGTCTCTTATGCCCTCCTCATCGCCCCCTGGGTTTTGCGCAATATCAACACTTTCGGTACACCTCTTGCCCCAAATGGTGATCAAATGCTTTGGTTTACCTCCTACAACCAAATTTTCTCCTACCCAGCCGGGACCCTTTCTCTAGAAAGCTGGCTTGCCTCGGGATGGGATGAAATCATAAAAACGCGCCTTTGGGCACTGAAACTTAATTTAGGCACAATGCTCGGTGTGCAGGGTGCAGTTATTTTGTTCCCTTTTATTATTTTCGGCGCGTGGAAAGAGCGAAAAAATCAAATTGTTTCTCTCGGCGTTTTTGCGTGGCTCACAACTTTTTTTGTGATGTCGATTATTTTCCCCTTTGCCGGTGCGCGTGGCGGGTTTTTCCACTCGGGCGCAGCACTGCAACCCTTATGGTGGGCACTTGCGCCCATTGGCCTAGAACAAGCAATTAAATGGATTGCAAGAAAGCGTCATTGGCGAGTTCGAGAAGCGCGTCAGGTATTTTTAGCGGGGCTGGTCGGAATGTCTCTTTTGCTAACGGGAGCAATTTTATGGGGGCGGGTACTCTCGCCTCTTGCACGGGAGCAAGCCCAAATCAGGGGTGTTTCGCTTTATTCTTCCATAGAAGAAATTATTTTAGCAGAAGATGAAGATGGCGAGCAGGCGGTCATCGTATCTAATCCCCCTGCTTATTTTTTGGCATCAAATCGCTTTGCGCTTGCCCTCCCAGAAGGGGATATCCAAACTGTTTTTGCGCTTGCTTCGCGCTATAATGCAGAGTGGCTGATATTGGAAGAAGGTGCGATCACAGATGGTTTTCAACCCCTTTTTGATGCCCCCGGAATGCAAGAAAATTTGACTTTGATCGAAGAAGTGGAAGGAGCAAAAATCTTTGTCATCGAAACGGAATAATTTAATTTTGGCTTTTGCCACCCTTTTGAGCATGGGCGGATATTTACTCGCCTCTTCACTAAAACTTCGCATAGGCTTCCCGTTGGACGATGCGTGGATTCACCAAACCTATGCCAGAAATTTAGCCGAATGGGGTCAATGGGTATTTTGGCATGGGCAAGTTTCGGGCGGCTCAACCGCGCCGCTTTGGTCGGCATTGCTTGCCTTGGGTTATTGGCTAAAAATCCCCTTTTATTTTTGGACTTTTGCGCTTGGCGGTGTTCTTTTGTGGGGAATCGCCCTTTTAGCTGAACGATTTTTACGCCAATCCCTCCCTTCTTATCAGAGCGAAATTCCATGGGTAGGAATTTTCTTCATCGGCGAGTGGCATCTTGTTTGGGCTGCTGCATCGGGCATGGAAACTTTGCTATACGCCCTTTTGGCAACAACGGTTTTGATTCTTTTGGCTTTAGGCAAACGCAACTTTCTCCTTTTGGGGGCATTGGTTGGATTGAGCCTTTGGGTGCGACCTGGCGGCGTGACGCTCTTGGGTCCTGTCGTTTTTGTTGCTGTGTTTTCTGGTGAAAATTATCAAAAAACGTTCCGCGATCTATTCAATATAGCCTTAAGCTTTGGGGTTTTTCTTTCCTTTTATCTGCTATTCAATTTAGCCATAACAGGAACACCGCTCCCGAACACTTTTTACGCAAAACAAGCTGAATACGCTTTCGTGCGTGATCTTGCTCCCCTCTGGAAGCATTTTCTAAACGAAATTCAGCTCCCGTTGATTGGTGCAGGCGCTTTGCTTTTGCCTGGTATTTTCTACTTCATTTGGCATTCTCTGCGTTCTCGCAACGTCGCCGCTCTCGCGGGTGTGTTTTGGTTTCTCGGTTATACCGCAATTTATGCGTGGAAACTCCCCGTTGTTTATCAGCACGGGCGTTATATGATGCCTGCCATGCCCATCTTCTTTTTATGGGGATTAAGCGGAACGCTGCAACTTTTTGAGAAAGCCAAATCCGCGCAAAAAGGACTACTCTCATTTGGATGGGGAACCGCTCTTGTTTTGGTCTGGGTTGCTTTCTATGGGCTTGGTGCCAATTCCTATGCAGAAGATGTGTCCTTCATCGAAAGCGAAATGGTCGTTACTGCAAAGTGGGTTGCTCAAAACCTGCCGCAAGATGCACTGATCGCAGCGCATGATATTGGTGCGTTAGGCTACTTTGATGGGCGGGAACTCGTAGATCTGGCAGGATTGGTCTCTCCAGAAGTGATTCCTTTTATAAGCGATGAAGAAAAACTCAAATCTTATCTAAATAGCCAAAATGTTGAGTATCTGATCGTTTTCCCGTCTTGGTATAAAACCCTGTCAGAAGACCTGCCTCTTGTGTATAATACGGATGGTCTTTTTGCACCAGAAATTGGTGGAGAAAATATGAGCTTATATGAATGGACCCAGTAATGGCTTTGCGATTTTTTTATAATGTGCCTGTGAAAATGCTGTGCATACTCGATTAAAAACTAGGGATAAGAGACAGTCATGGAAAAAATAAAATTAGTTGTAGTAGATGATCATCCATTGTTTAGGCAAGGTGTTGTAGACGCTTTGTCGCTAGAACCAGATATGACTGTGATCGGTCAAGCATCTGGAGGGGAAGAAGCTTTGGATATAATACAGTCTCTTTCTCCAGACATTGCCGTTATTGATGTCAATTTACCAGGTTTAAATGGGCAGCAGGTCGCTCATCGAATTGTTCAAGCTAAACTTCCTACGCGTGTTTTGTTGCTTACTGGTTATGATGATCTTGAGCAAGCATTGCATGCGGCTATTGCGGGGGCTGCTGCGTATTGTGCGAAAGAAATTGGTCCCAGGCGTTTGATTCAAAGCATCCGTGAGATTTATAAAGGGAAATATGTTATTGCAGATCAGGTTTTCTCCCGCGAAGAGTTAGACGAGTGGATCAAAAGCAATATGAGAGATATTAACCGCACTTATAGCGAGCCAGGAACTCCATTTCATCCTTTGTCAAAGAGGGAAATGGAAGTTCTTTCTTGTGTAGTGCGTGGTATGAGCAACAAAGAGATCGCGATGTTGTTGGGTATTAGTCATCAAACGGTCAAGAACCATGTTACAGCTATTTTAAGAAAATTTGGCGTTGAAGACCGCACGCAAGCTGTTGTTTATGCTTTGAAGCGCGGTTGGGTTCAATTAAATAACGATGATGAGCAAAGCGTTTAGGAGAAATTTTAATGGTTTTATCCCAAGCTAACCAAGATGTGCAAGGAGAGAGTCTAGATATTCAGGCCGAACTGGACGAGACTGAAAGCTCATTGCGAGAAGTAACATTAATGATTGAGCAAAGCCAGGATGAAGTAGGGAAGTTGACACAAAGAAATGCTGCGATTACAGCTCATTTGCAGCAAGTCAAATCTGAAATCTCCCAAATGTCCGCTGAAGAAGTACGTTTGGCATATGACTCTGCTCTGGAAGCACAGCAACGCCTTCTTGTAATGAGAGGTCAGCTAGACAAATTACAGAACGATAAAACACACCTTGAGCGGTACAAAAATGTTTTGCATCAAGCAGATAGCTCAAGTAGAGGAATTTTAAGTCAAGTCGGTGGTGCTAAGCAAACTGAAGAAAATAATATCGAAATGATTGTTAATGCACAAGAAGCCGAGCGTCAGCGCCTGTCACGTCAAATGCACGATGGGCCAGCACAAGCCTTGTCTAATTTTATATTACAAGCTGAAATCGCAATGCGACTCTTGTCTGTTGATATTGAGCAAGCTAAAGATGAGTTGAATAGTTTGAAGGCTTCTGCAATGCGAACTTTTCAGAAGGTTCGTAACTTCATATTTGAGCTTCGCCCAATGATGCTTGACGATTTAGGATTAATACCGACTATTCGCCGCTATGCAGAAACCTATAGAGAACAGTCTGGAATAGAGATAAACCTTCTTGTCTCAGGAACAGAGAGAAGATTAGAGCCATATCTTGAGGTGATGGTGTTTCGTGCCTTGCAGGAACTTTTAGGGAACGCATCTAGACATAGTCACGCTAGTATAGTCAAAGTTTATGTTGATGTAGGGGGGAGCGTTCTAAAGGTTAGCGTGGATGATAATGGTAAAGGCTTTGATGCTGAGATGGTTAGCCAAGGGAATAGCTTAGGATTAAAGCTCATTCGAGATCGCGTTGAGATGTTGCGTGGTAGTTTTGATATTGACAGTTCTGTAGGAAAAGGAACTCGAGTTTCCTTTTCTGTTCCATCCGGTAATTAGCTTGCAGAATTGTAAGCAAGAAAATCCCTCCCCCTCTTGTTTTTTTATATAAGAGGTTTATAATGTAGTCATCTTCAAAATGGTGAAGAAATTATCAAAAAAAGGAGGTGCTTTCACATGTTGTTTTCCCCGAAAGAGAAAGGCCAAGGTTTGGTAGAGTATGCTTTAATTCTTGTTTTGGTAGCTGTTGTTGTTCTTGCTGTATTAACAATACTCGGACCGATTATTGGTAACGTATTCACTGAAATCAATACATCGCTATAAATTTAAAGATAACCATAAAAAAAGGTGGGATGTTGCCTCTGGGCAGCGTCCCACCTTTTTCCTATAAGGTTGGGTAATTTTCCTGCTATAATTCATCTGTTTCTATTTTAGGTATCTAAACTGATAAAGATATTTTAATCGGAGACTTCGTTCTTCTGGCTTTAGCTGAATATAAATCTATTCTGAGGCTTAGGCGAAAACTTTGTTGATCTGGAAAAAGGAGCCAATTATGCGTCGTGGAAGAATATTCATTTACTTAGCTCTAATTTTGCTGGTTGCTCTAGCAGGGGCGTTTTTGTTTCTTAGATCTCAAGCTGAGCCGGACGTAACAACTGCCCCAGCCCCTGTTTTAGTAGATATTGTAATTGCTAAACAAAAAATCCCGCAGGGCGAAA
>ERZ890953.1648-NODE-1648-length-10862-cov-13.735727_pt1 | contig 10862 bp, 15 predicted proteins | sample MGYA00521264_ERZ890953 | MGnify/ENA primary metagenome ERZ890953 (study PRJEB32303, sample SAMEA104408629) | aquatic metagenome | biome: Brackish water; feature: Chemocline; material: water | place: Baltic Sea | collected 2014-10-26T21:54:00 | depth 200 m ... | reverse complement strand
TCCAGCTACCAAGTGGGCCTGGTCCGATGGCTGCTCAATCAGTTTGAGTTGGACATCCCCGTGGGTGCCCGCAACATCATGCACCCGAAAAAGTGTGTCTCGGACTGGCATTACCGGGCCTACGGGGACATCCCACCGGCCACAGAGTATGATGACGCCGCGGAGGTCCTCTACGGGGTGTGCGATGAGAACACCGTTCTGGTCACCGGGGCGGCCCTCACCAATGTCCAGGACGCCATCCGTCTGGGGTCCGGCCTGGACAGGCCCTTCACGCTGGGCCTGTGGAACCCTCAGGGCGGTTTTGCCGGGGAGGGTGTAGTACCCCCGGAAGACCAGTTGGACAAGTTTAAGGGGCTGTCAACGTGCCCCACGTTCAACTTCAACGGGAACCCCAAGGCGGCGTTCGCTTGCCTGGAACATCCTGGAATCAAGGAACGACGGCTGGTGTCCAAGAACGTCTGTCACGGGGTGGTCTACAACCAGTTCACCCACACGTTCCTGAAGAAAACCACGGATCCCGGTCTGGGGTTGCAGCTCATCATGCAAGGGATGGAAACCTACCTGGAACGGAAACCCAAAGGCAAAAAGTTCCATGACCCCCTGGCTGTCTGTGCTGCCATCGATCCCACCGTCATCACCTGGGCTGAGGTCGAGATGTACCGGGAGCGGGGTAAGTGGGGGGCCCGGTTGAAGCCTGGTTCCGGCACCTGGATCTCGGTCAAGGTGGACACCCTCAAGATGGTCGAAATCCTTTCGGAGTGTTGACATGACTGCACGCACACATTTCCTTCTGTCCGGCACCTTTGCTGTCCTCGGGTGGGCCCTGGTTGCCTCGGGGACTTCTGAGGGGCTTTTCGTTGCTGCCCCCTCAACCGTGATATGCCTCATCGCATTGGGAGCGCTGCTGGTCAAAGCCCAGAAAATGAGTTGGCAGGCAGACCCGGAACACAAGATCGAGGGGGAGCTTGACCCCAATCTCCTGGATCCCAACTTCAAAGGGTACGCACCCCGAGGGGACGGTCCCCAACGGGAAACCTGTGTAGGGTGTCCATGCCTGGAGGAACAGCCACGGGACCTGAAAGAGGGCGTCAGAATCGAACCGTTTTGCTACTGGTACCAGAGTTGGGTCAATGTGAACGATCCTTGCGGCAACCGGTTCGAAGTGAAACCTCAGATGACTCAAGAGGAACTGGAGGACCATTGCGCATCACAGCCTGAGTACACCGAAGAACAGATGGCGCAAATAAGAGAGATGCAGAGCAAAGCAAAGGTTGACAAACCGGAGTAAATGCGGGACAAGGGAATTTCTGGAGGCCCCACGATGAAGGTTTTTAGGCAGTACCTCAACAAGAGCTTGAACGCTAACAACTAGCGGCCTCCCCTCCCACCTCCCTGTTTTGAGATGGACCCAGCGGGTCGCCGCCGAGGTCTGTCTCATGAAATCGTATCCAAGAATCGACAGTGTGTTTCACCCCGATGTTAACCATGTGTTTGACAAACTGGACGGATCCAACATCCGTGCAGAATGGACCAAGAAAAAAGGATTCTGTAAGTTTGGACGCCGACGCGGACTGCTGGACGACAGCAACCCCATCCTTCAACGTGCCCCGGATCTTATCCTGGCCAAGTATGGAGACAGTCTTTCCAGGATTTTCAGGGAACAGAGGTGGCAGAAGGCCATCGCCTTCTTCGAGTTCTGGGGTCCGAATTCTGCATATGGTGGGCATGATGAGAACGAGCAACAGGATGTCACGTTGATTGACGTGGCCGCGGACAAGAAAGGTATCGTGCCCCCTCGGAATTTCATGAAGCTGTTCGGGGATGTGGACCACGCGGCGCTGCTTTACCAGGGGCCGGTGTACTTCAGCATCCTCGACCAGGCCCGTGATGGGACGCTGGAGGGTATGACATTTGAAGGAATCGTCTGCAAAGGACCGTGCACCAGGCCAGGATTGCCGATCATGTCAAAGGTCAAAAACAAAGCATGGCTGGAAGGACTGCATGGTTACTGCAATGGGGACGAAGACCTGTTCAGGAGATTGCAATGACATCGAGTAGCGTTTCAATAAAGTGCGGTTTTTTGCAATGACCTTTCTTGAAAAGGCACTGAAGGGACTGATGGACAACGCTGATCAAGTGGATTGCGAGCCCCTCTACCCCTTTGCACTTCCCCACCCCAACATTCCCACTGGGAACCCCGCCCTTGATCTCTTCCTCGGTGGCCCGCTCAAAGATGGTGTGAGCCCCTGCCCAGGCCTTGGCCGAGGAGAGATCACTCTTTTGATTGGTGGAACAGCCAGCGGCAAATCCACCCTGGCCAAAAGGATTGCGCACCATTCAAGCAAGTGTGGTCGAAAAGTCCTGTACGTGGACACTCAATGCCAGGAGATGTCCAATTTCATTGGATGCCCTGGGATAGCCCACGTACATGCCACCACCCCCCCGGATCTCCTGGACCTGTTGCCATCCAAAGATCAACCAGACCTGGTTATCCTGGATGACGTTGTCATGGGTTTATCCGCCAGACCCCTCGGTACTGTTTGGCACCAATTATTGCCTTCGTTGACGCAATGGGTGTCCGACAGTAATGCAGCGTTCCTGGCTCTGGCACCCGCCAGAAAGGCCATGCCCACGCATGAAAACGTGCACATCAAACCCGCGGGAGGTAACTCCTGGGCATACTTTGCACACCTCATCATCACCATCAAACCACATCGGTTCAAAGACACCAATGATGCGGGGTTTTGTGTCAAAGCTCAGATCACCAAGGATCGGCGTAGTGCTGGGGATAGGGAAGATGTGTTCCGACTAATGTCCGCAGAGGATTTCCAACACGGACGAGGCTTGTAGGAGAGAGCGATGGCGAATATATGGGTTCCCGTTAAATGCCCAGGATGCGATAAACCCGTTGATGGGGAGGGTGTCCTGGTTGCAACCGTCCGTGTCACCAACCGTGTTGCTTACCGCAGCTACGGGGACGACACCCCCGACAAAGTGCGCCCCCTGTTCCGTGCCCGCAGTCCTCGGGTCATGTGGCACCTTGACTGCCTGCCCCTGGCTGTGAAAAAACCATTGAATGCCTGACAAAGCCAAATTCAAAAAGCTGCAGGAGATCGGTTACGCCATCAACCCCTGCTGTGCCCTTTGCCTCCACGGCACCTTCAACGAGGGCCTGTGGGGAACCTGCGACAAACACAAGTACATCCATGGCAAACACACAGGACGTGCCCGAGGTGTGTCGATTTTTCTCACAGGGGGGTGTGGTAGTTTTGAACCGGATCCCGAATCCCTAGCTTTGCTGGGGGCCCACCGGGAATTCTTTAGCGACTAGATCTCAGCAACGGAACGATGATAGGCCGAAGGGATGGCCTCTCTGTGGCAAGCTGGATCCACCGGGCCCTGCGATCCGAAGCCCCCATCTTGTCCACGTTGCGTTTCCAGTCAATTTTGTGGCCCTTGATGGTTTTGAAAATCCGGTCGGCCAACGTCATCTCACCCACATCAAACAAATTCGACGTGTAGGGTACTGACTGTGACACCAGGGGACGGATCTCACTGATGTTCACCTCACCACCGTTATCAGAGATGATGATATCCCCGGTACCTGCACCGAACATATACAGGTGAACTTGCTTGGCGGCTTTGTCATGCCTTTTGAGCGTGGCTCCCAGCAAGCGGGCGATCTCACGCCAGTTAAATGAGTTGAAGTCTTTCCGTGCGGTTTTTGACATGTTAGAGGTCCCCTTTCCGTACAGAGAACTTATTAACAGAAAAATGATACCTGCCCGTGACTGACCGCCGCCAGGCACGTTTAATGTAAAAGGGTCCGTAAAAAAGTTGTTGCCGAAGGCCCTGGAGATTCAACGACTTATAAAATAGTCGAAAATCGCGTGGCAAAAACCCCGTCCTGACCGGCATTACATACTAGGGGTCTCGATCAAATCAGCCTGCGAAGGATTTAGGTACGACGGAAACCGCCCCCTCCCGTATCTCAGGAAGGGGGCGTGCTAGATGTTATTCTTCGATGTCAGCGTGCCAGTAGGACACAGTGACCAGGAAGTCCCTCCAGGTCTCGGGCATTCCGTCCTCCCAGATGGCCCTGCAGTTCCCACCCGGCAACGACCGCGGGCGAACCGGCTTGGTACGCAGCTTCATGTGGGCCTGCGTGGGCGTCCGGTCCTTTTTCCGCTGGTTGCAGGTGCTGCAAGCAACCACCAGATTCTGCCACTTGGTCTTACCACCCTGAGCCCGCGGCACAACGTGGTCCAGGGTAAAGCTCTTGCGGCTTACCTTGACACCACAGTACTGACAGGTCCCCTTGTCCCTGGCGTAGAGGTTGGTCCGGTTCAGCTTGGCAGTCCTGCTAAACACGTTGACCACCCTGGTCAGGAAACGAACGACGGAGGGCATCGGGAAGACCCGCTGGGCTGACCGAACAATCCGGTCATCATACTCATGCACGACCTCAGCACGACCCGAGCAGATCAGGGTGAAAGCCCTGCGCCACGGGACACGCCCAACCGGCATGTACGATGAGTTCAAAACGAGTACCTCAGACATGATGCACCTCCTCTGCTCCTTTTTACTACAGGGCTATTCGTTCATGTTCCAACATTACTCTCCTCACGGGAAACTGAAAGGAATGACAGTGTGATTTAAAAAAGCGACCCTAACGGGATTTGAACCCGTGTCGCGGACGTGAAAGGCCCGTGTCCTTGGCCATGCTAGACGATAGGGTCAAACAGCAGCGGCAGTTTCTTACCGCCAAGGTGGCTGCGTTTTCAAGCGCAACCGGTAGGGGGCAACCTGGAATCGAACCAGGATATCCTGCATTCCTACAGGCGTCCTTCCATATTAGACGAGCGCTCTTCCCCCGTTTTTTCTAGGGTACCTGTTCTACGCCAACCCATCCAAAACTGAGCCCATGAAATTCACCCCTTGGCTCCACAACTCAGGGCATGTCATGGCGAGTAAGTTCTTAATGAACTCATTAACCATACGTTGGTATGTCAATGAGTTCATATGTGGTAATCCACGACCACCAAAATATGTCCTGATCTTAGCCAGTTATACACGGGCATACACAGAACACACCAGAACATTACCAATGTGGTTAACCCAATGGATTGAAAATTGGCCCGGACTCTCGCGGTCATTACGGTCATTCCGTGTTTGAATACGGTAGGTTACAACGCATATATGTGATGCGTTAATAGTGCGTTAGTTAATGGGTTAATGACATTGCGTGTCTCAACTAATCACCAGACGTGATCGGCCGCCAGGATGACACCGATTTTCTGACCGTTTTTCGGTGGCTGCAACCGGATAACCACCGTGGATTTCCCAGCAAATTCGGCTGGTTTGAACATCAGCACTTGATCGATGGCCGGAACGTAGACGAGCATCATGTCAATCTCGTCACTGGTATACGTCCGTGATTGCGCTGCGACCGTATTGGATTTCTTACGGAAGTCCGCTCTGACCATCCCAGACGGTTTTCCGTCCCCCCCAGTGTATTTTACCTGGACCCGAATGAGCTTTTTACCGTCATCCAGGATGGCATCATACCGTGCCTCTGTCGTGGGTCTGCTGAGAATCATTCCCTTTTCGGCTGCACGGAGGGCAACCTTCAGGAATGCAATTTCACCTTTCTTATGTGTGTCCGCTAACATCTTTTCACCCTGCGGGACGGTCCCACTGGGTCGGGGGAGATGTCAAGGGCTTTTTGGAGCATCCAGCAGATCGTCCAGGATCTCGTCAGGAATGGGTGTCACTTTGAATTGCACTGCATGGATGGTTGTACGCACCTCATGCAATGCTTGTGCAACACGGTGGTACCCATCCATGAGGTGTCCGTCAGCAGATAGGATGATGGGATAGGACATGTCCACGTCATGCCCCTCTTTCAGGATGAATTCCCAGGCTCCCTCGTTCATACCCCATGCATCGGGGACAAGGGGGAAATCAAACACCGGCAACCCTTCGGCCAGTTCCCACAGCCGATGAACATTCCAGATCTGGGTGATGCCGTCCGTGGTGGATGAGTAGGTATGCACAGGAGCATTTTACCCGCCGAAGAGATCTTCGACAGGGGAGTTCTGAGGTTTGCCCGCAAAGACAATCAATATTTCCCCTATCTTATTCCTGGTGATAGGAGGTGGTGAATGCGCACCAGACCTTTGAAAGCCCCACGGGGAAAGCTCATTGTCCGGCTGGCATTGATGCCCAACCCAGATTTCGGTCCAGGTAGCCCCGAGGCCGCCCTGGAGGCTGATGAGTCGAAGGTTGTCAAAGACATCCGACAGGCTCGGGACGCCACCCAGAAGTTCATCCGAAGCTGGAATGCTGGGGGTGGGAACTGGGTCGGCGGTCAAGTCTTTGACGACAAGGGCAAACAGGTGGCTCAGATTTCCTACAACGGGCGTGTCTGGGAGCCTGGCAAGTACCCTACTCCCGAGATTCACCTGGCCACTGATATCCTTCAGTTGGCCCACGATGTTCCAGAGACCCGCAAACATTTGGTCCCACTACTGCGGAAAGCATACCAGCAAAAACCCCGCTGAATTGGCACTCCTGACAGGACTCGAACCTGCGACATTGCCGTCCGTAGCGGCATGCTCTTCCATCTGAGCTACAGAAGTATTTCACCCGCCGAAGAGGTCTTCGACAGGGGAGTTCTGAGGTTTGCCCGCCAGGACAATCTGCAGGGTCACCGTCCGGGGCGGCCACTGTAACCGGACACCCAGAGACTGCATGGTCTCTGTCATGTTCACCCCACATGCCTCGGGGGTCTGCACGATGCGCCAGGGGCCGATGATCGTGCGCAGGAACCTGTGAGTCTCAGCCCTCAAAGAATTCCGTGCGGTCTGTTGCCAGTACAAGCAATTGACCAATTGCCTCCAGGACCATTCTGGATGTCGTTCGCGCATCCGGTCCACCTGTGCAGCCAGGTCGAACTCATTCCAGATGGCATACACTGTGTGGTTCAGATCAATCAAGGTTCCCAGCATGGGTGCTTGGGGTGGACAAATGTCCTTTTTGTTCCAGTTCGGACACCCCAAAGGATGCCCGGGGTAGGGCCTGCGGCACAGGCTACGCACCCTGGAGTCGATGATGGGGACTATTTGCTGATAGGGCATGTGGTAGGCGGTACTGGGATTGAACCAGCGACCTCAGGCTTGTAAAGCCCGTGCTCTTCCAACTGAGCTAACCGCCCTCTGTTTCGGGCTCTAACCGTACATACAATCCACTACATGTATCTGATGCCTTTACATCCCAACCCGCTGTGCGTAACAAAGCCTGGATCGTCTCCCTGGTATCAGGGTGCCATGCCGACATCGAAATATATATGTAAGTCCCTTCCTCTTTTTGCTCGATGTCGTCGTGGATTTTATCCAGCACTTCTTTAACATGCACCTCAACCTGCGATGCAATGAACTGCCGCTGCCTCTCTTTTACCTCATCAGGGCTGGGGAATGGGTTGTGTTCCCTGTAAGGATCCGTCATGCCTCAAGCTCTTTGATTTCCTGTTCCAACTCAGGGATAGCTGCAGCCCTTTTCTTGGCGTGTTCAAGCTGTGCCCGCAAACAGCAGAGTTTGCACCACCTCTGAGAGAACCCATGGATGTGGTCCATCATGCTGCCTTCCCCAACCCAGTCTTCTGTGGCTTCACGCTCATTGCAGTTCTGGCACTTGCCGCCGTTGGGGAGTCCCCGAATCTCTGATTCAGGTGCCACTGTGTATGTGATGTGCCCGTGGTTGTCCCCATTAGAGGGGAGCGCGGTGGTTGTCAGTGTTGGGGGCAACGGTGGCGGCCCTTGGAAACAAACCACTGGAATGCTGGACTCTTCCTGTTGGTAGTCACAGTCGACGCAATACAGGAGTATTTCCCCGTCCAGCAGTATCGGGACCAAGGGCTGATGTTTTGAGTCATTACCGCAGGTCAGTTCGTGGACATGCCCTGCGGTTTGCCACGCTTGGATGCCCCGGAGTTTTTGATCAGGTGTCATCAGTTTCTCGTTTTTGGCAGTCCAGCAACATTACCCGCATGCGGCGCAGTTCCTCTTTGCCGCATTTCACGCAAACATTGTCCATAGAAAGCCCGGGCTCATCGCATGTCATCATGGATCGGCCACACATGCGGCATCGTCCCTTTTTGAACTGTCCCCTGATGAACGCCAGGAGCACGCTTTCAAGCTGGTTTTTCATGGTGGGCACAGCAGGATTTGAACCTGCGACTTCTGCCGTGTGAGGACAGCACTCTTCCGCTGAGTTATGCACCCTAAAATTGCCGCCAGTTTTCTTCGTACCCTGGCGGCCCGGCACCCCGGACCAGGCGCGGCTACTCGGCGGGTACCCGGATCAGGCCCGCGCTTCACTCCGGCGAACAATGCAGCAGTCCCCGTGCATCGAGTCGGGGTGAGAGGATTTGAACCTCCGACATCCTGGTCTGGGTGAGAGGATTCGAACCTCCGATCTTCGGCTCCCAAAGCCGACGCGGTACCAGACTCCGCTACACCCAGGCAATCTCTCCTGCATGCACTGCTGCATGACAATTACGGCAAACCAATTTGCAATGTTTTAGTTCCTGTTCAATGCGTTTCCAGGACCACCCCCGAATTCTGTTGTATGAGGGGTCTTTCATGCCGGGGTTTGAATGGTGGACAGCTAACGCGCTGGGGTATTTGTCAAAGTCACAAATGCAGCATTTCCCACCAAGAGCATGTAAAATCCTTTCCCTTTTTTCCTGCCCCTTTTTCAGATTGTATTTGTTCTGACATCTTCCACAGATGGTCCTTTTGTTCCCATAGAATTTACCTGGGTCCGTTTCCCCGCATCTGCATTTGTAGGAGAGACTCAAGTCCTTTGGGATTTTTCCTTTAGGCCCCCTGCGCGTTCGTAACCCGTACTTTTTCAACCAGTGCCGGACGGAACCCTGCGAGCAACCCAATGTTTTTGCCATCCCACGCAAAGTTTGCCCCTGTTCTACCAAGTCCTGAATTGTGTCTCGTTCCATACCTACGCAGTAGCATAGGATGAAAACCGAAGCGCGCTGACCAGGCTGCGCTACACCCCGTTACTTTTGGTTCCATAGTGGGCGCACCTGGATTCGAACCAGGGACCGACCGGTTATGAGCCGGTGGCTCTTGACCGCTGAGCTATGCGCCCTCAGGTGCTACCCTTACATGCCTTACATGCCGCCTGTGTATCGATTGAGTGCACGGCAATTTGAACAACCCTTTGGAATCTGTGAATTCGATGACGTAGCAATCACCGTACCGCTCATCCACCTTGATTCCAAGGCAACCCTTGAGGGACGGGCTGGTGACCCTTACATCAACCCCGTCTTTGATTCCGAAGTCGCTCAATCTCAGCCTCCCATGTCTGGACCGTTTTCGGTTTCAGGTAATTCCGGTGATGGTCCAGGAGCATTTGCATCTCGGATGCTGTGATGTCCCCTTCCCAGTCCAGGATCCCCACCCGTTTATCGATGGCCCACTGGTCCTGTGGGGAACGCTGGTAGTAATCAGCAGGTCGTTGCAGCGCAAGTTGAATCGACATGTTTACCCCATGTATGCAAAACGGTCATCAGCGATGCGGATCACTTTCAACCCAGCTTTTTTGAGGATCCACTGCAGTTCCTGAACCTTATCCTCGGTGGGTTTGTCCACGGGACTCCAGCCGATGGCCATGGGTTCTGAACCCATCATTGAATCCGCCATCACAGTCCAGATGCGCTCGTCCAACGCTCGAATTTCAGCGTAGAGTTCCGCATAGGGGGTGGCCGTAAGCTCTATCGGATCCTCGTCCCCATGCATTACCAGGTCAAGGTTGAGCAAGCGCGTGCTCCGGCCCCCTTGACGTGGTGCCTCACATGCAAACCCGATAATGTCCATGATCTGTGGTGAATCGCCCATGAGGGGTTTACGCCATGGGATGAAAAAGCGCCCGGGGCAGAGAGGCAACGGTGGGATTCGAACCCACGATACGGGTTTTGCAGACCCGCGCCTTACACACTTGGCCACGTTGCCGAAAAGAACCCGGGCGGGGATACCGCCCGGGGTTAGTTGTTTGAATCAGGAGGCTGCGAAACCCCGCTTCATGCCGTCCAGCAGGGGGATGACACGGTCACGGAGGCTGTCTGGCAACTCCTTCACGGCACGCTTGATGTCGTCCTCATGGTAACGGGCTGAGAAATGCATCAGCACGATGGCATTGTTCTTCAGCACATCTGCACGTTCCACAAGCTCTTTCAAGTGGGTGTGCCCGCGGACCCCTGCGAACTCGCTGCTGATCTTCTCGTCCACAAACGTGGATTCCATGATCAACACATTCACCTCACGCAGGACCGGGTTCTCGTCCAGCACCGCCACTTCGGAGTCTCCAACAAACGCCAGCTCCGGGGATTCCACCTCCTCCAGCACGTCCACGCCAGCGGCCCTCAGTTCCGCGATGTCCTTGCGGCCATGGTACTCGGCCTTCAGCTTGGGCTTGACGTGGTAGACCACGTAGCCCTGCGAGTAGATCCTGTGCACCCCGGGGAACGCCTTGATCAGGTAATCCCCGTTGCCTACGTGGGCAAACTTGAACCCGTCGTCCCCTGGCTTCAGGGGCAGGAACGAGTGAGGCAGTTCCTGGTTCTGCATGTCCCCGAACACCTGGAACAGTTTTTCCAGGGGCTCAACCAGATCCGGGTGACAGATGATTCGGGACGGCTTCGCCTTCATCAGGTGCCTGGTGGCTGCATGACTCACGATGGATCCGATGTGATCCAGGTGCGGGTGGCTGATTGCCACGTTCCGGCAGGACAGGGCTTCCATGGGGCAACAGCCCATGTCGAACGCCAGGTCCATGGATGGGAC
>ERZ890953.1647-NODE-1647-length-10864-cov-3.904246_pt1 | contig 10864 bp, 14 predicted proteins | sample MGYA00521264_ERZ890953 | MGnify/ENA primary metagenome ERZ890953 (study PRJEB32303, sample SAMEA104408629) | aquatic metagenome | biome: Brackish water; feature: Chemocline; material: water | place: Baltic Sea | collected 2014-10-26T21:54:00 | depth 200 m ... | reverse complement strand
TTCTATTCTGTAATCTACCTTTATATCAGAGAGTAAATCTTTATGTTGACCGGTAAAAAGTAGTTGGCAGTTATCTAAAGTCTCAACTAAAGGTTTAACTTTTAGCCATTCAGGTCTTGTTCCAAAACATATTAAAACTTTACTTACCATATACAGGTTTTTAGTGCTGTGTTACCTCCTTTAAGGTACCCTCTATTAGTTTCAGTTAGGTAACCGTTTAATGTTGAACCTATATCAAGGTATATGTTCTCTTTATTTTTCTCCCAAAATTTAGCTGCTAACATATTCCCTAACGGTCCAGCACAGAATAAGAATAACTTGTCTTTATATTCTTGTATAGGAAAATTATCTACCATATTAAAATTATCTATAAACGCTTCTGAGGTTATCGGTATATGTTCTGCTTCAAAGGGTAATTCGTTTGTACGGGCATCTTCTCTTGCAAATAGAACTACTCTATGGTTACTAAATTCCGGAATAAACTTCTCTTGGAAGTAGGGGTAGTTGCTATTAACAAATATATTAGCCCAGGTAAGTATATCTTGTTTAGATTCCTCTCTCATCCAATTTACTATTTGGTCAGGTTGGCAGCATTTACAGCTTACACCTACATAGTATTCAGGATCTTTAAATTGGTATGATCTTATTAGTTCATTTCTAATCTCGGAATGTTTTATAGGATCAAAAGTCCAGTTGTCTACATTAGTAATAGGTTGGTTAGCTAGTATTGCAAACTCACCATCAGCATATTTACTAAAACTAAACTTTTCTTTATTTTTTAGTTTAGTAAAAATAAACTCTATATCTTCTCTAAAACTATTTTTAATCATCGCTTACTGCTCTACCTTTATTTTTTTCCCAATCTTTTTCTGGTCTAACTTCTAGATTAGTCTTCCAACCTGCCGCTATAGTATTCATAGGAGTTCCATATTTTTCTCCGTATTTTATAATAGCGTTAACATCTTTAGGGAAACAGGTTCCTCCGTATCCCATTCTACCATCTGGACCTGGAACGTGTAAATGACTATCTCCTATCCTTCCATCAGAAGCAAACCCATATAGAGCTGTTTCCCAATCAGTTCCTATCGCATCTGAAAGTCTTTTAAATTCATTCATTATAGATACTTTAGTTGCAAAGAAGGTATTGTTCATATATTTAATTAACTCTGCTGTTGTGGAGTCTGTTTCTATTATATGTCTATTCATAAATCTCTGCTCAAATAAGTCTCTTACTTTTTTTGTATTGTCAGGAAATCCTCCGAAGATAATTCTTGCTTGGGTCAACATGTCTAACTTAGCGGTTCTCTCAGTAAGAAATTCAGGACTAAATACAATCTTTATAGTACTATACTTTCTCATTAAGTCACCTGTAGTACCGGGGAGTACAGTGGACTTGATAATATAGATTGGACCTTCTACTGCTTGTTCAAAGACTTTTTCTATGTAAGATAAATCTTGTGTACCATCTTTATACATTGGTGTCGGAACACAAACAAATATAAAATCACATTCGTCTATCTCTTCTTTTGTATGAGTAGCTTTTAATGGATCTATATCATAAATTCTTAAATCAGTAGTTGGTGAGAAAGCAAATGCTTGACTCTCTCCTACGAATCCGTTTCCTAATACTCCTACTTTAAATTTTTTCATATAACAGTTCTGCTGTTTTAAACTGCCATTCGTAATCAATATCGAATGACTCTAGTTCTGGTATAGTATATAAGGTAAGATTTTCTTTTGAATAATCCACCATAAATTTATTATCTTTTATAGTATCTAATCTAGAAGCGTATAGGCAATGAGCTGCTTCATATGTAGGTTCGATGACTTTTGTATTCATTATCGTTTCACCTTCCGGCCAATCGTTAATCATTTTACCTTGTTTATCCCAGAAGTACTGTTTTTTTTCTATGACTGCAAATAAATTTTCTTCTTCTTGATTTACAAACTTATCTACAAACCTATCAATTGTCTCTATTTTAAGCAGTGGTGTACATCCTGAGATTAAGACTACATACTTATATTCGCTAGGTAGTTGATTATGCCATTCGTATATTACCTGTAAGTCGTTTTCTTCTTCTGCTGATGTTTTACTTCTTATGTAGTAGCTAATTGGTTTATTATCTACAATCTCTATAAGTTCATCTTCGTATACAGATGCGATTATGTTACCATTAGGTATATTTTTACATTCAAGTAACTTATCTAATACTATTCCAAATAGAGTATCACCAGCAAAGGGACGTATCATTTTTTGAGGAACTCTTTTACTATTGAGTCTTGCCTGAACTATAAATGCTATTTCGTTTGGGTCTTTCATCCTCTTAGTTTTTCTCTAACTATCTTTTCAGATTCTGTTACTTTTATTTTACCGTCTCCATAAGCTTGTTCTAACTCTCTAATACCGGAAACTAACTTAAATAGCCCATGGGGTGTAATTGAACAAGAATGGTCACTTCCTTCCATATTTCTATCTAAAGTAATATGTCTTTCTATAATTGTAGCTCCTAAGTATACAGCGGCAACTGATGTGCCTAATAGTAATTCATGTCCTGAATACCCAATTTCACAATCAGTATATTTCTCTTTTAAGGTCTTAATAACAGAAAGGTTTAGTTCTTCAACAGGAGCCGGGTAAGATGAATTACAATGCAGCAATCCTATTGTATGAGGGTTTTTAAAAAAGTGTTTAGCTTTCCTCAATACATTGACTGCTTGTTCTATTTCTTGCTCACTAGACATACCGGTTGATACTATTACTCTCATACTGCTTTTCATACAGGAAGTAAGTAATTCGTGATTAGGTAACATAGCTGAGGGAATCTTAATAAACGGTAGATCGTATTGTTTTAGAAATTCTATTGAATCGTAATCCCAAGGAGAAGCAGACCAAATAATTCCTCTATTCCTACAGTGTTTATCTATAATATCAAATTCTTGTTTACCGAACTCTATAAGATGTTTGTATTCTAAATAAGACATCTCTGTACCTTTCCACATCTTACGTGTAGTTTTTTGTTTTTCCGGAATGCAGATATTAGGGTTTCTTTTTTGAAACTTAACTGCATCACATCCAGAAGAGGCTGCTATATCAATTAACTTAATAGCTTTATCAATATCGCCGTTATGGTTAATTCCAATTTCTGCTATAATATATACCGGTTTCATATTTCTTCTATCCTTCTAGATTTATCACATATTAATAAATCGTATGAAGGTTTTTCTCCTACGCTTAAAAAGTGATACCTACACTCCCATTCCTCTAATTGGTTTTTTGTAACTTCGTACCAGTCGTCTCCAGTTCTTGATCCTCTAGCAGTCCAGTACGTAATTTTATTACCTTCAAAGTATAATTTATTAATCTTATCTATATTAATTTGAATGGGTCTAGCTAAATTGTAATTATATTTATCTTCTCCGTATTCGTAATCACATATAGTTTCATCGATATCTACGTAGATATTTCTCATAACGTGCTATAATAAGCGTTTTGTTTTTCTTGTCTTTTTATATCTTTTGGATGTTTTAGACTAAACTCCGGTTCTGCCGGTAATGTAGAATAAGTCTTATACCCGTCTAATACCTCATGAACTTTATTCTTCCACTTAATCTCAGGTTTCTTTTTCCAAATTCTCCATTGATAATCAGGCCAGTTCACCCAACCGTTTTCGTTTACGTTCCATCCCCATTTCTGAATATGTTTTTGAGTTAAGCCTTCTACGGTGTTGACTCTCGGTACTAAGAAAACTTCATTATCGGGATTAGCTTCTAATATCTCAGGTAAGTGCTGTATTAAGTACCAATCCGGCATTTCATCTGCGTCTATTTGAAAGATATAATCTCCGGCACAATATGTAGTAAGTAGATTCTTCCAGTTAGAAAAGTCTCCGTCAAATTCAAATCCTCTCCAGAATTGAACGTTAGGGTATTTGTTCTGCTTAGTTAACCACTTAGCTACTTCCGTATCTCCATTTTTCTGGTCAAATAAAATTACAATCTCATCTTGAATTCTTTTATTCTCTCTAAGAAAGGTAACAAGTTTTTGTATCTCTACAAATTCATTACATACTGTTATTGCGTAACTAATTTTCATATATTTCCGGGTCAAAAAATCCAATTACTTCTAAAGCGTCCATGAATTCTTTTTGTTCAAAATGCTTAATTCCTTTCATATCCATCTTATGGGTCTGGTCGGCAGGGAAGTTTTTTACTTCTCTTTCTTCATTTGTGATTTCTATAGCCTGGACTGCAGCCCATTTCCATTCTTTTTTTGATGTCCCGTCTAAAAATACCATTCCTTTTTTAGGTAATGTTAAAGTCGATGGTGCCCAAACTTTTCTTTCATCATCTGTGTACAGTAAATCTTTATATAGGGATGGTGAAGTTTCTATTAAATCGGCTGCTACTTTTCCTCCTTCTTTTAATAGAGAGGAGGTTGTAAAACCACACCCCATACATAACCAGGTTACTATATTTTCATCTAAGTACTGTTCGTAACATGCGTTACCTTTACACCGTTTACATTCTACTAATTGATCTTTCATAACTATAATTTAGGTAATTCTAATTTTGGTAAATTTAATTCTATTTGTTGAGGAAATTCAGGTACATTCTTAGTAATTAATTCTCCTAAAACCTCTACCATTTTCTGGTAGCTAAACTCTGTTCTACTTTTATATCCTTGTCTTTTAGATAAAGATAAGAACTTTTTATAGTCCGCGTGTACTAATTTTAATATTCTTCCTACTGCAGCGTCATCAGGGGTAAACCATTTAGCTTCTGTTAATATCATATCTTTAGCCGAAGCTGATGGGTGGACAGGTGTTAGTTCTCCTCCTAAAAGTGAAGTATATTCTTTATTTAAAAAATCTAGTTGACCTGACCATCCTGAAGCTATGATGGGTTTGTTAACTAGGCTAAATTCTAATAACGGTCTTCCAAACCCTTCTCCTTTAGTAAACGATATCATCGCTTTTACTTTAGGATGATTATACAGTTCGTTCATTTCTTTATCAGTTACATCTCCATGGAAAAGGTATATATTTGGTAATGATCCTTTGACTGATTGTCTAAGTTCCTCAATCTTATCCAGTATCTTCTCTCTATCCATAATAGAGGTTGTGGCGTGGCTTGTCTTCAAAATTAAGGCCGGTACATCTTTTTTATTCTTAAATGTTTCTAAAAAAGATTTAATCATATAACTTACATTTTTCCTATCCTGTCCAAAATCTCCATTCAACCAATGACCCACAAATAAATAACAAAATGATTCATTAATAGGAGATAAGTCTAATGAACTCGTAGTCGGGAAGTACTTAGTTAAATCTGCGCCTTCTAATAAAACTTCCATTGGGGCTATTAATTTTAATTCACCTGTAGGTTGTTTAGTTTTAGTATCCTCCATATTGTACTTTGTATCTTGAAATACCTTTTTACTATGTCCTGAGGATACTAGGTTTAGGTCCATTCTGTTACATCCTTCAATCCAGGTACTATGTACTATTGTAGTCTCCATTCCGGCGGTTACCCCAATGTTATACTTCCCAACTTTTTGAAACTCGTTAGGAACTGTAATCTGTATCCATACATCTGGTTTAGTGGTTACGTTGGGTATAATTCTAGAACTTAAATCACTTTCATTATGTTCTTCTAAATAACCGAATCTTGTATTACCCCATCTTTGAGATAAAATCTTTACATCAAATTTATCTAACTCAATTAAAGCTTTTACAAAATCTCTAGCTCTTGCTCCGTAACCTGAATATGTGTCTATAGGGCAGCTTATTACTGCTAATGGTTTACTCATCTTAATAACCTGTTAATTTATGTGTAACTTTCTTTAATGGTCTTGGGCCAGCTTTATGAATTTCAAAACTCGGTCTTGGTTTAAATTTTTCAAATCCTTCTTCCATTACATTTATAATGTTTTTACACATTGTATCAGCAGACATTTGAGATTCTTCTGAAGTGACCCATTCTCTGCCTTTTAGTCCTTTTTCAATTCTCCTTTCAGTAGACAACTCATATACTTTTTTTAAAGCTTCTGCTACATCTTCTTGGCTGACTCTATCATCGAAAATATAAGGAGTTGTTGGAGAACCTGTTAGTGATATATTAGAAGGAAAAACAGGTTCAACCCATTCACCACATTGTTTAATTGTACCTCTATGGTTGGAAGGAAAATTAGAATCAAAATCTATCCACTTGCCATCTTTTTCAAATCTCATTTGATCTTGCATTCCTCCTGTAACAGCACCTACTATCATTGTACCTGCCATCATAGACTCTGTTAAAGATAATCCCCATCCTTCATTAGATGAGATTAACATAGTAACATCAGACATATTGTACATCATATTCATCTGGGCCGTATTAATTTTAGCCTGAGAGAAATACACGTTGACATATTCTGGGTCGGTTAGTGCTTCTTTAACAGCTCTTAGGTCAGTCCCATTTTGGTCTACTGCTGAGGTATGCATTATTAAAGCACATTTCTTGGCTGCTTCTTTTCCTATTAGGTCACAGAAGAATTTATAAGATAATATTACATCTCCAGGTTTCTTTCTATTAATGTTTCTTGAGTTAAAGTAAACTACAAACTCTACATCCTTATTAGGAATAGTATCTTGTTTGAACTTAACTAAGTCCGGGTACAGTGTATGATCTTTTGTGATAGGAAAGAAATCCTTACTATTAATTCCGTGAGGTACATACTTAATAAGTTTATCTTTTGCCTTCTCTCCTAAAACTAATTCATTAATGTTTTTAGTTTGTTTAGAGATTGCCATTAAAACATCTACCGATTCATAGTAACTTTTATTATACATCGGTGCGGGATAGTCATCCCAAATGTTTAACCAGAAGATAGGAATTTTTGATCTAATCTCCCTTTCAATTTCAAATAACCAAATCCAATATCTTGGATCTGTAAAGATAAAAATTGCATCTAGTTTTTCTTGTTTAAGCAGGCTTCTAATTAAAGTAGCATCCCCATACCCATTATTGGGCATTACTCTAACTGAAGTATCTGTAATACCTATAAGTTTATTAATATCCTCTGATAGGTCAAATATTTTTCCTGAGTCTGGGTGTTGTACTGCTGCTCCTACTTGGAACCAATTAAAGTGGTGGGCTGTTCCTACTACAAACTCTCTTGCCATAGTAGCAATACCGGAGTGCATTCGAATATCATCACATAGTAGTAAGACGTTTTTTCTTTCGTCTTTTGGGATATAACCAAATTTGTCAGTCATTATTAAAGTTTAATGTTATTCTGTTTATGTAATTTTTCACGAAAGTCTCTATCAGTAAGATAAAGAAAAATAGCTCGATCGGCAAGCTTTTTAAATGAAAAGTTGTTTTGCAATGATGCCATCTTGAATTCATCAAATAGTGGCTGTGTAATCTTTACCGAAGTAAGTTTCTCGTCTTTTATCATAACTTTAATTAATATATATAAATATATATACTATCCCAAAACAGCATCAGGACACACCCTCATTTTCTTAAATGCACAGAACATACATGTACTTTTAGAAGGAGATGTTGGGTAATCTTTATCAATATATTCACCATCCATGTCAACTGCTGTCTCTACAAAATTTCTCATTGAAGACACTGCTTGACCTCTTTTTATCTTTCCGGATGGAGGTCTAAATTGCTGCACTCTTCTTTCCATAGCAGCAAATTCTGCATCTTTAGGTACCTTTCTTTTTAAGATAAAGTACTCTACATTTATTTTATCAATTGGAATATCAAATTGCTGGGAAAAGAACTCTTTATAAAGTAGAATCTGTGCAATTTTGCTATCATCTTTTTTAGCATAATCATTCCAACCTGAAGTAGATGTTTTAATGTCAACGATTGTCCATTCATCTAATATTTCATTATAGAATACTAAATCTATAAACCCTTTGAATTGTACTCCAGGGCGTAACTCCTGGTATAATAATGTCTCTACCCCAGCTAAATAATTTCCCTTAGTACTAAAGTAGCCACCTCTTTTTTTCTTTAAAAAGTTTAAGATGTGCTTACCGTCTAAGTAGAACATATTCATCTCCTCTAATGAAGTAAACTCTTGAAAGCTGTTTTGTGCTTTTGTAGATTTATATGCTTTAACCATATTTTCATATAGCAGTGCATCTAAGTCCATTTCGTTAGCAGTTTTAACTTTATCATGGTATAAAGTAGTAAGCCAAGACTGAATAGTCTCATGCATAGCTGTTCCAAACATAGCATGAATAGAACCTTCATAAGGAGCTAATTTTTTAACGTACTGTAGATACCATTGTTTTTGGCAAGAAGCAAAAGAGCTTAACTGTGAGTAGGATATATGTTTATTACTTTTTGGGCTTTGCTTTAACTTGCTTTCCCATACTTCCTTTACTAACTTTGGTAAATTCATCAACATAACTTGTTTTTAATCGTTCAACATACAATGTAGCATCCATTAATTCTTCTTGTAGATGCTGTAACCAATCAAGGAAGTTTAGATCTTCTCTTTCTAAAGTTGTACCGTACTTTCTAATCCCAGTCTGAGATCTTTGTTCAAAAGCTTCTTTTACTAATTGAACATGCTTATCAGTTTTTGTAGTACCCGCTGTGGAATTCATTGTCCAACCACCGTAAAGATCACTATTTTTTGTCATAACTAATTAAATTTATATACTATAAAGATATGAAATATAAATGGGGTAGACAACTAAATTACATGTATATTATTTTATTCTCGTCTCCTTTATCAATCCAGCCTTGTGAGCCGTCATTGAATTCAACTCTACGTTTTGTAGGAGATTTTTGGAGTATTCTTTTTACTTTCTTTTCTTTAATTTCAGTATCGTCTTCATTCAATGTTCTCCATTCTTCTTCTCCTGTAACGATTTCTGGATCTATAACTTCTATTTCTTTGGGGTCAAGTTCTTCTATTACCTCTTCTTCGGTTACTGAATCATTCCTGCTAATTTCTTTATATTTTTCAGCAGCTCTTCTAAGATCTTCATTAGGTTCTTCTTCTAAATCATCCCACTCACTAAAATCGTCTTCTATCTCTCCATAGAGATTCTCTTTAGGTTTGGCCTGATCAAAGGCAAAGTTAGCTGCTATTACAAGAGATATAGCTAAAGGATCAAATACAAATATAATTACAAGGAGTAAGATGTTTATAATCTTATCCATCGGGGCGCCTGTAAGTCCGGAAAGGTATTTTAATGGTCCTAATTCCCCAGCAAGCTCGGAGTTAGTTTGTATGTCTACAATCTCTGTTTCATATTTAAAGAGTTGCTCATTAAGAGTGTCCACTTTTTCGTTTAATTCTCCCTGTCTTCCAATTGCTTGGTCTAACTGTTTTTCTAAAGCTTTTCTAGTAGCAGAAGATGTAGTATTAATTAGGTTACCATCTTTATCTACATACTGTATCCTATTGTTTGAAAGACCAGTTCTTAATTCTGTTACAGCTTTAGAGGTAGAGCTTTTTTCCGTAATGTATACAGCTAATTGCTCTTTTATATTATCTCTTTTTACAGTTACTAAAGAAACTTGTGAATCTATATTACCTGCTTTGTTAGCTGTCTCTTGGTATGCTGCACTTAAAAAGCCATATATTCCCATACTAGTAATTATTACTAATACAAAAGAAGCGACCATTAGGTACATTCTAAGAGCTTTATTTAATGTATCCCAGTACTGGTATAAAAGTGAAGCTATAACAAGTTTTGCAACTTCAAGAGATGTAGCCATTATAATTACTTCAAATGAAGCACCGGCAAATAATTTACTCAGGCCACTCACAGAGTAGAATGCTGCTGAAGCTGAAACTGAGAGTGCAGCTAACGCAATAATAGTAGGAAAGATATTTCTTTTTATTGCTTTTATCATTTATTTTTTTCCTATCTTCCAATACATACCAACACTAATAAATGGTGTTAATTGTGAAGTATTGGAATTATTATTAACCCCTAAGCCTATCTGATATACATTCATCTTTTTATTTTTATAAAGTAACCCGACTCCTACGTTATTAATAACATCAGTTTTGTTAAAACCACTAAATACCCCCCAATAAAGTTCCTTCTTAGGTAGTTCTTTTACAATGGTTGTATTGTATATAGTCGGTATCTGAAAGAACCACTCTATATCTCTTGATTGGATTTGGTTTTGAGAAAGGACATCGGTTAGTATACCATACCCTAATGAAGGAGCTGGTTTGTTTCCTAGTGAATCAGTAACACCTTTTGGGAAATCATATGTAAGGTTAAGTGTATCCTTTACTTCATATCTTGTAAAATAATCTTGTACTATTTTTAAAGTATCTATATGAATTGGTACTTGAACAGTTTCAGTTACTACTTTAGTAATATACTTTGGTATGTAAGTTGGGACTTTAACTGTTTTTTCTATAAAAATAGTATCAACTTTTTGTTCCAGTAACTCGTAATCTTTACCGCCTACCTTTATAATTTCCTTTCCTACTTCGTTACCACCGCAACTTCTTAATAACAGTACTACAATTAAAACTAGTATTAATATTGTTTTTAAATCAAATTTGTTTAACCAATTCATAATTCATAGGTTTTAATGCCCTTCTTTTACTTAGTATGTAGAGTTAAATTTACTTAACGTATCCGTAATATTTTTTAGTTTTTTGTGTTCTGTCTTCCAAACCATTAGTACCACCATTGATACGTTTGGTTAGTTTTAATATAGAAGCATCACTAACTCCTTCATCACATATTGACCATAATTTATTCTTATCAAAGAAAAACATAGCTGATTCGAAAGAAAATTCTGTAGCTACTAAGTCAGGGTTAGTTATAATTTCTGGTTTCTTTAAATAATCAGAAAATGCATTGTAGTTGTTTTTACCTGT
>ERZ890953.1646-NODE-1646-length-10865-cov-4.102405_pt1 | contig 10865 bp, 10 predicted proteins | sample MGYA00521264_ERZ890953 | MGnify/ENA primary metagenome ERZ890953 (study PRJEB32303, sample SAMEA104408629) | aquatic metagenome | biome: Brackish water; feature: Chemocline; material: water | place: Baltic Sea | collected 2014-10-26T21:54:00 | depth 200 m ... | reverse complement strand
TATCGAATTGGTGCTTAGGTCTAAATTTAGTGAGTTTTTAGAGGTGCCCTAACTTCATATATTTTTTGCATCATTCTTCTTTTTTTATAATTTTTATATTATACATAGCACATAAATGAGCTAATCTAATCAGTGTAATTAAAAGTGCAGAGAAAATAAGTCCTCATCTATTTTCCTTACTTTTAAACCATATAGCTGTCATTTACAAACGCTCCACTTGTTCTAAGAAAAGAGTCTGGCAAATACGTCCATTCTTTAAATCTTACAGCGGGGAAAGTGCCTTTGTCCAATTTCATCACTTTATTGTAATGTCTATAAGCATCGTCGCATATTCTACTCTCAGCGTCATCTATGAATGAAGATAGCTCTTGCATATAAGCTGGTACTTCTTCATTCATCACTTTTTGAATATCTTTGCCTAATGTAACAATCATAACTAGCAATTCTTCGGCGGGAATGTCACCATTTTTCATCTCGTTAAGATAGTGATGGTTTTTTTGCATAATGGATTTAGATCTTTTTGTGAATTTATCTTTTATGCTACCAAGAAGATCATTCAGATACCTAGACCTATTGTCCAACTTTTCGTCAATCGCCGCCAACTCAGCCAAAGCACCTTTAACCGTACCATTTTCTATCATACCCGAGTTTTGCGCTTCAATCGCGGCCTTGGTAAACTTTCTGGATTCGTTTAAACACTGATTTTCAAGAATGAGTTTTTTTGCATCGTAGTTAAATCTTTTGTAAGACTCTCCCATAGCTGGCAACGCTTGCTCGTGTATCATCGTTAGAGCGCCTAAACATTTTTTAAATATTGGTTCCATATTTATTCTTTTCCTTTTAATTCTGCCAAAAGAGATCCCGCTTGAGCGTAAAGACTATTTATCTCAGCGAACTCGTCCCCATCACTAGCCTCCGAAGCTTCTTCTTCGGGAGTCTCCTCATCCAAAAACGCATCAAAATTGAAGTCTTGAGTAAAAGCTTGAGGTTCTACTACTTGTTCTTTTGGCTCTAGCGTTTTTATATTTTCATTGACATGAACTCCACTTAATAACTTTGTATTAGCCAAATATTCGTATTCGCTTGCTATATATTCTTTATATTCATCAAAGATCGAATCGTCAAATTCACTTGGCATATGAGTTTTCTTCTGATATGTCATATGCAAATTTTGCGCTGGATCGATAAATGGAAATTGCAGTTCCGTAAATTTGGTGTCTCCATCATTATAATCTTCAAAGACGTATCTTCCCTTATCGAATCTTGTATGTTTGATACCTTGTTCATCCATCATTTCTGGGTTTTGTAGAGTAAAGTCTTTGTCCAACTCTTTTGGCGTTTTTAACAAGGCTCTAGACATTAGATGCACTTTCAAATCGTCTCCAACGCTTCTAGGATCCTGCGTTTGTACTATGAGTTTTATGTTTGATGCCCTAGCTCTTGTTCCTATTCTTGTTAAAGTATCGTAAATTTCATCTTTTGCCAACAGTTCAGAGCCTTTTGCGTGCATAAGATTAATCTGCGCAAATTCGTCGATAATTACAAAAATAGGGTCCTTGTCAATTTTCGTAAAGCCATTCATCGCCATATACTCTTCTCGTAGGTACATCTCAACTTCAACTTCGTGAAGTGCTGCTAAAAGTTTGGATGGTTTCGTTCCCCTACTAAAGACATCTATTTTTTCAGACTCTAGTTCATTATAACGGTTAAATTCTATCCCAGATTTTAAATCTATTAGATACATCTTTTTGATTTTATCTCCACTATTTAACAGTGATAAAATAACTCCATTTATAAAGTTTGACTTTCCTGAACCATTTGCTCCTATAATCATCATGTGAGGAAATAAATTGATGCTAGTATAGTATTTATCTTTTCCGGAACCAAAGCCCCAAAATATTTTATCGTCTTGAATCTCTTCTGTAATGCGAATATCAAACAACTCTTCTTTGCTTGGAATCTCAGCCTTTTCATGAAGAATTATCAACTGACCTTTATACCAATTTCCATCGTATATATTTTTGTTTGACTTGTCGTAAATCTCTAAAGAGTAAACTTTGTTTGGTTCGTTAAAAAGAGTTCTGAAGTTCGTCTTTCTTGATTTTTCTTTCCACTCATTTAAGTCCAACTCAGGTAAAAATGTGTAAAAGTACATCTTATTGTTGCCATCTTCATGGGTATAGTAAAGTTTTGGAGAGTTTTTGTGACTGTCTTTTAAATCTAAGAGTCTAGGTATCGCTTCCTCTGTAGCTTCTTTTAGTTTAACGTTTATCCCGTCTTCGATAATTTCGATTCTTTTTCCGATTATTTTGATGATGTCGCTTTTTGCATCATTCCATTTTTTGGGTTCTTTTACGCCCGTAAAATAAAATGTTTCATAGCCATCTTCATTAACGGTTTTTAAATACTTTCCGCCAATATTCAATTGATCTGGCATAACGCTGATGGAAGACTCTTTTATAACAACTGAAATTTCTTCTCCAAACTTGCCCCACAAAATATGAGAATGATCATACTGTTCAATTTCGACTGGTATGTTTAAAATATCTTCTATAAATCTCTGCTTCTCTCTCCATTGACTTATATCAACGCCGTCAAGGTTTCGAAAGAAAATGTACGAAGCGTTGTTCTCTTTGACAAATCGTATAAATTGCGGTTTTTGATTTTCAATCCTTAAGCTTTCAACAAGTTGTGCTTCATTTGAATCGTTATAGACTTTCATTAGATATTTGCCATCGTGATTGTCTATCAATTCTATGTTTTTAAGTCCCAAAAGGCTTCGTATTTCATCACGTTTTGAGCTCCAATCAAAATGACCTTTGTAGTCGGTAACGTACTCTACGGTGGCTCCAAGTTGTTCCCTTCTTAGACCGCTTGCTTTGAAATATATTTTCTCGTATCCAGTTAAGTTTATTGCGTTTATTACTTTTGTAAACAATGGGTTCTTTGTAACTTTTAGTAATGTGTTAAGCGTTTGTGCATGACCATTAAAAGCGGCTAACATCAAAGCATGAGAATATACATCTTTATCTTCAGCGCATGCGCCTTTACTCAATAAAAATTCTATTGTCTCGTTTCGACCTCTCTCAGCTGCATAGATCAACGCGGTACGTCCTCTTTCATCTCTAGCTTCAGTGGAGGCACCTTTACTGAAAAAGAACTCAACTGCATCTTTACAGTGATGTATTCCAGCTTCTACAATGCTACCGTAGGCTTCGCCAAAAAACATTTTTGTATACTTTTTATTAAATTCTACATTATGTATACTCACGTTGGCACCGTAACGTAAAAAGAAATCAACTGCACCTTTATTTTCGTCTTTGGTTGCCTCGTCAATGTTTTTGTAACTCTTGTTAAATAAAGCTTTAGTTAGATTCTCGGTTAACAGAAAATTTTCTATATCGACCTTTGCTCCTGCATTCAAAAGGAGTTCCACAATATCTTTATCGCCGTGTGATGCCGCAATTGCTAATACTGAGGCAGAATGTCCATCGCCCATTTCAATCTCCGCACCTTTTTCTAAAAAAAACCCTACAGCCCCTTTATTACTATCTTCACAGGCTTCTCTAATGTTTTCATAACTTCCATCAAATAAAACTTTAGTTAGCTTTTTCAGAAATTCTAAATCTTTTATATCATATTTCGCCCCTCTGCTTAAAAGGAGTTTTACTATCTTCCTATGGTCTTTGTAAATAGCCAAAGCTAATGCATTCTCTCCATTTTTATAAATAGCTTCAATGTTTGCTCTTTGCTCTAAAAGGAATGCTACCGTTTCTTCATGACCCTCTCGAACTGCAACTATCAATGGTGTAAAACCACTTGTACTCAGCTCAATATTCGCCCCTTTGTTAAAGAGGAGTTCGACAATCTCTTTATTGCCTTTGTAGGCAGCTAGTAGTAATGCGCTATCTCCATTCTTATTAACAAAATCAACATTCGCGCCTTTACTTAAAAGAAGTTCAACTATCTCTTTATGGCCTTTGTTGGTAGCAAAAATTAATGCGTTCTCTCCATTTTTATCAATAATATTAATATTTGCCCCTCTGCTTAACAGGAGTTTTACTATCTCTTCATGACCTCTGTCAGCGGCCAACATTAATGCACTAAGAGTATGTACATTGACAGTATTAACATCTTCACCTTTTTCTAAAAAAAACTCTACGGCCGCTTTATTATTGTCTGCCGAAGCATTTGTAATACTTTTATAACGTTCATTGAATAAAGCTTTATCCCTTACATATCGTTTTGTCCTTTCGGGACTCCAATCAAATGCCATTTCAAGTTCTTCAAATGTTAGTTGTTCATTGACTCTATTAATTTCTTCGTACTCAGAGGCTATTGACATATTATTTATTCCATAATGTATTTAAATTTTATAAAGATTATATTTAAAGTCTCTTAAATATTTACTGACAGATATATGTTCTCAACTTCAAATATAAATTTCTGCTTTTAGTTCTCTTGAAGCTCTTTGAAAAGACCGCTAACCTTGGTAAAATCAAAACCTTCGGGAATAGCGATTTTCAGGTACTTTTTTACAGCGTATAATAGTTCAGGCTGTCATAGCTAAGTAGTAATATTTTTTCATATTAGACATCCAGAATAATTAAAAGCGCAAAAAATGGAAAAAGTAAAATTAAACGAAGTAAGCCAAAGTAAAAAGAAATACCGTTATGATTATACCTATGCCACGCTCGTACAAAATAAAACGATTTGTGTCGTCTGATACTGTCAAATTCGACTATGATGTAAGAGATTATATATGCCGTTAATAATGTGTACATTTATTTCCTTTGTTGTTTAAATATCTTGTTTATATAATGCTAAGCGCACCCATAGAAATCATACATGTAGAGTACATCATTACTTGTGACTCATCACTGCACTCTTTAAAGCCTTTTACTATTTCATCTAATAGTTCAGGCTTTAAAATATGAAAGCAACTACTAATATTGTCAAGCTTAAGTATAAATAAGTTGTGTTTAACAACTACATCTAATTTCATACTATTTAAACTCTACATGTTCATCAATAAACTTCTTGCTTTTATCAACAATATTTTTACTTTTACCAGTATCAATCACAATCTTTTCGTTTTCATAATTCAGTGCGCCAAAAGTAATGGCTAAAGCGATTGCTAAAATTATATATTTAAACATGTTCTACATCCTTTTCTATCTTCTAATATTTTAGCAGTATATAGCAGTTATGTGACAAGGCGCGTCATTAAATGACACACCTTGTCACAACTTCTTAGTAGTATCTTTTTATAGAAATAATATATAAAAAAGGTATTACATGATTTTACATATTCCACATTCCTCTACAGACACTTTGAACTATGCTATTCACAACAAAGAACTAGAAGTACTTCGTATGACAGATCACTTTACAGGTGATTTATATACATGTAAAAATGCAACCAGAGTAGTTTTTGGCGTAAGTAGACTTATATGTGATGTTGAGAGATTTGAGCATGACGATCAAGAAATTATGAGCCATTATGGTATGGGTGTTTGTTATACCCAAAATGCTGAGGGTCAAAAACTTCGTGATGTAAGTCCTGATGAAAGACACTATATCGTAGAACATTACTATCGTCCTCATCATCAACGCTTAACTGATGCGGTTGATATAGAATTGAGCAAAGGGGATTCAGCACTTATAATTGATTGTCATAGCTTTCCCGATACAGCATACTACTTTAACCAAGATTTTGAGAAGAAGCGGACTGATATTTGCATAGGAACTGATAAGTTTCATACACCAAAAGTACTTTTAGAAATAACAAAAAAGTTTTTTCTCTCCAAAGGTTATACCGTATCTGTAGATTATCCGTATTTTGGCACAATAGTCCCACTGAAACACTACAAAAAAGACAAAAGAGTGTCTTCAATTATGATAGAGGTTAATCGTAAACTATATATGGATGAAGATGGGTTTAAGACTGAACATTATGATGATTTGAAGGTGGAACTTAATGAGCTACTTATAAGGATATATGATGACAACAGAAGAAGTTAAAGAGGTGTTTTACGATATGCATTTTACTTTACATTGGCCAGTTATATATCTGGATATGGATATGGAACCATGGGAAGTAGGTGAACTCATTGATGAAGTTTATCCTGTTGTACATGAAGTAATTCCAAACATAAAACTTGAGGTGGACGGTTATAGGACTTATGAAGAAGAGTATGGAGGATTTATAGCTCGTGGAATTTTGAAATTAGATATGCAAGAGTTAAGTAAAGATGATCTTATCTTTATCAAAAAAGTGATTTTTGAAAATGTCTAATTTTATTTACATAGCACCGCAATAATTATGATGTTTTAAGACGAAGAAGAATAAAGGAGAGAAGTATGGGATATGGTTGTTGTCCAGATTTAACTGAGGCCGATTATATATTTGGCAGAAAGGAAGCAGAGAAATTTGCTAAAAAGATATATAATGAAATGACTTTAGAAAATTATAAAACATATTTATCAGAGGCGTACTATGAGAGTATTAGTCCAACCTTCCGCGAGGCTGGTGGCATAGGCACTAATTGGACAACATTTATAGCTATTGAAAAGGGCTACGGTCTTGATATGTTTATAAACAGTGGCAATTCAAAAATAAAAGCTGCAGTTGCCGCGCAAGGTTATAAATCTTCTTTACTTATTGAAGACAAAGAGGCTTTAGTGCGTGCAGGCGTAGCAAAGTCTGGATATGGACTAAGCATACTTATAAATGATGAAGAAACTGTAGTCCGACGTGCGGTAGCAGAACAAGGTTACGGTCTTGATATATTAATAGATGATGAAGACGATGATGTACGTCGCGCAGTAGCAGAACAAGGTTATGCGGTCGATACTTTAGTGAATGATAAAAGTACATGGGTACGAATTGGTCTAGCAAAGTCTGGATATGCACTTGAGGTCCTCGTGCTTGATAATAACTTATCTGTTAGTATTGCTGCAAGGGAAAAATTTCTTAAAAATATATCTACATGTAAAAGTGAAGAAGAAGCTATGGAAGCTCTTGAATACGTAGCAAAGCTAACTCCCCTATCAATTAACATTGATATACCTGGAATTGGGATACGGGATATTGTTAAAGACATTGATGAAGATATAGCTATAGATATTATAAATAAGGGTTATTGTTTATCATATTTTATAAACAGTACTAATACTTGGATAAGAGCTGCAGTTGCTAAACAAGGGTATGGATTAGATGTATTGATTAATGATAAAAATGAATGGGTACGTAAAGAGGTTGCAAAACAAGGTTATGGACTTGATATATTGATTAATGACAAAAATAAATGGGTACGTATAGGGGTTGCAGAACAAGGTTATGGGCTAGATGTATTGATAAACGATAAAGAGTCTTTAGTTCGTGTATATGTTGTAGAACAAGACTACAGGCTGGATATTTTGGTTAATGACGAAAGTTCTCATGTGCGTCAATATGTTGCAAAACAAGGTTACAGGCTAGATATATTAGTAAAAGACAAAGCCGATAATGTACGTCAAGAGGTTGCTAAACAAGGATATGGACTTGATATCTTGGTATATGATGAATATAAATATGTGCGTGCGGAAGTTGCTAAACAAGGATATGGACTTAATATCTTAGTGAATGATGAAGATAGCAGGGTTAAAGAAGCTGTTATTTCTCAGGGGTATGCTTTAGACTCTTTTCTTTATGATAAGGGCTATATGATTGGAAGCTTGGCTTTAGAGAAAATGGCAGGGCAGCGTGATAATATAGATGAAATTGTAAATATAGTTGATACTGTTTTAAAAACAATCCCAGATTTTACTGAAAAACTTGATAAAGACACTTGTCTGGAATTGATGAATAGAGGATTTCCTTTAAAGTACTTTATGAAACACAAACATTGCAGCGTAAAAAAAGCTCTCGCAGATAGAGGATATGTCTTGGTAATATGACAAGTCATGTCATTTTAAATGTACTTTTCTAAAAACTAAAAATATTTTTCACGTTGAAAGAAAATAACCCTGTTTTGGCTCTGCTTTTATTTGTAATCCCATAAGTTTTTCTCTTGTTCTACTAACTAAGCGCCTTAAAGAATCATCTGAAACTACATTACTGTCATAAACATATTCATATATGCCTTCTTTACTTACCGTATTTCCAATATTTTTAAATAGTATTGAAGCAAGTAAAAGTTCTTTTTCTGTAAGTTTTATTATAATTCCTTCTTGTTTTAATACTTTATACTCAAAATTAAACTCATAATTTCCAAGTTTAACGGTATTGCTATTATCTTTAGGCTTATGTTTATTAAGAGCTATAGCTGCAATTGCAACAGCAGCTTCTATATTTTTATCTTCAAATGGCTTTGGTAAAAAATTTAAAGGAGCAGCATCCATCGACTCATTTATAATATCAGTTTCATGGTGCGAAGTAACAAATATAGATGGGACAGAATATTTATTTTTTAATATATTGGCACACTGAATCCCATCTACAGGACCATTTAGCTCTATATCCATAAAAACAAAATCAGGTTTATTGTCTTTTACAAAATCTAATGCGCCATTTGCCTCATCAAACGAACCTAGAACTTCATGTCCTAGTCTTTGTAAACACTCTGTAATCTGTGCGACAATTAAAAAATCATCTTCTATAATTAATATCTTCATACTGTATTTTACTAAACTAAACATAAATAACTGTAACATTATTTGTCACATTTTCATTTTATAATCATTATCAAATAATGGAATACTTAGATAAAATAAGTGTTCTAATAAGGAATAACATTATGTTAAAAATATTTTTGGCTTTAGTTTTGGTTTCAATGAGTGCAAATGCATCTACAGTTGAATTGCAAGAAGGGTTGAATCTTCTATTTTTTGGTGCTTTTGGTATGATTATTATATATAACTTAAGTTGCTATATCTTTATTAAAGATAATGCTTACGCAGATTATTTATTGTTTCATACTTTTGTTTTTGTGATCATGCTTTTTTACACGGGTACATTTGATGATAAACTTCTTGAATATAGTATCGATGGTGTCCCCGTCGGTATATTTATATTTGCAGCTTTAGCTTTATTGTCATTCACTAAGAACTTCTTGGATACAAAAAGTATTCATATTAATATGGAAAAGTATATTAAATATTTGCAGTTCGTTCTTCTGGGTCTATTTGCTGTCTCAGTGTTTCCAGTTTCAAATACTTTAATAGTAGATACTGCTATTGCTTTCATTGTTTTACTTGCATTTGGCCTTCTATCGCTATCTCTTTATCTTAGTCTTGTTAAAAGAGAAGTCTATGCTTATTTTTATCTTCTCGCCTTTAGTGGTATATTCGTCTCTATAATCATCTCTTTTTTAAGTTATTTTAACCTCATTGGCTTAAGCTCTGATATGAAGTATGTTGTTGAGTTTAGTCTTTTATTTGAAGCAAGTGTATTTTCATTTGCTCTGTCTTACCGGCACAAAGAGACCATACTGAGTCTTAAGCAAAATGAACTTCTTTTCAAAGAACTTTCTCATCGTGTTCAAAATAACTTACAGTCTATTATAAGTATCTTATCGCTTCAAATGAGTAGGGTAGAAGAATTAGCCTTCAAAGAGTATCTGCAAGATACGATAAATAGAATACGTACAATCTCATTAATACATGAGAAACTACAACACTCAAAGCTTGTAGGCGAAGTTAATATGCAAATATATCTAGAATCTTTGCTTGATCCTTACAAAGCACTACATAAAGAGATAAACTTTAGTCTTGGTTGTGATGAAGATATATTTTTGAGTATAGAGAAGCTTACACCATTATCACTTGTGATAAACGAACTCATAACGAACTCTATTAAACATGCTTTTTCAAAGACCCAGCATCCAAGTATTGACATAAGATTGCATAAAAATGCTGGATATACATTTACGTATGAGGATAATGGAAAAGGCTACAATGAGATAACAGAATCTTTAGGAAGTTTACTTATTAAAAATTTATCTACTTCACAGCTAAAAGGGAACTATGTAATTGACTCACAAAATAGGTACCTCTTCTCTTTGCGCTTTTAACAAGTATAATGGCCTGAATGTTTAAGACAGAAATTCATCGAAGTTAATTTCTAAAGTAGTTAAAATATTGCAGAATTAATGTAGATGAATAAGCTGAAGTCTAATAAATAGTATAATTATTTTAAAATAAAAATATGGAGGAAACAAACAGCCTCTAAACCTAATTTATTACAAGAGATTTGATGAGACTATACTCTTGAAAGCCCCAGTTCCTTTAATTTCCAACTATACCTACCATTAAGACTAAGATTGACAAATGAGCAGAAAATACGTACTTCATCTACAGGTTTTAACATATGGTATCTGCACATATCCTTAAAATGTATATCTATTTTATCGAGACTAAAATCATGAGTACAGTCTTCTCCTATTTGATGGGAAGCACGTAACAAATTTTCTGTTTTTGTAAAGTTTACAAGTGCTTTGAAATATTGAAACCTATCTATGTCACCCATTACATAATACCAATTAACACTCTTGTTCCATGATAGGAGTTCTCTTTTATGCATACTCAGTATTGACATTTTAAATCGCATAATATGGTCAAATGGATAGTTCATCGGGCTATCAAAGAATTGATCCATTCCATAATAGCTCTCAAAATCTTGAAAAAAATAGCTGTCTATACCAAAAAATAGTGCATTAAGCTCTCGTGCATTTTTATTTTTGGAGTCTTCATATACATTTAAATTTAGCTCTTTTATGAGTCTATAGTTTAACTCAGCTGTCCATTCTATAAATTCGTTTTTTGTTCTTAAATCTATATGCTTGTAGTTTTCGTATAAAAAATTAAATACATTTAATTTTAGG
>ERZ890953.1639-NODE-1639-length-10899-cov-4.653633_pt1 | contig 10899 bp, 2 predicted proteins | sample MGYA00521264_ERZ890953 | MGnify/ENA primary metagenome ERZ890953 (study PRJEB32303, sample SAMEA104408629) | aquatic metagenome | biome: Brackish water; feature: Chemocline; material: water | place: Baltic Sea | collected 2014-10-26T21:54:00 | depth 200 m ... | reverse complement strand
GCATCAATCACCAGATTACCACCCACAATCAACTTAGCATTGTCGTATACAAAAATAGTATTAACGATGTCGAGCTGCCCATATGCGAAGGCGATATCAAATAATTTCCCAGGGCCTTTACCAAAATAAAAGACAGACACCGAACCGGAAATATTCCCCCGGGCATGGGTCAAGATATCGAGATTATTATCAGCAGCAATATAAGTGCCTGCGCCAGCGCCATCGGCGCCGATCTCGATCGTGGCTGTGGTTTTACTCTTGACCACCACAATCCCGAATAAGGTACTGAATACTTGTGAATGCGCATCTGAGCGTGATTCGGCATGGATTTTGACCGTATTACCATTGATAACCGTACCCGTGCCTACTTTGATTTTTGAGGTCGATTCGGAGATTGAAACACCCGCAAAGAGGCTAAGGCTTTCCAGAGACTCGATGATGGTCTCACCAATCGGGCTGCTCTCTTGGAGATTTTTGCGGGCATCTGCATTGGCGTGGATTAAAATCGTACCGCCGCGCATGATGACGTTATTTCCGATATTAATTTCCGTGGTGACATTGCGAATGGTCAGCACCAACAACCCTGAAAACTCAGCCACATCCAAGGCTTCCATGGTGATCGCTCCGGCGGTGAAGGCGGGAACCGTAGCCGTTACTACAATATCAGTACCCGTCCCAGCCGGGGCATGGAAAGTGATCGTATCACCGTTGGCGTAATTAGCGCCCCAGCTCAATACTTGCACGGTGGGAATCCCGGCTGCCACGGCAATCGTGGCCGTCATACCAAAACCGCTGCCGCTGCTGGCAGTTGATTCAACGGTGTAAGGACCGCCCGTCCAATCGCTGGGCGGCGAGCCTGGGTTAACAATTGTGTTGACATGCGCCAGAAGTTTGACGTTATTGCCAATGGTGATGGTCTTATCGTCGTAAATATCCCAGGCGGAAATACTCTTGGCATTGAAGATGATGTCGCCCGAATTGCCCACGGATGGGCTGTTCAGATGATCAGTACCCGCACCGATCATGCGGGTTGAGATGGTCACATTGTCGGGGATGTTGATGGTAGTAGCCGTGAGCGAGTGGTTTTGTCCATTCGTAAGAATCGTGGCACCGCTGGCATACGATACCGCGCTGATACCCTGGCTGCCAACAAAACTCTCGATCTCCAGCGTACCATAGGTTACCTTGTTACTCGTTGGGTTGGCATCGTCAGTGAGTACAACGGTGGTACTGTCGATCAGCACAGAAACATCAGCCACCGCGGGGTTGAAGTTGACTTCGTCATTGTCGCCTGCGGTATCCGAGATTGTATCCACACCCCAGTTTGAACCGAAGAAATAGGTGTCATCGCTCGCGCCACCAACCAGGGTGTCGTTCCCGGAACCGCCAGTCAGTTGATTGGCGTTGGCGTCGCCAGTCAGTGTATCGTTGTAGGCTGAGCCAATGACGCTCTCGAAGTTACTGATGACATCCACAGCGTCCGCGCCGCTCATCGTGCTGGTCGCCAGGTTGACGGTCACAGCCACGCTGGCATCGCTGTAATCAACGGTATCATTATCGCCGCTGCCGCCACCAGTTAGTATATCGCCGCCCAGGCCGCCGCGCAGGATATTGTCGTTGGCGTCGCCAGTCAGCGTATCGGCAAAGGCCGAGCCGATAATATTTTCGATATTGCTGAGAGTGTCGGAGGCTGTACTCCAGGTGGTCTGTGCTGTCGTAATCGCCAAACTGACCGTTACGTCGCTGGACGAGGCGTTGTAATTAACCCAGTCGCTGCCCTCGCCGCCGTTGAGGTTGTTTGCGCCCAACCCGCCATAGAGCGTGTCATTCCCTAGACCAGCGTTGATCACATCAATGCCTGCCCCGCCGGTCAAAATATTGGCGTTATCATCGCCAGTCAGGGTGTTATTGGTGCTGCCGCCGGTAACGTTTTCAATTCCGGACAGAGTCAAGGTTAGTTTGCCAGTAACCACGCTCTGGGCCGCCAGAATACTCAAATTAACCGCCAAGGCTGAAGCCGTTAGCGCAAAATTAATCAAATCGCTGCCACTACCGCCCTGAATATCGTAGCTTTCCGAGGTCAAAGAATCAGCATCGATTGCGAAGGCATCATTGCCGCTACCGCCAATAATCGTAAATATCCCGCTGAGGGTATCTGTATCCACTTCGCTGCCGGTCATCTGAAAAGTGGTGCTGTTGCGAGTAAGTGTAATCCCAGCGGTCGTAGCGTTGTAATCAACGGTATCTGAACCGCCACCGCCGCCGATGCTGTCATTGCCGCCGTTACCGATAAATATATTGTCGTTGGCATCACCGGTCAGCACATCGTTACCACTACCACCCTTGATGTTTTCTACGCCGGTCACCGACAGCCGCAAATTTGTCATTGTCGCGGCGTCAACCCATTGCGGAAATGTGGTCCCCAGGTTCATGTCTACCTCGATTGTCGAAGAGGAAAAATCCAGCCAATCGGAACCGGAGGTATCGTTAATCGTATCAGTGCCTAAAAGGTTGTCGAGATCAAAAACGTAAGTGTCATCGCCAGCGCCGCCATACAGGGTATCGTTCCCGCCCTTGCCTTCAAGGCTGTCATTACCATCGTCGCCGTATAGAATATTATTGTTGGCATCACCGATCAGGGTGTCATCGGTGAACGTGCCGCGAATATTTTGGAAATTTGTAAAGGTATCAAAACCCACATTGAGCACCGAGTCGTGATCCGTAATTTCGTCATTAACCATCGAACCGGAACCCAGATCAACGGTGATGCCCTTATAAGTGTTATGCTCAAAGGAAAGGGTGTTGACACCGCCACCGCCATCAAGCGTGTCATTGCCACGGTAACCCTCAATGATATTATCGGCGCTGCTACCCGTCAGGGTGTCGTCACCATAGCCGCCGATCATGTTTTCAATCGAGACGGTCGTCAAAGTGAGAGTCAGCATGGTCACGGCGTTGTAGCTGGCCACCACCTGGGCGGTCAGTAAACCTAAATTGAAAGTAACACCCAAAACGCTGGTACGGAAATCGATTTTATCCGCGCTGCCGCCAGTGTCGATGATGGTATCGCTGCCCCATGGATAAGTATCATCCTCATCTAGAGTAAAGTCATAGGTGTCATTATCGGCGCCGCCTTCCAAAATGTCATCGCCGGGGCCGCCAACTAAATTATCATTACCCGCCAAGCCGTAGATGTGATCGTGACCGAGGTTGCCGATCAACGTATTGTTGTTGGCATCGCCGGTCAGGCTGTCATTGCCACCGCCACCAAAAGCATGGACAAAATTGGCAAAAGAACCGACAAACGAGGCTCCGCCCGTCAAGATGGCAACATTTGTAGTGAGGTTCACGGTAACATCGCCAGTTTGATCTTCGAAATCCAGGGCGTTATCGCCAGTCAGGCCGCCATCGATCAGGCCGGATATGCTGCCGCCCGGCTTGAAGATGAAGTTATCTTCTTCGGTGCCACCGTACAGATTCTCGATGTTAGCAAACGGGGTCGTATCGTGCAGGGTACCGCCATTAAGGGCGTCAATCTCCCAATCGTATTTCCAATCGGGGCCGTATAAAGAATCGGTACCGCCCGCGCCATCTAAAATACCGGGCATACTGCCAAAATAGAAAAAGGTTTCCGTTTCCCCATCGCCGTCCGGCAGCGGAGGGTGTGTGATCGAGATAGATGACTTGATGAAATTGAAAATATCATTCAGGTCACCAGCAACTAAATTTTCTACCTGGCTGAAAATCAATCCCGTAGTTGAGCCTTTGCCTGCGTCGGTCAAATTCCAGGTTAAAACCAGATCGGGGCCATTGAGGGTATCATCACCGCCACCGGCCCGCAATATGCCGCTCAAGCTGCCGGCCGTGCCAACGGTAAAGGTATCATCCGCCTCGCCGCCAATAATATTTTCTATCGAGGTAAAGACCGTTGTTTCGATCAAGCCAGCATTCGCGCCAGAGATGATAAAGTCGGTGGCGTCATTGGCGCCGCGGATGGTGTCATTCCCGAACCCACCATTGATCGCGCCATCCAGCTTGCCATCGTTGGCAAACCAGAATGTATCGTCACCAGTACCGCCGGTCAGATTTTCGATTTTAGTAAATTCAAGGCGTTCCCACTGAGTCAGCCAATGCGCTTCGCTGGCCATGCCCAGGCTCAAGCTGACAATACCGGTGCCAAGTTTGGCATTCTCAGCGCTATCGGCCAATTGGATGACATTCGGATCAACCGTCGGGACAATATAATAGAAGCTCTCGTGTAACAGGCCGACATCCTGCGTGCTACCCGCCGAGGCGTGGTAGAAAACTTTATCGCCCAAGGCCAGGCCATGCGCCGCGCTTAGGTTGATGGTATTGGCGTCGGCGTCAATCGCCGTTGAAATATCGAAGCTGCCAACCAGCGGTACTTCGTAAATCACCTGCCCGCCATTATCATCGGTGATTCTAAAATAGGTACTGGTGGTTGACGCGGCCAGGGTATCATTGCCGCCGCTGCCATCCACCTTGATGCTATCACCCGCATCGGCGAACCCGCTGTAGGTCACAACCTGGTTGCCGGAACGCGTCACCTGACGGTTGGCGATATCGACCACGAAGCTATCCACAGCGCTGGTGCCAAAGACCGTCAAAGCATCATCGCCGTTCCCACCATCGACAGTTATGGTCAGAGCGCTCACGCCGCTCAAAGTCGCGGCCAGGGTGTCATTGCCATCATTGCCGATGAGTACATCCGCACCGCCGTTGCCGGTTAGCTTGTTATCGTTAGCATCGCCGGTCAAGGTATCGGCCAAACTCGTGCCGATGACTTCTTCGACGGTGCTGACCAACCCGGCAATGCCCGGCGCGCTGCCGGTGGTCAGGTTGACTGTTACTGCGCTTGTACGATAGGAATAATCCAGAATGTCCGAAAGTGAATCGCCTTGCAAGTTGCCGCTGAGGCTACCCGCGTCCTGTAGGATAAAGGTATCCACTTTGGTCGCGCCGCTCAAGTTTTCAAACGAAACAAAGGGCAGCGTGCTATCGGAGGTGGTCAGGATGCCGCTATTGGCGCCCGTGATATCAAAGGTCGTGGCCGCATCGGGGCCAATCAGCGTATCCGTGCCGCCGCCGCCATCCAGACCAATCGATTCGACCACATCATAGGTCACACGCTGGTTGCCGTTGCGCGTAAAGCTGGCGTCAAATTTAATGATGTCATTCCCGGAGGTGCCATGCACCAACAGCGAATCCGAGTCGTCGAAAGGCAGATGATCAACTAAAACGCGCTCGGTGTTTTCGGAAAAATCCGGCTCACCAGCTTGCACATTAAGATTAACTTCCCCACTACCTGAAAGGCTGATATCAAAAGTATCATCATATTTATCTGACCCGGCTAATGTCACATTGGGGCTATCGGATAGATTAATCGTGGCGCTGGGCGCAAACCAAAAATCACGGATGACGATCGGGGCGCTGTTGCTGCTAATCGTAATGGCACCACCAAGCGAAGTGGCGCCATCATCATCGGGCCGTAAGGTCAGTGGGTTCGTCCAGTCGCTGATCGAAAACGATTCGCCGTACAATGCCCCAGCTTCTAAGTAAATTGTGTCATCGTCCAGGATTTGCGTCTTGGCATAATTCAGCGCATCCTGAATCGGCGTTGCTGAAACCAAACAATTCGTCTTGTCGGTGCAATCGCCGCCGGTGGGCAGGTAGGAATATTTGACGCCAGAAATATAGAAATAAGGGTCTGGGATGGTGATCTCGAAAATGGGATCGGATTCAACGGGGGCTGGCTCAGCGGACTCAGGTTGGGCTGATTCTGACTCGTCAACAACGGGCTGCTCCCCCTGGGATTCTGCCGCTGGTGTGTCCGCAACTTCATCATCGACGGCGCAATCACTGGTGGCAGCATCCGTTGAATTCTCATCCCCGGATGGCTCTGTCGCCAAACACTGTACACCATCGGAGGGAATATCAACTTCACTGGGAGTATCAGCTTCGACAGTCTGTTGCACCTCGGCATCAGATATTGATTCACTTTCTTCTACTACAGCGGAATCCGCATTATCTTCATCCCCTTCACTTTGAATTGTTTGGTCAACTTCTATGGCAATATCTGCTTCACCAGCCTGGTTTTCCCCTTGCTCGGTGGTAAGAGCAGCATCGCCTGCCGTTGTATCGTCTTCCTGGGGAGTGCCAGCGATATCTATGGCGTCAGCTGTTTGCACTTCCGGGATTGTCTCCGTAGCAATTTCACTTTCCACCACGGTCGGTTGCGTTGTCTGCTCTTGAGCATACGATACATGCAAAAATATCCCTGCCAGAAGGAGGGATACCACAAATGCGATACTAATTTTTACAACACCAGCAATTTTTTTTATTATCAAATAAGGTGACCAACAAACAAATAGCACCAAAAGACTGTGATTCAGTAGGAATTAAAACCCTTTGGCAACTAGCATATTTTAGATTGTGATAGGTTTTTAATAGGACTAAATCTATCATCATTATACAATATCGTCAAGGTGAGTACTTCAAGACCTTGGTTTACAACCTGGCGATAACTTGAAACTCTCCATGAACAGCGTTGAACCGTGTATAACCCCATCCCTGACGATTCAACAAAACTACTTCGCAAGCGGTGTGTAAAAATACACGCCACCGGACTATATCATATGCTGAAGACGGTTGAATTAACAAATCAGTAGAGTTTTATTCTTACCGCACATTCTGTTGCATATTTGGTTTACATTGTTGAAGTAGGACTTACGCACTTGTACAAGAGAACGCCCGAAAATAGGGGCGGAAAATCACTATTGGAAATGCCAATATAAAAATATTCGGACATTAATTGTCGATTTTACTGCATAATCAGGCCCGGTCTATAGTGCCCAAGTTCTAAAAGGGCAGAGATATAAAAATCAAACACGGCCAGTTCCAAATATCATCATTATTCCATCGGGTGATGATCATGGCCTTTCGGCCATAAAAAAAACAGGGAAGCAGAAGTACTTTGTACTCCCAGATCCCTGTTTTTAGATCGTTACAACGAATATTATCTAGGGGCAGGAATAGAGAAAACTGAGCAGTGTGTTGAATGGCGGTGAGCAGTATAGATTCATCATATCGAAGGCCAATGCACCGACCACGACCAGACAAATCGAAACCCCAACACATCCCAGCCCAGCCCACAGCCAGGGGCGGCTTTCCTTCTCCGGAACCGGTGGTGCAACTTGCGGCGGACCTTGGGGAATTTGTCCAGCATATCCCTGCTGGGGTGGGCGCTGCGGCGGGGGGGCCGAACGTTGAATCGGAGGGGGAGGGGCCGCCGCTGAGCGCTGCATAGGAGCTACGGGTTGACCGGGTGTCAGGGTATCCATATGACTGGAAGGCGTGACCACGGTTGCATTCATATCAAATTGGGCAACTTGATAAGCCAGTGTGACAGCTTCGCCCAGTTTGATGCGATCGCCGGGACGCAGCATTTGTGGCCCGGTCAGACGCTGACCATTAACGAAGGTTCCGTTGGTCGAGCCTAAATCTTCCACCACAAAGCCGCCACCTTCGAAACGCAAGCGCGTGTGACGCCGGGAAATTTCAGCAATATTCACCATCACATCAGCAGTGGCATCGCGTCCGATGATAATTTCTTGTTTGGAGAGGGGGTAGACTTCATTCGGCGTTGGCCCGGAACTCATAATCAGTTGAAATGATTGCGTTGCCATAGTTATCTCCTAACGGTTTCTCGTCCTGTGGTTGCTATGAGTTTACTCAGATTCTAGCAGAGAGTCAAATGATTGTAAAAATCCATCACGATATTTTTTGCAAGCGCCAATCGAGGGCGGTAAAGCGCTGAGAAACCTGATTATTGTTGACCGCGATGCCAATCGCTTTCCGACTGCCAACCAGTACACACAGTTTTCTCGCCCTGGTGATGGCGGTGTACAGCAGATTACGCTGCAACATAACGTAGTGTTGCATAACCATTGGTATGACCACGGCAGGAAATTCAGAACCCTGGGCTTTGTGCACCGAAACAGCATATGCCAGGGTCAGTTGATCCGCTTCGCTCCAGTCGTACTCCACCCGGCGGCCATCCAGGTCGAGACTGAGCGTCTGTTCAACCATATCTAGCGCTCGCACAAATCCGATATCGCCGTTATAGACATCTTTATCGTAGTTGTTTTGCGTTTGCATCACCTTGTCACCCGGACGGAAAATCTGCCCAAAAAGTGCCTTTTCGGATTTATTCTGAGAAGACGGGTTGAGGGCAGCCTGCAAACGTTCATTCAACGTGCTGACCCCAGCGGGGCCGCGATACATCGGGGCCAACACTTGAATTTCCGTCAACGATTTCAGGCCAAATTTTTGTGGGATGCGGTTGCAAACCACATCTTCTACCCAATCAGCAGCGGCGGCAGCATCTTCGGCGGGGAAAAGATAAAAATCGCCATCATCGCCCCCCGACGAGAAGAGTGGCATCGCGCCGCGGTTAATGCGGTGAGCATTGGCGATGATTTGCGACCCGGCGGCCTGACGGAAAATCTGCGTCAGGCGCGTCACGGGCACACGCTCACTGGCAATTATATCGCGCAGCACATCACCCGCGCCCACCGAGGGAAGCTGGTCAATATCACCTACCAACAGCAAATGCGTGCCCGCGCGAAGTGCCTTTAGTAGATTATTCGCCAGTACCAGATCGAGCATCGACACTTCATCTACCACGAGAAATTCCACCGGAAGCAGATTTTGGGCATGATATTTGAAGCCCTCTATCGGAGAGAATCCCAGCAAGCGGTGGATCGTGCTGGCGGGCCGGTCGGTGGCTTCGGAGAGACGTTTGGCGGCGCGCCCTGTGGGGGAGGCCAGAGCATACTTCAACGATAGTGTTTCCAAATGGAAGATCAGCGCCTTGAGACAGGTGGTCTTGCCAGTGCCGGGACCACCCGTGAGCACGCTAACCGGGTAGCGCAATGCATGATCAATAGCTTTCTGCTGCTCGTCAGAAAGCTGCATGGTATGCAATGGCGCAACCTGCTGTGTTGTGTTGCGTGGCGAGTGCTGTGCCAGGTTTTGCAGTCGCTCGGCAACCCCCACTTCGCTGAAGTAGAAAGGGGTCAGGTAAATTGCTGAAAGGCGGTATTCCGCATCGGGCTCGGCAACCCGCTTGGAGGGATCCCCCGCCCCATCTCCATCGGCTGAAGGGGTGAGGGGAATCTCATCAGGGTGAATACGACCCGCGGTGGTCAATTGCTCCAGCGCTGCAGGAAGCAATTCCGCGGGAGCGTTCAGCAACTCCGCCGCTTTCTCAATCAGCAACTGGCGCGGAGCATAGACATGCCCATCATTACTCATCTCGTTGAGCGCATAAATCACCCCAGCCGCAATGCGTTCGGGATGATCGGCAGGCAAGCCCAAATCCTGAGCCAGCTTGTCGGCGGTTTTGAAACCCACTCCGTAAATATCGGCTGCCAATTGATATGGGTTCCGCTGCACAATTTCCAACGCGTTATCCCCATATGTTTTATAAATTTTGACCGCCAGGTTGGTGCTGACCCCGTGGCTATGCAGGAACAACATGATCTCTTTGACATGCTTCTGCTCTTGCCAGGCGGCGGCAATCAGGCGGGTACGCTTGCCCCCGATGTCGGGCACTTCGATCAACCTTTCGGGGTGCTCCTCGATAATCGAGAGGGTGTCTGCCTTGAAATGATCGACGATACGCCCGGCAAGCCGCGGCCCAATGCCTTTAATCAGCCCGGAGCCGAGGTAGCGGCGAATCCCGGCCACGGTGGCGGGAAGCACCTGCGAGCAAGTTTCGACCTCAAATTGCGTGCCATGCTTGGCGTGTTTGCCCCAGCGCCCGGCGAGTTTGACATGCTCCCCCGGCGAAAGTTCGGGCAGTACACCGACAATCGTCACCAATCCGTCGCGGTTTATGCCAGGCACATGCCGCGAATTAGGCACCAACCGAATAACACTGTACCCATTTTCGGGGTTGTAATAGGTAATGCGCTCGATTGAGCCAGAGAGGGAGTCCATATATAAGGATTGTCGAAAAAGGGGAGATTTACGGCAAGGAGTTTTCAGCCGCCCAATCTTCCCCCAAAATGAGCGCAAGATCCACATCGCTCTCGGGGTCGTAGCTGTTGTAGATTTTAATTTGAGGCAGGTTCAAGGCCTGAGTGATCTGAACAATCGCGGCAGGATTCCCGGTGTAATCGATGATGGTGGTGTTGGTGTATATTTTATCGGCATTGCCAATGTGAAGGACATTGATCCCAAGGCGCTGCAAATAACTGGAAGTATCCGATGCCAACCCGGCGGTTGTGGTGCCATTCTGGATGGCAACTCCTGGGGCATCTTCGGCGATGGGAATCGGGGGGGCAGTATTTTCGGGGGCAGCCGTATCTGTTGGTGGTTGTGTGGCAGTGGGTTGTGCCGCAACGACTTGGGCAGCAGTCGGCACGCTCATGACAGCCGCAGTCGGCGCGGGTTGAGCGCTGAAAAACTGGTCGCGCAGCATAGCAATTTTTTCAGGCATGGGCATCAAAATATAAGCGCCATTATAGGCCATCATCGGCGTTACATAATCTTGCGTGATCACAAATTGCTGGATATTCTCATCCGGCAAATCGTAGGCCAGTTTTGCCAGGCGGGCCAATTGCTGCAAGGTCAGGTTCGTGGTCACGCCACTGGAAATCTCTCGATAGAGGGAGGGTGTTTTGGCAATCAGGCTGGGGAGCAAATCGAAATCGGTCAGGCGATTGAGTGCGCCGTGCAAAATTATCTGCTGACGCCCGGCGCGATCAAAGTCACCCCCAGGGGTATCGCGTATTCGAGCATAAGCCAGCGCAATATCGCCCGGTAGTGTTTGCACACCGGGTTGCAATTTGATCACGCGTCCACCGCCCAAAT
>ERZ890953.1638-NODE-1638-length-10899-cov-4.798691_pt1 | contig 10899 bp, 9 predicted proteins | sample MGYA00521264_ERZ890953 | MGnify/ENA primary metagenome ERZ890953 (study PRJEB32303, sample SAMEA104408629) | aquatic metagenome | biome: Brackish water; feature: Chemocline; material: water | place: Baltic Sea | collected 2014-10-26T21:54:00 | depth 200 m ... | reverse complement strand
TAAATTTATCATTGGAAGATGTCCGGAACAGCCTTATTTCAGCAGAATATTTTGCCGAGGGTCGCGACGGAGAAATCAAAATGTATTCCCTGTCATACCTCGCTGATTATAAATTATGGTCAATAATTTTAGTGCCGAAAAGCCGACTATTTGATCAATTAATATCCTCTATTACTCAATATACTATTACGTTTCTTTTCGTTTTTAGCGTAATTTATTTTCTTTTCCGATACATCCACCAGTTTGAGCAGAGAAACCGCAAACAACTTATTAACCAGGCAAACCAGGATTTCCTGACGGGCCTGAGCAATCGACTTTATCTAAAATACGTTGAACCCAGATGGGTGCATGAGAAAGCCTCCCCTTTCAGTGTATTTTTCATGGATCTTGATAATTTCAAGAATATCAATGATAGCTATGGGCATAGTTATGGTGACATGATACTGAAACAGGTTGCTATCCGTCTTCTTTCAATATTTTCCGAAAAAAGCCTGGTATGTCGGCAGGGAGGAGATGAGTTCATCATTCTTTGCAAAAAAACCAGTCAAAAAAGTCTGGATGAAATTGCCAGCAAGGTTTTGAATACAATTTCCAGGCCTTACGAAATTGATAACTACCTTTTTACGATAGGGGCCAGCATTGGTATCTGCCGCTATCCCATAGATGGTGAAAATTTTGATAGTTTATTTAGTGCAGCCGATACGGCTATGTATCAGGCAAAAAATAACCAGCATAATTATTTTATTTTCACCAATGAATTAAAACAGCAGTTAGATCAAAAATCAGCGATAGAGCAGGCATTACATTCGGCCCTGCAAAAAAACGAATTCCATATGGTTTATCAACCTCAAATAGCCAGCAGAGGCGCTCTATATGGCGTTGAAGCTCTGATCCGCTGGCAAAATGCAGATCTTGGATTCATTCCACCCGATAAATTTATCCCGATCGCAGAAGACAGTGGTTTAATTCTGGAGCTGGGGCATTTCATTATTGATCAGTCTATACGTGACATTACTGAGCTTGGCAAAATTAATGACTTTTATGATCTTCAGCTATCCATCAATATATCTGTCCGTCAATTTATGGAATTTGGGTTTCTGGAACACTTAAAGAGTTCTTTATTAATTCATAAATTCCCTTCCAGGCAGTTAACTCTGGAAATAACAGAAAGTATTTTCATTGAAGATTTTGATTGTATGGTCCCCCTGTTTAATGAAATTAGAGCGTTGGGTATCAAAATATCTCTGGATGATTTCGGCACCGGGTATTCATCCTTGAGCATGCTTCGTAAATTGCCAATCGATGAACTTAAAATCGATAAGAGCTTTATCGATCAAAGCACTGATAACACACGGGATAAAGCTATGGTGATTAATATTCTGAATATAGCCCAAAACCTTGGCCTAAAAGTTGTGGCTGAAGGGATTGAACAACAACAGCAGGCTGAATTACTGGCTGAAAATGGATGCGATATTCAACAAGGGTATTTTTATTCCAGGCCCATTAAATATAAAGAACTTGAACAGTATTGTTCAAGCTTTAAATCCTCAAAGTACGAATTCCAAATTAAGAGTCTCAGATTAGATTGACCGTGGAGTATCTAAACACTCTGAACAGCGGATATCAGGAATTAAGATGAGTAGCTGCCTAAAAGCTTAGTGGTTTTCAGACACCATATTGATAGTATATTTTGGAATCTCTATGACCAGGTCTTCTGTCGCCAGGATCGCCTGACAGCTTAACCTCGAATCAGGTTCCAGACCCCAGGCCTTATCCAGGTAATCATCTTCATTTTCATCTGACTCTTCCAGAGTACCAAACCCTTCTCGAATAATGACATGGCAGGTTGTGCAGGCACAGGATTTTTCGCAGGCATGCTCTATTTCTATACCATTATTTAACAACGCATCACAGATACTAATTCCGGGTTCTGCTTCTACAACTGCTCCATCCGGGCATATTTCTTCATGGGGTAAAACTATTATCTGGGGCATTTTAAATCTCTACTTCGTTTATATTTTTGCCAGAGAGTACTTTTTGTACGCTCGCATTCATTCGTTTAGCAACGTAATTATCACTAATGACTTCGATATTTTTAATTGCTTTCTTAAGCTGTTCCGTGGTTGCTTCAGGAATCAGTTTTTCAAGTTCATCCCGGGCAGTTGTTATTGAGTTGTATTCATCATCCGCCAGTAGTTCATGCCCATCCTGTGACAATGCAGAATCAATAGCTTCAATAACTCGCCGTGCTTCGACCTGTTGTTCAGCCAGCATCCGCGAATCAATATCTTCCTTTGCATGACTCATAGAGTCACGTAACATGCTTTCTACTTCACCGTCGGTTAATCCATATGAGGGCTTGATAACAATATCCGCTTTGATGCCACTTCGTAGCTCTTCAGCTATTACTGACATCAACCCATCCGCATCAACCTGATAAGTTACCTTAATTCGTGCTGAACCTGCAGTCATCGGAGGAATACCACGTAACTCAAAATGTGCCAGTGAGCGGCAATCCGTCACCAGTTCTCTTTCGCCCTGAACTACGTGAATAGCCATCGCAGTCTGACCATCTTTAAAAGTGGTGAATTCCTGTGCCCTGGCGACCGGCAGAGGTGAATTTCGAGATATGATTTTTTCGCTCAAGCCGCCCATGGTTTCTATGCATAATGAAAGAGGCAACACATCCAGCAATAACATTTCCTGATCCGGTTTGTTACCTGCCAGTACATCTGCCTGTAACGCAGCGCCTATGGCCACTACTCGATCAGGATCAAGATCGCATAGCGGCGTACAGCCAAAAAAATGGCCAACCTGCTCGACCACTAATGGAACCCGCGTAGACCCACCCACCATCACAACATTCTGAATATCTTCTTTTTCAATTTTTGCATCGCGTATAGCACGTCGGCAGGACCTCAGGGTTTTGTTAACGAGATCTTCAATTAAATGATTAAATTGCTCACGATCCAGGGATATGGAGTAATCCAGCTCCTTAAGTTTAATTTGAGTAGTTTCCTGTAGAGTCAGATCTTCTTTTGCTTTACGAGAAGCTATAAGTAATTGACGCAACATAAATGGATCGATATCCCCTTCAATTCCGGCCTGCTTGATAAGCCATTCTGCGATGGCATGATCCATGTCATCACCACCCAGAGAACTGTTGCCACCCGTTGCTAATACTTCGAAAACCCCTTTGCTTAGATTCAGAATAGAAATATCAAAAGTCCCTCCACCCAGATCATATACAGCGATGGTACCTTCTTCTGTTTGCTGATCCAGCCCATAGGCAACGGCAGCGGCTGTAGGTTCATTCAATAATCTATAGACATTCAGGCCAGCAAGTTTGGCAGCATCCCTGGTGGCCTGTCGTTGAGCATCGTCAAAATAAGCGGGGACTGTAATTACAACGCCAGACAGGGCTTCACCCATTGTCTGCTCGGCCCGTTTAGATAAAATTTTAAGAATTTCAGCTGACACTTCAATCGCACTGACACTGCCTTGCCTGGTGATTATGCGCGGTACATTCGAATCATTATTACCATCAAATTCATACGGCAGTATATTGCCCAGACTCTTAATATCTTCAATACCTCTACCCATAATACGTTTGACTGACGACAAGGTATTAAGGGGATCTGAAGCTTGTAGTTGCAGCGCAGAATAGCCGACAAGTATGCTATCTTCAGCATAGTGAACAACCGAGGGCAATAAATGTTGATTATTGCTATCAGGTAGAGTTTCTACCTGCCCACTGCGATTAATAGCCACCAGTGAATTAGTAGTTCCAAGATCTATACCTGCAGCATAGTTACGATGATGCGGAGCTGTTGTTTGCCCCGGCTCTGAAATTTGAAGTAATGCCATGAATTAATCTTTATAGAATGTCGTCTTCCAGCTTTAACTGGTATTCATCAAGCTGTTCCAGGATACGTTCAACAAATTGCATTTTTTTGCTAACCTGTCGAGCCTGTTCCAGGTACCCCTGCTGATATAACGAGATAAAACTGGATGAAAATTCTTTCGAGCGTTGATCCAGCTTGCCGGTAATATGATCACAACAACGCATCGGATCTTTACAGCTACGACATTCGTCCATTTCTTCACGTAACTCAATCTGTTCCATCAAAAAGGCGGTATCCGAAGTCGTTTCATGATCATCATTCAACTCCAGTCCACTGATTTCCAGCATATAACGCGCACGTCTAACCGGATTTTTTAAAATCTCATAGGCTTCATTAATCCATGCAGCTTTTTGCACTACCAGGCGTTTTTCCTGATCAGTTCCATTGATAAAACGATCCGGGTGATACACAGCCTGTAACTTCAAATGAGCGGCATGTAATTGTTTGCTATCAAGATGGAAATCTATCGGCATCCCGAATAACTCAAAATAGTTTTGTTTTAAATCGACTTGCATACTTATCAATTACACCGTGAAACTCTCACCACAGCCACATTCATCTTTGGCATTAGGATTAATAAATTGAAACCCTTCATTAAGACCATCTTTGGCAAAATCAACCTTTGTTCCATCCAGATAAACCAGACTCTTGGGATCAACAATAACTTTGACGCCCTGGCTCTCGAAAACTTCATCTGTATCATCTACTTCATCGACAAACTCAAGCACATAAGCCATACCGGAACAACCAGTGGTTTTGATACCGATTCTAAGGCCGATACCCTTACCCCTGCTTTGTAAAAAGCTTTTGACTCTATCTGCTGCTACTTCAGTTAAATTAATAGCCATAATCTACATCTCCTAATTAGCCACCTGACGCATTACCGCCGGCAACTGATTAATCAAATCATTTAAAGTACCGATCAACTGATCGATTTGTTGACGAGTATTGTCTATACCAAAACTCACTCGCACAGCATTTAATGCCAGATCTTCATCAACCCCCATGGCCGATAGCACATGGCTGGGTAAAGTAACTTCACTATGACAGGCAGATCCACTGGCGAGCTCAAAACCTGCTTTATCCAGTTGCATCAGCAGGGTTTCGCCGTGATAGTATGGAATAGCGAAAAAACTGGTATTTGGTAATCGTGTAGCATTAACACCAAAAATCACTACACCGCCTATTGTAACCAACTGCTGCTCAAAATAGCGGCATAATTCTAACAGAATTGACTGTCTTTCCTGTAATTTTATTCGGGCAAGTTCTGCAGCTTTGCCCATGCCGACTAGCATAGCTACGTTTTCGGTGCCTGCACGTCTGGCTGATTCCTGGTAACCACCGCTTTGCTGAGGGGAGATCATAGCAGCCGATTTTACAATTAAGGCACCCACAGCCTGCGGTCCCTGAAATTTATGTGCCGATATTGTCATCATATCAACATCCAGCTGTTGAAAATCAACTGCTATCTTACCAACTGCCTGGGTCGCATCGCAGTGCACCAAAGGTATCTTGTTTGCATGACTGAAGCGGGCTAATTGCTCTACCGGCTGAATAACACCAGTTTCATTATTAGCCAGCTGTAGTGACAGCAGATCAGGTGCATGCTTGCTAATTAACTGCTGACTGACATTGACATCAGTCAAACCGTCTGCATCAACTGGCAAAAAATATGTAGAGCAACCTGCCTGCTGTAGCTGTTTAAGTGGATTAAGCACACTGGCATGTTCCTGCTGACTGCTGATAAATGTCGTTTGCGGTCCAATTTCTACAAACCCTTTTAACGCCAGATTGTTAGCTTCCGTTCCACCGCTGGTAAAGATGACATTATCCGGATGCGCATTAATACTACCAGCAACTCTCGCACGTGCAGTCTCAATTGCAGAGCGCAAAAAGCGCCCACTTTGATGTAAACTGGATGCATTGCCATATGTAGATGCCAGAAAGGGCATCATTTCTTCCAGCACTTCCGGGTGCAAAGGTGATGAGGCATTATGATCCAGATAAACGGACATCGTTATATAAGCCTGATAAAAAGTTAACAGTCTTTAAGCAAATTTTCAGTGTCAGATTGATTATTAATCATATCTGCCAATGAAATATTCGTCAGATAGTTAGAAATCTGATCGCTTAATTCTTCCCATAACTGTTCTGTCAGGCAAGGTTCGTAAGCAGCACTTCCAGCCAGTGCGTCTTTATTGGTGACTTCAACCTTATCATCGACGGCACAGATAATATCGGAAATACTCACCGCTTCAGGTGCCATACTTAAGCTATAACCACCACCCGGGCCGCGCGTACTGACTACCAGGTTGTTGCGTCTCATCTTGGCAAATAACTGTTCCAGATAGGACAGGGAAATCCCTTGTCGTTTTGAAATTTCAGCCAAAGAAACAGGGCCTTTCTGTGAATTCATGACCATATCAAGGAGAGAGGTCACGGCATATCTACTTTTGGTTGATAACCGCATATTAAAAACCTGGATTTGTTTAAAGTAGGCTCAGTATACAATCCCGACTAAAATGGTCAAGTATTATTCCCTACTAATTTAGTCAGGTATTGTTTATCGCGATTTTCACAAAGGAAGACAGTGACGATCACAGGGTTCCGGGTTGTTGAAATGCATCCTTCAATTTCACCCCCTGCGGGCAGTTTTACACTCCAAATCCATTCCAGGCGGATTTATTTCAGAGGATAATCCAAACTACTGGAACAACAATGTGTCCAGACGTTTTCTAATTAATTAAAAAGTCTTTTTCATAACCTATTTTAAATATAAACCAATGCACCTTTTAAGTTTTATTACCAATTTTTATGAGTTTTTAAAAAACTTATCCGATAAAGACAACATAACATAGACAAATATACCTTTAAATACTAAGGATATATATTAATTAGCATATACTTAATTAGTTGATATATGTCATGACTGATCTTTACATATTGTACTAATATCTAATATAAAGCCTCAGATCTAAATATGTCGAGTAGTAATATTAAATCACTGTTAAAAATTATCTTCGTTTTATGTATTACTGAAGCATTTCTTTCAGTATTGCATCGCTATTATTTTTTAGAACTTGACGATGTCTTTGCTTTCTCAATTCATATCTTTCTACTCATTTCTATAACATCATTGATATTTAATCAATGGCTTCTAAAATCAGCCAGTTATGTCCAGCAATCAACTCAAAATATCAGTGATTTTTACAAATATGCAATAGATCAACATTCCATTGTGGCTATTACCGATGTAAAAGGAGAAATCCTCGATGTGAATGATAAATTCTGCGAAATAAGTGGCTATAACCGAAATGAGCTAATAGGGCAAAGCCATCAAATTATCAATTCCGGCGTTAAAGACAAGACCTACTGGAAGGAAATGTACAGAACCGTGGCAAACGGGGAAAACTGGAAAGATGAGGTAATGAATAAAGCGAAAGATGGAAGTTATTATTGGGTAGATACCACTATTATTCCTCTTATGAATGAACAGAATAAACCTCAATGTTATATCTCTATTAGAACAGATATCACGCAGCAGAAACATATCCAGAAGGCTTTTGAAAACGTCAATAAACAATTAACAAGAATGTGTCTAATAGATGAATTAACAGGGATTTCGAATCGTCGTGCTTATGACGAAAATTTAAACTCGGAGGTACAGTCTGCACAAAGATCGCACCAACCCCTTTCAATGCTGATCATTGATATTGATGATTTTAAGTTATTCAATGATAAATATGGTCATGACTTTGGTGACCAGGTACTCAAGCATATAGCAACAACAATTAACGATTCTTTACCTCGCATAACCGATTTTGTTGCTCGTTATGGTGGTGAAGAGTTTATTGTCATAATGCCATCCACCAATAACGATGGCGCTTATCAGGTTGCTAAACGTATTCATAACAATATAAGAAACAGTAACACATCCATTGCGCCAATTAATCACGAAAGTCCCTTAACAGTCAGCATCGACATCTCCACGTTATCGGGTTTTACTCTGGATAAAAACATGTTATTTAAACAGGCTGATACCGCTTTATATGAGGCCAAAGGAAAAGGCAAAAATACAACTGTCATCTTTAATCAAAATGAAGAATTATTCGCGTAAAAATATTGGCTCATTTAAGTCTCTCAATAAATAGGGTATTAACAGCCTGTTTTTGCACAAAATTAACGCTAAAATAAGGCTCTTTCAACTTTGAAAAAATTTTATGTAATCTAAGTCAAGTTGCCTCGAAATTGATATAAAATTTCATATAACTGTTACTTTCTTTTGCTACACTAATTAACAAAATCATCATTTACAATCATAAAACCTAACAGGATATATCATGTTCCAAATCCGAATTCATGGACGCGGTGGTCAGGGCGTTGTCTCTGCATCCGAACTGCTTTCCGTCGCAGCGTTTGAAGAAGGTAAATTTTCACAATCTTTTCCCAGTTTCGGTTCTGAGCGAATGGGGGCACCGGTACAGGCATTCGCTCGTATCAGCGATGAAGCCATAACTATTCGCGAGCCCGTCATGGAACCTGACATGCTGATAATTCAGGACCCTACCCTGTTTAATGCCATCGATGTATTTGAAGGTGTCAAAACAGATGGGTACCTGTTAATTAACAGTTCAAAAACACCCGAACAACTGGGTATTGAGGATATGACGTCACAGTTTCCTGAAAATCATGTGATTACCATACCAGCAACAGAACTCGCTTTAAAATATATTAAGCAAGCTAAACCCAATACGGTGTTACTAGGTGCTTTTGCGGCGATGAGTAATATGGTCAAAATGCCTGCCCTGGAAAGCGCCATCAATGCTAAATTCCCGAGTCGAATCGCTCAACCCAATATCATCGCTACCAAAGCCGGATATAATCTGGTTATGCAAATGCTCAGTAAGGCTCAGGAGGCTTAATTATGCTACATCAAATGAGTGGTTCTATTGCCGTTGCCAAAGCCGTTGCACTGTGTCGCCCAGAAGTGGTTCCGTGTTACCCGATAACACCACAAACCCATATCGTCGAACACCTTAGCCTACTGGTGAAAAGTGGAGAATTAAAAAACTGCACCTATGAAAATGTCGAATCTGAATTTGCAGCCATGAGTGTCTGCATCGGTTCATCTGCAACCGGTGCTCGTTCTTATACTGCAACAGCCAGCCAGGGTTTGTTGTATATGATGGAAGCCGTATATAACGCATCCGGCTTAGGGTTACCAATCGTCATGACACTGGGCAATCGCGCAATTGGAGCACCTATCAATATCTGGAATGATCATTCAGACGCCATGTCTGTTCGTGATGCCGGCTGGATTCAATTATTTGTAGAAAATAACCAGCAAGCCATAGATGTGCATATTCAGGCATTTAAACTCGCTGAAGCTTTAAGCTTGCCCGTCATGGTCAATATGGATGGCTTTATCCTGACCCATGCAATCACACGGGTCGATTTACCCGATCAACAGCAAGTTGATCAGTTTTTACCCTCTTATGTACCACGCCAGTTACTGGAAACTGCCGCACCTTTAACAATTGGTGCCATGGTGGGCCCTGATGCTTTTACCGAAGTTCGCTACCTGGCTCATGCAAGGCAGAAACAGGCACTTTCCATGATAGAACAACAGGCTGAACAGTTTGAGGAAATATTTTCCAGAGATTCTGGCGGACTGGTAAAATCCTATGATGCAGAAGGTTCTGATATAGTTTTTATTGCTATGGGTTCCGTGGTTGGAACCTTGCAGGCATTAGTCGCAGAATTAAGAGAGCAGGGTCAGTCTATCGGCATTTTAAGCCTGCGTTCATTCCGCCCCTTTCCGGTGGAGGCTATACGCAGTGCCCTGTTAGGAACCAGGCGTATTATCGTGTTTGAAAAAAGTTTTGCAGTCGGTATGGGAGGTATTCTGGCCAGTGAAATTCATATGGCAACTCAGGGATTAAGTCTCAAAATCAATTCAGTGATTGGTGGACTGGGTGGCCGAACTATTACTATGAAATCATTACGCAAACTTGTCGAACTCGCTAATACTGACGAACTGGACCAGGAAGTTTTCATGGATTTAGATTTTGAAACAGTCAACAGAGAAATAAAACGACAGGAATCTGGACAGTCTTCGGGCTCCACCGCTGAGAATGTTCTACGTGATATGGGTGTCTTATCTGCATCCAAAACGCATTAACGAGTGAAAATCATGCCAAAAAATCAAGCTGATCAGCCAGCAAACCAGCAAACAGTCAAATTTTATCAGACTGGTACATTTACTGTAGGCAACCGGTTGTTAGATGAAAATTTTCGAACCGTGCAGGCTACCCAGGAACGTTCTAATTCTATTGATTCAGGTCACAGAGCCTGTCAGGGCTGCGGTCAGGCACTTGGTGCACGCTATGCATTAGATGCCGCCATGCGAGCTACAGGTAATAAAATAATAGCCGCGAATGCGACTGGCTGTCTTGAAGTATTTACCACGCCCTACCCCGAAACTGCATGGAACATTCCCTGGATTCATTCTCTATTTGGTAACGTGGCATCCGTTGCATCAGGTATTGCAGCTTCGCTAAAAGCGAAAGGTGATAACGAGACAAGAGTTATCGCTCAGGGTGGTGACGGTGGCACCACCGATATAGGTTTTGGCTGTTTATCCGGCATGTTTGAACGTAATGATGACGTGCTTTATATCTGTTATGACAATGGCGGTTATATGAATACCGGCGTGCAGCGCTCGAGTGCAACCCCGGAGGGTGTCAGAACATCGACTACGATGCCGGTCGGTGATAACCCCGGGAGCTCATTTACTTCCGGTAAATATCTACCAGCCATTGCGATGGCGCATGAAATTCCATATGTTGCGACTGCTTCCGTGCATGATTTACATGACCTTGAGCATAAAGTTGAAAAAGCCATGTCTTTTCGAGGTGCAAGATATCTACAAATTAATGTGCCCTGCCCTCTGGGATGGGGCAGTGAACCGGCACTGACTGTAAGATTAGCACGC
>ERZ890953.1637-NODE-1637-length-10903-cov-4.411412_pt1 | contig 10903 bp, 10 predicted proteins | sample MGYA00521264_ERZ890953 | MGnify/ENA primary metagenome ERZ890953 (study PRJEB32303, sample SAMEA104408629) | aquatic metagenome | biome: Brackish water; feature: Chemocline; material: water | place: Baltic Sea | collected 2014-10-26T21:54:00 | depth 200 m ... | reverse complement strand
CCTGAACTTAACCGCCCACATGATTGCATCCGTACTGCGCATGGGTTGTACGGAGGCTCCAAGAGGCATAAAATCGGCGTAGCCTCTCACTTCAATGGCCTGTGTAGGACAAATTTTCACACAGCTGTAACACTCCCAGCACATGTCGACAGCCCGGTTGTAAGCTTTATTCTTATCTTTATCCAGTATCATCAGGTCGTTGGGACAAATATACTGGCAGGCTGTCCGGTCCTGTGCCTTACAGCCATCACACTTCTCGTTGATTACAAAACTTGGCATAGAAGGAAATTTAAGTGAAATGTTATTTTTTCTCACTAAATTGGTCTACGAAAATACAAAATCATCAGTTGATTAAAAAAACATGAAAGCAATCATCACAATCTTACTAGTCATCGTTGCGGCGGCGCTCCTGATCGTATTCTTCAGTTCTCCTCCGGGGATGAAAAAGGATATCGCTCAGCCAACAGCCGTCATGATCAACAATGTATTGGGTACACGAACGCCTCTTGTAAAGAAATACCCGGCACGCTATGCCCTTCTGATGGACCGGGCTGAACAAGGGCTGGACAACACCCAATGCTATGCCTTGCCCAATTTTATGGGCCAGGATTATTTCTACGGATATGAGGATATGAATACCTACGACACGCTGGCCTTTCCCCGCGACCACAAGGCTCAGCTGGATTTTCAGTTCGGGTGGTACTTTTGGTCAGGGAACTTCCTGGATACCAACGAAAACGAAATCGACATTGTAGTGGTCTTTTTCCGGCGGGCGCTCTACCCACCACGAATTGCTGACAAACTTGGCCTGTCTGCCCTTCAAAATCAACTGGTACAGACTGTTGTGGCTGTAAATTATGCCGATCTGAATTTGCACGTAACCGGAAGCAATCCCATCATTTCGGGGACCAGCGGGGAGATCACTTACGGTATCGAACCTTTTGTTGCCCAAATAGGGTTGAACAGTGCGGTAAGTCTTGAAAAGGAGAGGATGTTCCCAATGAAAATCGAGGTGAACGATCCTGTCGGAGAGCTTTCGATCGACCTGAACCTGGATGAGAGCAAACCACTGTTGCTTCAGGGTGATAATGGGAAGGAGCCCTCCATCTTCGGATTGGGAACCTGGTACTACTCGTTTCCCAATATCAAAACCTGGGGAACGGTCACCTATCAGGGTGAATCCCGGACCATTACCGGCAAGATGTGGATGGACCATCAGTGGCTGGCCGGCATTTCACCAACCGGGTATCCGAAAAACATCCTCGTTCAGGCCGTTATGAACATCAAGGAAGGGCTCTCTGGTGAAACCCCAAAATCGTTTGGCTGGGACTGGTCTGATGTGCAGTTTGACGACAACACTGAGGTGACCTTCGCCTCTCCCCATTCCGACAAAACAGCCGACCTGAAAAACATGGGTGATGATCCTCCCGATTCTGTGACGCGGGCCATTGCCGGCAAATACATTGACGAAAGCGGCAAAGGTGAGAACATCACGGGTACGGTCACCATCACCCGGTGGATGCGGAGCCCGAGATCGCATGCCTGGTACCCAAATGGCTGGCTGGTGAAGATTCCGGAGAAGCGCCTTGAGTTTACTATGGCTTCCACGGTTGACGACCAGTTTATCTATTCGGCAGCCAGCGAAATCAGGGAGGGAGGTGTGATTGTGAAAGGGACAAAAGATGGCAGAGAGATCTCCGGATATGGCTTCGGCGAGGGGGTGAACTATGCCGGAGAGGAGTTTGCTCTGAAAGAGAACATGGCCCTGCTGGGGATCGAAGACAATGCGGCCAATCGCCAATTGCTGATCGCCACTCCTCCCGGTAACTGGCTGATCATTCAAAGCTTTGTTGTCCTGGCTTCACCGGTGGCGGTGGTCACATTGCTTGTATTAGGGATCATCCTCCTGGTAAGAAAAAAAAATCGGCAAAATGGATCATAAGAGAGTTTATAGAATGACTTTTGCTAGTGTCTATCCCTTGTATGTGCAAAAAGCAGAAAAAAAGCGTAAAACAATTTAATAAATATTGTATTGAATTTCTTCAATCAAAGCATGTTTAAAAGATTTTGAAGTAAATGCGGAAGACATTCATAAAGTACTTATATGTGTACCTGTTTGATAAGCTGAAGCAGTACCTGACAGGGACTGTGGATGGGATGGAGATAAGTCAGGGATTTCTGTTTGGTGCCGCAGTATTTTTGGAATCATGGAAATAATAACCACATTGTATATCGTATGGTATGCATTGAGATGGAAGGATTTGGGCTAAATTTGGATCGTATTCGAATAATCAGGTATCTGATCGGACAGGAAGGCTATGAATGAAAATCTCTACACAGAACTTCAGCGTGGAGTCCATGCAACGCTGGAGACCTATTCAAATGTTCACCGTGGAAGCGGACACTTCTCAATCGTAACCACAGAATTGTTCGAGGAGGCCAGGAAGATCGTTTTGGAGTATCTGGGCCTTTCAAAGAGAGGGTATGTCGTTATCTTTTATGCACCAAGAAGAGCCAACAAACTCAAATCCCTGATTTATCCCAACAGATACCACTGTTTATCCAGTCAGGATATAGGCCTTCCACTGGGCATCAGGGCCCTGGTCGTCAAAAAAGGATCTTTGCCCAAAGGGGTTCCCTGTGAGACCGGTGGAGGATCGGCAAGGCTTGTCTCCCCCGGGTGGGTCATCTGGACAAAAGGAGGAGGCAAGTTCGAGTCGGGTACCCCGGCCATTGTGAACGCCATCGCCTTTGCCAAAGCATTGCTTCTGATCAGAGAGTTCGGAGAGGATATTTTCCGGCAAGAAGGGTCCGGCTCTCTTTCTGCCTCTAACATTCTGTTCAACGATAAGTTGGAGGAATACTCCGGCAAGAGGCTACTGGATGAACTCCGGAATACCCTGATAGGAAAAGATATTCATGTCCCCACTGTCGAAGGTTCCGTGCCATTCGTCAACCTCGACAACGGTGCCAGCACACCTACCTTCACACCCATCTGGAATGCCGTCTGCCAGACATGGCGTCAGCCAGCTGAGGTGCAAAAACAAATCGTCGATCAAACCAGGTTAATCTGTGCCAATTTCCTTGGTGCTCCTGAAGCCGGTTACGACATCATCTTTACCTCAAACACTACAGAGTCAGTCAACCTGACGGCAGAGAGCCTGGGACGTACATCCGGGCAGGATATCGAGCCTGTTGTCCTGAATACGATCATGGAGCACAACTCAAACGAACTGCCATGGAGATACATCCCGGGGGTTTCGATGATCCGCATGACTGTGGATGATGAGGGATTTGTGGATCTGAAGGCCCTGGAGGGCATCCTATCAGACTACAACAAAGAGGAGAAACACGGGAAACAACGGATCAGGCTGTTTGCAATCACCGGGGCCTCCAATGTAATGGGATCCTACAACGACCTGTCTGAGATAAGCCGGATAGCCCACAGCTACGGGGTTCTGTTAGCCGTAGATGCTGCGCAGCTTGTAGCCCACCGGAAACTAAACATGGAGCAGTCGGGTATCGACTACCTCTTCTTTTCAGCGCATAAGATGTATGCTCCATTTGGGAGTGGGGCCCTGGTGGTACGAAGAGGATTACTGAACTTCTCTGCTGCAGAAAGGGAGGCGATTGATGCTTCCGCAGAGGAGAACACAGGAGGGATTGCAGCACTGGGTAAAGCCATGGTGCTGTTGCAACGGGTGGGATTTGACCTTATCCGGGAGGAGGAAAAGGCTTTGACAAAGCTACTTCTCGATGGTCTGAAAAAAATCCCGGGTCTTCCCATCTTTGGTGTTCAGGAACAGAATTCCCCTCGGTTCGATCAAAAAGGAGGTGTGGTGGTTTTCGGCTTTAAACACATGGTCTCATACAATGTAGCAAAGAAACTTGCCCTGTGGGGTGGGATCGGCACTCGGTATGGCTGTCATTGCGCGCACATGATGATCAAACGCCTGACAAAGACTCCTACCTGGGCCGAATGGATCCAGGGAGCTATCGTCACCGCGTTACCTCATTTTGAATTGCCGGGTGTGGTCAGGATAAGCTTTGGTATTGAAAACCAGAAAGAGGATGTGGAAAAGGCGATCCGGATTCTCGGGTTTATTGCAAGTGAGACCAAAGAGGGAAAGGCTCAGGGAATATCTCCCATGCCGGAAAAACTGATCCGCTTTACTCAGAAAGAGGTTAAGAAACAGGTGAAGGAGTTCACACAAGCGGCATCTGAAAGAGTTTATACACAAGCGAAGTAGTCTCTTCTTGATTATACTCTGATAAACAACTCATCCACTGGATCACTGGTTTACTCGCCCACTTGCCCACTGGTTCACTGGTTCATTTACCATTTTACATCTTACCATTTTCTCTGAACCACCCAATCGCATCCCTTATGGCATCCTCAATCGGTGTTTGCGGCAGCTCGAGAGACTCCACTGCCTTTTTCCCCGAATAGTAATTCTCCAGGCACAGCAGCCTTGCATTTACCAGGCTCAGGGCAGCCGGCTTCCCGGATAGCTTCTCAAACAGTGTTCCTGCAGCCCCTGCACCTCTTAGCAACCATCCCGGCAATCCCAATGATGTTGGTGACTCCCCTGTGACTTTGTTCAGCAGGTTAAAGAATTCACGGTAGGTAAGGTTGTCGTGGGCCAGCAGATAGCACTCCCCAGTCCGGCCCATGGTGAGAGCATTGCAGGTGCCAACTGCTGCATCCCGAACATGGATAAAATTCTTGCCACCGGAAGGAGAAACCTGGATCTTTTTTCCCATCCCCATCAGGATGATCTGTCCGCTGGAAGGCTTTGAATCAAAGGGCCCAAGCATAAAGGTCGGATTGACCACGATGGCAGGCAGGTTATTACGCTCCACCTCTGACAGCACGAACTGCTGCGCTACGAACTTACTGATCATGTACCCTGAGCCTGTTTTGAATCCGGTGAATTCAGAGAGCTCCGTTCCAGGAGTCTCTTTCGTCCCATTCCCAAAGGCATTGGCTGAGCTGACAAAAACAAACCGCTTTACGGCATGGTTTTTAACCGCCTCGATCACATGTTTCGTCCCGTTCACGTTCACCGGCTCATAATAGCTGTAAGTGGTAGGCCACTGACTGGTGTTGGCTGCAGAGTGGATCACATAGTCGCATCCTTGCACTGCCACATCAACGGATGAAGCATCCAGAATATCGCCATTGAATCGTTCAAATTCAACTCCCTGCAAGCCTGTCAAATCACTTGTTTTCCGGGCCAGAATACGTACCTCATATCCCCTTACCACCAGCTCCCTGACGACATTCGCCCCAAGTAATCCATTCGCTCCTGTTACTAATACCCTCACTATGATTTTCGATTAATTCGAATTACGATTTACGACTTAACTATTTCGCTTCTCGCTATTTGCATTTCATCCTTCCATCCCTGCATTCCTGAATTCCAACATTCCTACCCTCATACCCTCTTCACCATATCACCATACCACAATATCACCATGGACCTATTGCACCACTGTCCCATTTGTCTCCGCGATCTCCCTGGTCATGACTTTCGCGAGAAATGGAACGGTGATGGTCGTCGGGAGTAACTTCATCAGCATGCGATTCAGTTTGTTAGCCATTCCGGGAACAATAACCCGCTTCCCTTTCGCCACTCCGTTGATCGCTTTTCGGGCCAATATTCGGGCCGGGAGCAAACCCCGTTTCCCGTTTTTCCCTTGCCGGATAATTCTTACCGTGACATCCGGATTGGTCAATATTGGCCCGGGATACAGCACACTTACCTTCACTGAAGTCTCTTTCAACTCTTCTCCCAGGCTCCTTGAGAAACTGGCAACAAAGGCTTTGGATGCAGGATAGATGGTTTTGTAGGGAAATGGACTGAATGCAGCCATACTGGAGACATTGATGATGTGGGCTTCCGGGTGTTTTTTCAACTCGGGGAGGAACAACCTCGTTAGCAAAGATACGGCTGTAATATTTAACTGGATGATTTTCTCAAGGAAATCGGGAGAGGAGTCTCCAAAGGGAGAAGTTCCGCCAATCCCGGCATTGTTGATCAGGAAATTTACCCTGTAGCTGGCCAGGACATCCTCTACCAGGCAATGAATCTCCTCCCGGCTGGTGAGATCTCTCTCATAATAGACAGCGACGATCCCATAATCCTTCTCAAGGGTTCTGCACAACACATCCATGTTTCTTCCGGGAAGCGCTACCAGGATCAGGTTTCTCCCCTGTAATGCACACTCGATCGTCATCTCCTTCCCTAACCCGCTACTGGCACCAGTGATCAGTGTGTACACAGGGGGAGTGGGTAGTTTGATACTAGATGACTGGATCACTGGATCACTGGATGCTGGATGCTGGATGCTGGAACCTTGAACTTTGAACTTTGAACCTTGACCCTGTCCCCTCGTCCCTCTCAATATAAACATCGACGAATAATAGGCCGCTACCGCCATAGGAACTCCCAGTACGATTCCACCGATGAGGAGAGAGTAAAAGATCATCATATTCCCTGTGAAGGCTTCCCAAAATGCCGTCATTGAAATTGCTGTCATCGCACCCTCCCTTCACTAAAACTATCATGGTTCCCCTGTTCAACCAGTTCATCCTGATCAACCTGTCCAACCTGTCTAACCTGTTCCCTGAACGCAGTCATGGTCTTGATCATGTTATTCTGGATGATCGGATCGGTGATCCATCTTGGGAAAGAGGAGGGCTGTCGGGAGAAGATCACATACTCTACCAGTGTTCTGTCAGCTACTGCGGAAACCAGTTTCCAGGTTCCCTCCATATGGGAGATCCGGGTTACACCATCAATGGCTGATAGGTACTCAGGCTCTCCGTTCAGGAAAATCTCGGTATAGGTATCGGATTGTTTTCTCAACTCATAGTGAATGATGCAATCCTGGTCATTCAGTGGCCATGGGATAGAAAACTGGATATAGGAGTACCAATTCCCCGAATCAACGGTATGCACCCGGTGGTAATCGCTTGTCCCCTTCATCCAGGAGGTAAAAGAGGCATCGTCGAGGAGTACTGAGAGGGTTTCACTGGCCGGTGCATCTACCGCAAAAGTAACTTTCACCTGCCGTGCCGACCGCTTCCCGTCGACCGGAAGCCATCGGGTATAGATGTTGATGTTGTTCTCCTGTTTAACCAACTCATAATCGGAAGTGCTTTTGTTTGTTGTATTCTCAGGAGATCGCTTCTCCGGTTCCGCTGGGTATCCGAACAAAAACGTCCAGAATAAAAAGATGCTGATTGCTGTTTTCATGACACGTTGGTTTTAGTTGCTACTTAATGATCGGTGTTGCTTTCATCTGGGAACAAATCAATTGTTTCGAGATGCCGGAGTAAACGTGTTTTCTATGCTCTACCTTTCTTTTTTGTCATGAATTGCAACTCAAACCGGTACGGATCTGTTAATTTTCATGTTATAACCTCCGGATATTTCCGCTACCGGAGATGTGTGTATTGATGATCGGATTTCCGAGGTAATATATGTTTCCACTGCCTGAGATAGTCACTTCCAGGAGATTCAATGCCTGAACATAGGTATCACCCGATCCGCTTGTAATGGTGTAGACATCATCTGCCTCAACATGATGTGTCTCAATATTTCCACTGCCGCTGATTTTCAGCTCTTCTCTGCCTGAAGTACCGCCAAGAACCTTGATGTTTCCTGATCCGCTGATGTTGGCATTAAACCTGTCGGCCTCAATCATTGAAACCGTGATACTCCCGCTTCCGCTGATGTTGGTTGAGAGATCACTACCGATCCAGGGATCATCCACATAGATGTCGCCCGATCCACTGATGTCAAGGGTATTAACTCCCGGTGCAGTAATGTATACCCGGATGGGATCATGTGGACCCAGGTTAATTCCCTTTTTCAATTTGATGACCAGCTTGTTGCCTTCAACTTGTGTAATGATCCTATCCAACACATTCTGCTGACCCTGAATTTCGAGTGAATAGTCGGGTCCACTGATAAAAAAGACTGAAGCCGACATCGAAAGTCCGATTCCGGAATAACCCGAAAGGCCTCTTGCTTCAGTTACTGTATCACCTTTTCCCTTAATCCTTTCGCAGGAAGAGAAGCTGATTCCGATAAAGAGGGCCACAAAGGCCATCATCATTGATTTTGTTTTCATTTTTTTCATTTTCAGATTGTTGATTTTATTGATTGTTACTCTTTGCGATCTTCGTGCCTTAGCGCCTTAGCGGTAAAGATCTTAACCGCGAAGACGCGAAGACGCAAAGGATGCTAAAGTCTTATTCCGGCGGTGATTCCGGGATACATTTTAATATTGATATTACCATTGGTCTCATCATATACAGACCAGGGAGCAATGTGTGGTGTTACAGGATCACCATATTCATCCGTAATATCTGATACCGTAACATTCCATGAAAGCCCGCCAAACAGTGCGACGTGGTCAGAAAGTTTCCAGGATGCGGTTAGATTGAGTTTGTTCAGCAAATTAAGTCGGTTGGTGAACCACTCCCCTTCATTCATCTGGTAACACATCCCTTCGATTGCGAGGTCCCATTTTGGAGCAAGAGTCATCATTCCTCCAAGTCCGTACCCCCACCCCCACACGATCATGTTGTCTCTGTATGCAGCTCCGACAGATAAAATGTTGTAGAATTTCTTTACACCTGTCTTAAAGCTGAATACACCATACATGGTTTCTGTTGCAGAGAATTCCACTCCGATGTAGCCATTCTTGACAAAACTGAGGACACCAATGGGGACCCCTTTTTCAAGAGAGTCAACATAGTTGAAAGGAGCTATCTGAACCCCATTCAGTTTCCGTGCAAAATTGAAAAGGCCGGAAATCTGTACACCGGAGAGTGAATCGGTCACAATATTGGTAAAGCCTGCACATTGCAGTCCCTTGGTCTCTTTCGTCACCAGGTTGATGAACCCAGCAAACTGCCATGCATGGGCTGATTTTAATCCAACATTGAACAGCCCCGAAAACTGGGCGCCTTTGGTCTCTCCCAAAACAACATGGCCGAGCCCGGCAAACTGGGCGCCGCGCATATCACTCTTCAGGACACTTACAAGACCGGTAAATTCAGCGCCATCTAAGCCTCCTGCATAACCGGTAAGGATGTTGAGTGAAAATTTGTTTGTGGTATTCCAGGAGTTGAGTCCGTTGGTTCCGAGAGGTGTTACAAAACTGAGCTGGAATGCCCTTGTTTTGTCCTTAGTTGAATCGCTTGATGCTTGTTCCTGATTCTGGCCCTCCTCCTGGGACTGGTCGTTCTGCAACTCCTGTGCCGTGATCGACATGCTCAACAGGAGGAAACTTACCAAAGGGAGAATGATTGTTACTATTGGTATTCTTTTCATGTTACTTAGCTCTTAAGTTTTTAACCAGGTTATATAATTGGTTTAGTCGTTCTACACTCTGATGACAACCAAAGAAAAGGGTACCCCTATCGTGATGCAAAAAAAATTCAGAGGATGTATTACTTTTTATGCTTTTTCCGGATTAATGGGAGAAGACTTAAACCGCGAAGGCGCTAAGGCGCTAAGTACGCTAAAACCATTTTTACAATTTTATCATCATGGAAAAAGTATTTATTGAAGCAACATGTAAACAAATCGTCGATTCCGCTTACAGGGTTCATAAAGAACTAGGCCCGGGATTACTGGAGTCTGTTTACCAGTACTGTTTGGTTGAAGAATTGAGAAACAGGAACATTCGTGTAATTCAAGAGGTTTTTCTCCCGCTTTTTTACTTTGGAAAATCCCTTAATAAAGATTTTCGAATTGATATTCTGGTGGAAAATACCATTATTATTGAAGTGAAATCTGTCGAGTTTCTTATTCCTGTTCATTCTGCTCAAATTATTTCCTATTTAAAACTGGCAAAAAGACCTTTAGGATTCCTGATTAATTTCAACGTCTCTTTGATCAAAGAAGGAATAAAACGATACGCCAACAACTATTAGCGCCCTTCGCGCCCTTCGCGCCTTAGCGTCTTAGCGGTAAAAGTCTTTTCGGCAAGAACGTCTTTAGAAACGAAGACCCACCGTCCCCCCAATCCACATCTGCAACCTCTGATACCCCTTCACCTGGTCGAAGAAGGTATAGGGTGCGATGCCGTTGGGTTTGAAGGTGCGGGTGTCGTCGAAGGCATATAAATTATAGGTTGGACCTCCGAAAACGGCGAGATGCTTCCCAAAGCGGTATTCAAGTGCAGGGAGGAATTTGGTGAGGGTCCCGTGCAGAGCCAGGCTGGGGGTGGTGGAGAAGACCAGTCCGGATATGATATTGAGATCAAGCGACCATTTTGGTCCGAAGGCGAAGGATGTACCGATCCCATACATGGCATTCACCATCCAGGATGTCCCTATCCCAACCTGGAAAATGTTGTAAAACCGCTTTGTCCCCGATTTAAAAGCCACATTTCCGTAAAAAACTTCATCAGCATAGAGTTCAAACCTGTGCAACCCTCCATTGTGCACATAGCTGAAGAAACCGACCGGAATTCCCGATTCGATCGTTTTTGAGACGTTGATCGCACCCAGTTGAAGACCAACCACCGATTTGGCATAGTTGAAAAGACCGCCAATCTGCAGCCCGTTCACATTTCCGTTGGCGATGTTGACCAACCCGCCAAGCTGGAGACCGTATACATGCCTGCCATAGTTGAAGAGACCCCCAATCTGGGTCTGGCTTACATCCAGGAACGCTATGTTGGCAAGTCCGCTAACCTGCCAGCCGTCAACATGTCCGGTTGTAATGTTCGTTAAACCTCCAACCTGAACTCCTTGCATTTTGCCTTCTAGGTAGTTGCACAATCCGCCTATCTGCGTGCCGGTGAGTGTATCGCGTTGAAAATTCATCAGGCCGGAAAGTTGGAGGCCTTTGAAATGCCCCAGGTTGACATTGAATAA
>ERZ890953.1636-NODE-1636-length-10905-cov-4.765530_pt1 | contig 10905 bp, 8 predicted proteins | sample MGYA00521264_ERZ890953 | MGnify/ENA primary metagenome ERZ890953 (study PRJEB32303, sample SAMEA104408629) | aquatic metagenome | biome: Brackish water; feature: Chemocline; material: water | place: Baltic Sea | collected 2014-10-26T21:54:00 | depth 200 m ... | reverse complement strand
CAATCAAGATCCTCTTTTCTCACTTTGTCAACCTATTTATTTTGCGACGAACCCTAAGGCCGGGCTGCTGCTTTTCACTTTGCTCTACTCCATGGTCTTTGGTGCCATTCGCCTGGCTATGTTTGTCGTTGTTCTTGAATTCGGCTCCATGATCTTCATGGCCCTCATGTTCTTCCTGCTCGGCTCCCTTGTGGACTTTATTTACATAACCGGGTTTTACTCCGTTTTCGCGGCGCGCAGCGCCAAGCGACTGGCACGGGAGGAGGCAACGTGGCGCTGGTTGTCCTAATCCTGAAGGCGATAATGTGGACGACCATCGGGGTGATGGTTGTCTACGCCACCCGTCACGCGCTCTTCACCTTGGGGCGCCTGCGTGGCCGACAGCGGCTGTACTACCAGGACATCATCGACTCCGACCTGCCCTTCGTGACAGTTCTGGTGCCCATGCACAACGAAGGGGCGGTGGCAGCAGACATTCTTGCGGCGCTAGCCGATACCATCTATCCCAGTGAGCTCTTCGAGGTGATCCCCATCAATGATCACAGCGATGACAACACGGGGGAAGTGCTCGACGAATATGCCGAACTGTACTCGTTCATTCGTCCGCTGCATCGCACCGAGGGGCCCCGGGGCAAACCTCCCGCCCTCAACGAAGCCATGCGGCTGGCCCGAGGTGAGATCATTGTGGTCTTCGACGCTGACTACCTCCCGGCGCGGGGTCTGATTCGCGACCTGGCGGTTTGCTTCAAGGACCCGGAAATCGGCGGCGTAATGGGACGCGTCATCCCCATGAATACGCCTCGAAATCTGCTGACCCGTCTCCTCGACATGGAGCGTTCCGGGGGCTACCAGGTGGATCAGCAGGCCCGCTACAACTTCGGCCTGGTGCCTCAATACGGGGGCACCGTGGGCGGCTTCCGCAAGGATGTGGTGCTCTCGCTGGGGGGCTTCCATCCCCACATCCTCACCGAGGATACTGAGTTGACCTTCAATCTCTTCGTGCGCGGCTGGAAGGTCATTTACGCCAACCGACTGGAGTGTTACGAGGAGTCGCCCGAGGAGTGGCGTGTGCGGGCCCGCCAGATTCGGCGCTGGGCCATGGGGCATACGCAGACCATGCTCGGCTACATGCGCAAGGTCTTCACCTCGCCCTTCCTTAACTTCAAAGAGAAGATGGACGGTGCGTTGCTGCTCTTCGTTTACATGGTCCCCATTGTGCAGTTGATTGGCATCCTGGATGGCGTGGCGCTCTTTTTCCTGGGGGAAATGACGCTTCGGGAGGGCATCCTCTTTTTGCTCTTCGTGGTTGTCTACAACACCTTCGGCAACCTGGCCCCTTTCTACCAGATTGCTGCAGGGTCGTTGCTCGACGGGGGGCAGGACCGCATCAAGTTGCTGCCTTTCTTCCTTTTCAACTACGTGTTCAACATGTGGACCATCAGCGGTGGGGTGGCGTCGGCCATCGTTCACCGCTTCACTGGTCGGTGGGTAGACTGGCGGAAGACCCGGCGCTACCGCAAGGATCGCCCCTCCTTCCAGATTCAGCGGGATGAAAGACGCAAGACTCCCAGGGATAGCGGCGGCGGACCCGATGCGGGACCGGAGCTAGAGAGATGAGTGACGTCCGAGGAAGAAGATGAGTGAACAGGCTATCGTTATACTGGCTCTTGCGCTCTTGTTCATGGTGCTCATGTTCCTCCCCTTCCTTCCGGGCGTGGTTGAGCTCTTTCATCCACGCGACGACAAGCCGCTGGTGATCAAGCTGGCGCACGCCAAGGAGGCGCGCTACTTCGGCCAATCGTTCAGGACGAGGATGGAAGTAGCCCTGCCTGAGCCCACGCCGGGCCAGCATCAGGTACTCCTTTCGAAGGCCGAGCTGGTAACCGTGACGGATGACTTGAACATGGGGCCGAGCCAGGGGCTGCCGACCATAACATGGGTGCGAGGCAACCTGACGCTGGGCGCGGCATGCAACATCCTCCAGGAGGTACTGATTGAAGGCCACGCCCGACTGGCAGCCGACGTTTCTATTCGAGCCGTGGCGTGCAACAGTGACTTCTCTGCCGGCCCCAACCTGACAATCATGCGTTGGCTAGACGTGGATGGAGATGCCCGCATCGGCGCCAGCTCCTCCCTCGGTCAGTCGTGCACGACGGGGGGACGCCTGGAGCTTCATCCGGGAACCACCTTCCAGCATCTCTTCGGGGCCCCGGTGTGCGTGGGGGACTTCGGCGGGGCGTCGCCACTCATCGGACTGCGGGAGCAGACCCCACGACCGCCCGACATGAACATCCGTAAGATCACCGACGTTGCGTACCGCACCCGCTCTTTTGTTCTGGCTGATGGGGAGGTGGCCGACTTCGATGTCATTTCCACCCACAACGTCATTATTGGCGAGAATGCCCAGGTGCTGGGCAGCATCAAGGCCCGGGGACCCGTGATCATCAAGACCGGGGCCATCGTCACTGGCAGTGTCTTCAGTGAATCGAACATCACCCTGGAAATGGATAGTCGGGTACTCAAGAATGTCTTCTCCCAGGAACGCATTGAGTTGATGGGCGGGGCCATCGTCGGGCAACCGTTGGCAGTCTGCTCCGTCGTGGCTCGAGACTGCCTTACGCTGCATGCCATGAGCGCGGTCTTTGGTTACCTCTGTACCGACGGAGAGGGGGTCATCTCGCTATGAAACAGCTCGTTTGGTTCATCATCTTCGGGGCCATTCTGCTCTACTCGGCGGTCCAGGTCTACCTTGACTCTCAGAAGAACCCACTGGACATGGTACCCGTTATCCTGGTGGATGGCCTCGACGAACCCTCTGGCGCACCCGAGGTGGCGGCCTATGAAAGCGTCCTGGAAGAGGAGGGAGTGGCCTTCCAACGAATGACCGCCGACGAAGTCCAGAAGCTATCCCCGACACTGGCGGCGCAGACCCGGCCAGCACTGATCTTCCCTGACCAGGCCAGCCGCATGATGCGCCGCAATTTCGTCCAGTGGTTGCTCACCTATCTCGAAGCGGGCGGTTCGGTTCTCTTTGTCTATGATAGCGGCAGCCAGCGCCCTGATGGAGCTTATTACAAGACGGCCCTGTGGGAACCGCTGGCGGGGGTCGAATACTTCAACTATTATGAGCAGAAGGGTGATTGTGTAACCCATGGCACACTCCGGGTCACCGACGAACCGGAAGCCAGGCTTCTGGCCTGGCCGGAAGGCAAGCTTGATGCTCAAGGGCATATCACCAGCTACAAATATGGTCGGTTGAACTACCCCACCTCGGTGGCCCGAGTAACGGGACCCGATGTCACGGTGCTGATGGAGACGGTGGCGGAAGACCAGGCCGTCTTCCCGGCGCTGACATTGCGGGCGGTCAAACAAGGCGAGGTTATGTGGGTCAACCTCCCCCTGGGCTTCCTCAAGGGGGATTCGGATGACCTGGTGATGCGCACCATTTTGCGGGCCTTCCTCTTCGATAGAGTTCAGGTACCTCATCTGGTCAACACCCCTGATGCCAAGGGTGGTCTCGTTATCAACTGGCACATCGATTCCAACATCGAGTGGGACAATCTGGCCCGATTCATGGATGAGGGCTTCCTGCGGGAAAGCCTGCCATGCTCCATGCACATCACCGCCGGCGACTTCTGCGACGCACCCGGCGACGACATGGGCTTTGACGCTTGCGGCAGAGGGCGCGCACTGACCGAGAAACTGCTCACCTATGGAGAACTGGGGTCCCACGGTGGCTGGGGCCACAACTGGTTCGCAGCAAGGGCTGACGGCGAGAAACATGAGGACTTCAGCGCCGAGGACATCCGCAAGTACATCGACATGAATAACCGATGTGTGGCGGAGGTAGCCGGCTACCCGGTGCGAGAGTACGCAGCTCCCAACGGCCTCCATCCCCAGCCCCTGACAACGCAGATTCTGGAAGAGATGGGGATTGGCTCTTACTACTACCCGGGTGATGCCGGTTCCGGCCCGAACCGTACTTTCCTGCGCGGCAAGATGGTCTCCTCGAAGTTGATTGCCTTTCCGGTGATGCCCTATCGTACCATGGCCTCCCTCTACGAACTTTACGTCGAACTCATTCCCGATGCTGTGGTGGAAGCGTGGCTCAAGGGTCTCGTCGACTACATCGTGGAACAGCGAGTGGTGCGGTTGTGGTATTCGCACCCCTATGACGTACCTCGCTATCCCGTAGCGGTCAAGGGCTTCCTGGACTATGCCGAGCAGGCGCAGGAAGAGGGCCGCATCAACGTTCGCCCCATGAGCTTCTTCGCAGATTTCCTGAAACGATTCCTGGCCGTCAAGCAGACCTACGGGTGGAGTGACAATGGGTTGGTTGTTGCCCAAATCAACTCCGACGAAGGACTGCGCGAAATCTGTCTAGCCGTGCCCAAACGACGCTACCTGGCACCAGCGGCCAGCGATGCTGAAGTCAGAGAGGAGGGCGTTTATTACCACGTCTGCCCGAAAGGAGATGTCGATGGCCTCGAGCTTAACCTCCAACGCCGCTAAACTATTGTTAGTGGCTTCGTTGGTGGCCTGCAGCGCGGCCCCGCATCGTCCCATCTGGAGCCATCCGGACGGGAGCTGCGCAATCGACCATCCTGCCGTTCGCATTCTCTCACTGACCGGTGCCACCTGCGACGACGGTATCTTTGTGGTTCCCTATCAGGTTAACCTGCTGGCCATGGAAGCCCTTGCCGAACCCTCAACTCATCCCTTTGTCCGTGCCTACATCCGTTGGTATCTCGACAATCTTAACGCGTCGGATCGTCATGGCCTGAGTGGTACGATTTACGATCTCGTGGTTTACGGCAACGGCGACGAGGACTGGTCTGGCAACTACGACTCGGCCGATGCCTATGCTGCCACCTTCCTGAGCCTGGTGACCCGCTACGTGGAGGCCACCAAGGACCGCGAGTTGGCACTGGAAATAAACCCGACGCTGGAGGATATCGCTTACGTTATTCTCACTCTCCAAGCGTCGGAGGACGGCTTGACCTGGGTCTGGCCCAAGCATGACTCCAAATACCTGATGGACAATTGCGAGACCTACGCCGGACTCATGGACTATGACCACCTGAGGCGGGAATTCATGGGCAAAACCGACTCCGAGTACAAGGACGTTGCCCTGGCTATTCGCGATGGCATCAAGGAGAACCTTTTCGACTTGGAACGACTCAACTTCTACTTTGGCATCGACCGGGACCTGACGCCGTACCGCTCAAACTGGCACACCCGCTACCCAGATGCCTTGGCCCAGCTCTTTCCCATCGTCTACGGCGTGGTCGAGGCCAGGTCACCGCTGGCGCGCCATCTCTGGCAAGAGTTTTCGCTGCGGCACGGTGTGCAAAACATGGAGTCTGAGGAGCAACGGATGATCGTCCGGAAGGCCCACGCCCTGGTCATGGGTAAACGCACCATCAGCAAGGGGGCGAAGCAGTGAAAACAACAGGAACAGCATTGCTGATGCTCTGGTGCCTGGCAAGCGCAACGGCGATGGCCGGCGAGGCAGAGAACGACTGGCGCTATCGCTTCTCGGGGGGCACGGCCGTTGAGCATTTCACCAACGACTATGGTACCTGGGGGGGGCTTGACCTGTCGCTTTACCTGAGGGGCTCCAAGAGCACGACCTACTTCGTCAATACATCGCTCTGGGAGCGCAATGATGGGTTAGGCGCCATCGGCAGCATCGGTGCCTGGCTTGATATTGCCGAACCACTCTACACATACACCGCACTGAGCATGGGCTCGGAGTCCGTCCACAACCCCCTCTTTCGGTTTGACCACGAGTTCAATTTCAAGTTGGGGCAGGCCCGACGTTTCGTCGCCACGGCCGGCGTGACCATCGTCCGCTATCACGACGATCACTACGACCTGATGCCCTTTCCCGGACTCACGGTCTACCTCGACAACTGGGTCCTTGGTTATCGGCTGCAGATAAACATCTCCAACCCCGGAGAAGTGATCTCGCTGTCCCATCGGGGATGGGTGGAGTTCGGCAGGGAAGGGCATCATGTCACGACCCTCACCGGGCTCTTTGGGAAAGCAGCATACCTCGACGTTGACCCGGCGGGCCGCTCTGAAGTCAGCAACCAGTCCTTCTATGCTGCTCTCCGTCACACCAACTGGATCGGAGATAGCTGGGGGCTCTATGGTGAGGTCAACTTCCTGACTCTCAGCGACCAGTACCAGAAGGTGGGCGGCATCCTCGGAGCATTCATCGAATGGGGCCAGGTCACCAGCGCCATGAGGAGGCAATCATGGCAAAGGTAGAAGGTATGTTGAACCGCCGCGATGTTCGCAGAGCCGCCCTGCTCATAGGACTGTTGGCGCTGCTGCCCTACCCGGCCTATGCCAATCTGCCGCAGCAGGTCGGCCATACAGCCGAATCATGGCTGTTCAGTTTCCCCGCTATTCTGTGGACGCTGCGAGGTCTGGCCGGCCTGTTCGGTGTGTTTCTTCTAGTTGCCGGTTTCCGCGTCTTCACAAGATTGGTTACTATCCTGGGAGCGGCCTTCCTGGCTCTGCTGGGTTACGATCTTGGCCTCACGTTCTTTGACGTGGGCTGGCCTCTTGCCATCATCGGTGGCATTGGCGGAGCCACCCTGGCCTACACCTCTCATCGTGCCTGTTTCTGCCTGGTGGGAGCTTTCCCGGGATATGTGCTCGGCATGTATTGGACCGGCCACCTCATCGGCGGCATCGGCGGGGCCCTGATTACTGGTTTCTTCACCGTCGTCTTCTTCAATTTCGGCATCGTCGTGGCCACATCCCTGCTGGGAGCCTTGCTCCTCTCTCTGGCCATCACCGGCCATCTTGAGATGTGGGTCATTGTCTACCCGACTCTCATGGGCATCGTTATCCAGGGAACAACGTTCCCCGAGAACATAGTGGCCAGCAATGCACCGCCATTCGTCATGCCCTGGCGGCACTCACAGTTTGACCAGACAAGGGTCAGCGAACCTGCTGGAGACGACTGGATAAATCAAATTGAAGACAATGTAAGGTGGAGTAATGAAGAAGCTGACCTGCTTGATGATGACTCTTGGATGCGTGATTAGTCTTGGTAGCCTGGCTGCTGAGGAGCGGCCGGCAACCCCGAAAGTCACTACAGTCAAGCCTCCCGAAAGGCTCTATGTCTACCGCGATGCGGAGTCTGTGGAGAATCAATTCCACCCCTCGGGGTCCATGGGTGATGCCTACTTCCTGAAGATTGACCCGGAGTGGCCGGCCGCCACCTACGAAGGTGAGACCTGTGTCCGCCTGGAATACAAGCCACAAAAGGAGCAGCCGGCCGAGTACGTGACCAAGTATCGCATCGAGGTCAAGAGTCTTGACCCCTGCGTGGCTGAAGAGCGCCACCACTACGAAGGCCACCACCTCAACTACGCCGGACTCTGCTGGCAGCACCCTGAGGGCAACTGGGGGGACAAGGATTCGGGGATGAACCTGACGGGGTACAACAAGCTGGTCTTCCACGCTCGAGGCCAGGAGGGCCTGGAGATGGTAGAGCGAGTCAAGGTTGGCAACAAAGCCCCCGAGTGTCCCGATATTTTTCCCGATTCACTGGAGATAGAGCGTTTGATGATTCCACTCTCCACCGAGTGGACGGAGCACAGCATCAATCTGGCCGGCTTCAACATGACACGGGTTGCCAATGGCTTCTGTATCTTCTTCGGACCGGAGTTCTCCCCCGAGGTCGGGGTACTATTCCTTGATGACATCTACTTCACCTACGACCCGACCCTGAAACCACCGTCCAACGAGCTTACTTATCCTCTGGCCGTGTATGACGACTTGTACACTCCCGTGCGAAGATTTGCGGGAGCCGGCTCCATGGGTGATGAGGCCGGACTCAGCTTCGACCTCAACGTCAAGGAACAATGCCAGGAAGGACGGTCCTGCGCCCGTTTCAGCTATTCCCCCAGCCAATCCCCCAAGGAACCCTGGGCGGGCTTCCAGTTCCAGATATCAGAGGAGCATTGGGGGACCCGGGACGAGACCTACGACTTGAACAAGGCCGGCCACCTCACCTTCTGGGCCCGTGGTGAGAAAGGTGGAGAGCGCATCGACGAGTTCAGGGTCGGATGCCTCAAGGGCAAGTTCCCTGACTCCGTCTGCGCCGGCATCGGCCCAGTGAAACTGACCAAGACCTGGAAAAAGTACGTCATCGATTTGCAGGGGTTTGATCTGGCGCGGGTGGCTGGTGGATTCTCCTGGTCAACCGATGGTTCGGCCAACCCCGGCGGGGTGACCTTCTTCCTGGACGCAATTCAGTTTGAGCAGGCCGCCAAACGATAAGCTGGCATCTTGCGGAGCATGCGAACGGTCTGGCTTCCTACTGTTCCGGCCCGTCCGCCTGGCGAATGTCGTAGGCAGTCATGGTCTCGTGGTGCCGAACATAGAGGACTCCGTCCGAGAGCGCCGGGTAGGAAATATGGTGCCCGAACCCAAAGTTGACCTGGAAGCTGCCGGCAATGTTCATGGTGCCGCCGTCAACTTCTACCAACACCACCGTGCCCTTGTCACCGTAGGCAATGATCAGGCCGTCGGCGATAATGAGCGGAGCCTTGCCAATCTCCTTGAAGGCGAGTTCGCCGACGACTTCGCCAGTGGCCCAATCAACCGCCACCAAGGCCACTTGCGGGTCCTTCTGGTCCGATTCTACCGGCCTCCGGTCAAAGGAGGTCACACCGTAAAGCGTATCCTTCCAGCAGGCCGCTCCACCATAGTGAACACCGAAGAGCGGCTGGCCCCAAACAGTTTCCCGCTGCATGGTCGTGGGGTCCAGCCGCACCATGCGAGAGCCCACTCTGGTCCCCAGTTCAAAATCAATCAACGTCCTGACCAACTCCCCATCCCGATAGATTGGTGGCGATGCGAAGGTGCGCTGCGGCCCGTCCCCCCAGGGGGGCTTGGTTAACTCCGGAATGCTATCGAGCCACAGCAACTCCCCGGTTTGCGCGTCGATGGCAACCAGACCCTGCTGCACCATACCGGCCACGAGTTGCCGGTCTCCAACCCGCAGTGAAATGAGTGCCCCGTACGCATTCTGGGAGGAATCCCCGGGTGTAGCCCAGACCAGTTGCCCGGTCATGGTGGAGTAGGCAACGGCCAATCTACTCTCCGAACCCACCAGCGCAATCACCTTGTCGTCGAGGACGAGGGGGGCATCTGCGTAGCCGTCCCTGGGTATCGCAGACTTCTCTTCACCAAAAAGGTCCTGCTGCCAGAGTCTCTCACCCGACTCTGCGTCCAGTGCACTGAGAGAGCCGTGACCACTGGCCACAAAAAGCTTGCCGGCGTCAACTGTAGGCGTCTGCCTTGCACCCCGGCCGAAGCCGCCACGCCATTCGGGACCGTAGGGTATCTGCCACTGCGCCCGGCCATCAAGGTCGAGGGCAGTCACCCGACCTTCAGTACCATGCATGCCCATAACATAGACCCGCCCGTTGGCGATGGCCGGGTGGCCGAATCCCAGACCGAGCAATTCGGCTCTCCAGAGGATCGGAGGGCCACCAGTTGTCCAGGTGCGCAAGAGTCCCACTTCCGGCGAAACGGCGTTGCGACCGGGTCCCCGAAACTGCGGCCAATCGCTCCCGGCGGACTGGTATTCCGGACTGGTCCTCACGCGACGCAACGGTCGACAACGAGACTCCCGGCAGGCTGTCCCCACCGCACATTCATCACTGTAGGAGCACTCATCGAACATCTTGAGACTGGCCACAGGACGTCGGCACCGGCCAAATCGACAGTGCCAGCCAGAGACGCAGTCGTCGGGGGAGGAGCAATGCCCTGGGGGCAGTTCCTCATCCGCCAGCAACTCGGAGGAACCGGGTGCAAGTTGTAGATTGGAAACCGGCCGGCCTTCAGAATCTTCCTTGCCATCACCCACATCGCCAAGGAAGCGGTAGGCTGCCATGGCGATGACCACGGCAGCTCCAATAATTAATGGAAGGAGAATCTCGATTCGACGGTTCATCGTACTGACCCGGATTATGACAGCAAGCTCGAAATGGGCTCAGGACACCCGCAACAGCACTTGCCAACCTACACTACGAGACGACGGACAGTCAACGGTGCAGTTGGCGTGCAGGAGGCGGCTAGCGGGTGGGCCACTGTCCATTCCAGGGCGGTGTGGACGGGGCTCGGTATCGCCGATTTCCTCGCTGAGGGGCTCCCCTCGTCGCCAGAGTGGAACCCGGCTTACTTCCCGCCACCGCACGCGAAAGGCTTCCGTTCCAGGGTAGGGATTCCCTGGTCCAGTAAATCCATAATCTCTTGCGGGCGGTTTTTCACCCAGGTGCGTAGCTCGGCGAGTTCGGCCTCATAGGCATCATCGTTCTGGGCGGTGCGCACCAGGGCGGCGTAGGTATCGATGCTGGCAAGAATGGCTTGCTCGTTCCAGACCTCGTCCATGAGACGGGCCAGTTCGTCTTCCATCTGCTTGGCCACTTCAGGAACCTGGGCGAGTCGCCCCGGCACCAGCGCGGTCAGGTAGTACTCCAAACTGGGCGCGCCATCTTCTTTAGATTCCATCATGAAGGTCTTGTCCACTCCCCAATGGAGGAAGACGGCACGGTTGTCGTCCGTAGGATCGAAGTAAACATAGAAGTTATTGGTGTCGCCGGAATAGCCATCGGAGTGCTTCACCAGCACCTCCAACGCCCAGAAAGTGACAAACCGTTCGATGTTCAACAAGGGCGACAGTGCGGCGACGAGTTCGTCGTCTGGCTTCTGCAAGGCCAGGGCCAGGTCCAGCAGTGGTTGGCGGGTCTTGTCGCTGCTATCGGTTTTGACCTCCCAGCGCGGCAGCACTTCTTCAATCAGGTCGGCCATGGTGCCCTCATAGAGAGACCCACTGGCGTCGCCAAAGGCCCTTTCCAGGAACCGCTTCTTGAT
>ERZ890953.1635-NODE-1635-length-10905-cov-5.870046_pt1 | contig 10905 bp, 12 predicted proteins | sample MGYA00521264_ERZ890953 | MGnify/ENA primary metagenome ERZ890953 (study PRJEB32303, sample SAMEA104408629) | aquatic metagenome | biome: Brackish water; feature: Chemocline; material: water | place: Baltic Sea | collected 2014-10-26T21:54:00 | depth 200 m ... | reverse complement strand
TAGTCTATATCTTTTATGCCGCAACCGCTTCTCTTACAAAGGCCGCGCCTTGATCCATTGCCTTGAAGTTGCTGGGCAGCGTTTTATGATGTCGTTTGGGGAGATGTTCTTCTAGTGCTCTTTTGACGACTTCCAAAGGCAAAATCTCTTCTGCTTCGAGGAGAGCGCCGACCATGACCATGTTTGCCAGGCGCGGATTGCCGAGTTCTTGCGCCATTGTAGTGATGGGGATGTAATAATCGCGCACATCGGTACGCTCCATTTTTCGGGGAATCAGGGAAGCGTTAACGATCATCAAGCCATTACTCTCGATGAGGGGTTCGTACATGTTGAGGGAGGGGAGATTCATCGCAAGCACAATAGCCGGATTCCGTGTCAGGGGCGAACCAATCGGGTCATCCGAGATCGTTACGGTACAGCGTGCTGTGCCACCCCGCATTTCAGGTCCGTAGGAGGGAATCCAGGTGACATGTTTTCCTGCATCCAATGCTGCATAGGCTAAAACTTGCCCCGCAAATAAGGTGCCTTGTCCGCCAAAACCAGAGACGATCATATTAATTTCCATCATATCTCCTTAGACTCGGATCGCCGCAACTTCAGGCATCACTCTGAAATCTTCCAGCGGGAAGTAGGGAACCATTTGTTCTTCAATAAAACTAAGCGCCTGAACAGGGGTAAGTTTCCAATTTGTAGGGCAGGAGGAAAGTAGCTCTACAATCGAAAAACCCAAGCCGCGCTCTTGCACTTCGAAGGCTTTACGGATCGCTTTTTTCGCTTTACGGATATTAGCGGGGTTATGCAAAGAGCGGCGCACAACATAGCTTGCACCATCAATGGTGGCGAGCATTTCAGACATCCGAATGGGATAACCGGTTTCTTCAACATCACGTCCGTTAGGGGAAGATGTGGTCTTCATGCCAGGCAGTGTGGTGGGAGCCATTTGTCCGCCAGTCATGCCGTAAATGGCGTTGTTCACGAAAATAACGGTAATATTTTCACCGCGAATAGCGGCATGAACAATTTCTGCCATCCCGATAGATGCCAGATCACCGTCGCCCTGATAAGCATAAACCGTATTTTCGGGGCGCACACGCTTAATGCCTGTCGCCATCGCGGGCGCGCGTCCGTGCGCGGCTTCTACGTAGTCATGGTTGAAATAATCATAGGCAAAGACTGAGCAGCCAACTGGTGCAACACCAATTGTTTTTTCTCTAATACCCATTTCATCCAAAACTTCTGCCACCAAACGGTGCGCTGTGCCGTGCGTACAGCCTGGGCAATAATGAGTCGTTGTTGTAGCCAGTGATTCCGGGCGTTCATAAACAAGATTTACTTTTTCCATTACCATTATTCACCTCGCTCGATTCTTTTTTCCAGGCGTTCCAGCCACTCGACTCGCTCCATGCCATCAGCAATCTCTTCTTCATTTTGATTGACACGCCGGATCTCATCTAAAACCTCATCAGGGAAAGGAGTCATCCCGCCCATCCGACCATAGAATTCGATCGGAACGCGCCCGGCAACGGCTTGCTTCACGTCATCAAGCATCATCCCAGAATTCATTTCTACCACTAAAATCCGCCTGACGCGTTTGCTTAACGCCGCAATTTCCTTCTTCGGGAAAGGAGCGAGCGTGATCGGGCGGAATAAACCTACTTTAATGTCCTCTTCTCTGGCAACACGCACGGCCGAAGAGCATACTCGCCCGGCGACACCAAAACTAATGATCGCTATTTCAGCATCGTCCAGATCATATTCTTTATAAATAACTTCATTCTTTTCAATTTCCAGCCAGCGTTTTACGAAGCGTACATTTGCAACTTCTTCATCGGGGGCATCAATATAAATAGAGCTAAGCCTATTTGGTTCGCGATCTTTTGCACCATAAACCGCCCACTCAGGTGGTTCTTCTGGCAATTCTCGCATTGGAGGCAACTCTGCTGGCTCCATCATTTGACCAAGATTACCATCTACAGCCACAAAGACGAGCGAACGATATTTATCGGCCAGATCAAAGGCGAGGGTGATATAGTCGATCGCTTCCTGCACGCTGGCTGGTGCAAGCACGATGGGGAAATAATCACCATGCCCGCCACCTTTAACCATTTGGTTATAGTCGCCTTGTGAAGGAGCGATATTCCCCAAACCGGGACCGCCACGCATCACATTTGCTACTACCGCGGGGACTTCTGTGCCTGCAATATAAGAAAGACCTTCGCCCATTAGGCTAAATCCAGGGCTGGATGTAGCGGTCATCGTGCGTTTCCCCGCACAGGCTGCGCCGTAAACCATATTGATTGCAGCCACTTCACTCTCTGCCTGTACAAAAGCGCGCCCAACAGAGGGCATCCGTTTTGCCATATATTCTAAAAATTCTGTTGAAGGTGTAATGGGGTAGCCAAAAAAACCTTCCAATCCAGCGCGTACAGCAGCTTCTGCAAATGCTTCGTTTCCTTTAAGTAATTCTTTTGCCATTGGTTAAGAACTCCTATTCTTCAAGAGACTACGCTACTTTCTTCTTTTTCGTTTCACGATAAACTGTGATCGCCGCATCTGGACAGACAATCGCACAAATTACACAACCTGTACAACCTTCAGCAATCAAATGCGCGGGATGATAGCCTTTGGGTGTAAGATGCTCCATATCCAACGCAATTACATTTTGCGGACAAGCGTCTACGCAGAGGCTACATCCTTTGCAGTGCATGGGATCAACTTCGATAGTGCCTTTTAGAGCCATATTTTGAAACTCCTTTTTTTGAAGCCCCTTCCTCTGGCTCCTCCCCTAAATTTCGCTTTCAGAATTTGGGGGAGGGGAGGGGCATAAAATAGAGAAAAAAATAGGGTAGGCCTATGCCTACCCTGTTTTAGGTGTGTTTATTCCAGCCGGAGCGCAATAAGCCCGATTAAATTTAATATACTAAGGCTAAAGTTGCCTTCAATACTAAGAGCATCTTCTGTTGTTTTCTTCAAAGCTTTTTCGAGCATTCTCTAATTCCTTTAATAAAAAAAGATTTATAAGTGGAACACTGTCACTTGACAAGAATTTTCAGAGTACCTCTAACTATAAGATCGACAAAAGAAAAGCGCAAGTCCATTCCTACTGTTTCTAATATAACATTCATCGGTGATTTTCTATAGATATAGCGAAAATACATGCAATGCTTAAGCCTAAGGTCATGCCATGAATGAAAGCTCTTAGCGTAAAATAGAAGGAGCATGGTCAAGTATCTATTCATAACACAGGAACATAACGCTGGAGGCGGCTTATGAAAAAACAATCTCGCGGAATTGCCCTTCTGGGTCCCCTGTTGGGGCTATTTCTTGCCCTTGTAGCATTACTGGCATTTACAACGCCGGGCAAATCATCAGCAGCCTTTGATGCTGGCGAATACGCTGCATGGAGAAGTTTTCATAACGCAGAAACAACAGCCGCTATCCAGCAGGTAAATGAATTCTCACCTCCTACTCCGAACGAGAATCCCTGCCTGCATTGTCATATCGCTGGGCAAGAAATCGGTGCCTGGACACCTCTCTACCGCTGGTTTAGTTTTGGTGCGGTCGGGCTGATCTTCCTCTTCGGGATGATCCGCAGCCTGAGCACATGGAATACCCGCGAGCAGTGGAAACCCCTCAAAGCCCGTCTTTCAGATCTAGTCAAGACAATTGATCCGCTTTCCAAACAACTCGACAAACCCGCCCCACAATGGCAGCGCACGCTCTGGTATTCTCTTGGCGGAGCGGCGATGCTCTTCCTCCTGATGCAGGTTATCAGCGGGATCATCGGTGCATTTCATCTCGATCCATTTATCTTTGACCCAGACACCGACACACACGCTTCTCTTATCTTATCCATAAAGGCAATACACTGGGGGTTGGGTATCCTGCTTCTTGTCACCGTGTTGTTTTTTAATCTCATTGGTACGCTGTTCAAGTCGGAACAACGTTCTTACTGGGCAACCATGCTGATTATCGGGGGCGTGCTCGGCATCCCTGCTACTGTCCAGCTAACACTTGGCTATTTCAATCCAGAGAGCACCATTATTCCGGTAAGCCATCTTTATGCGCTGCACATCATGCTTATTTCAGCCCTTGCGCCTAGCATTGCCGCCATGTATTTCATTATCACTCATAAAAAATCAGAGGGCTAAATCAGATGACAGATAAAAAAGAAAAAATAAAAGATTTCTTCATTTATAGCCTCTTCCAATTGCGCATCTGGAAGAAAATTTACGCCGGTGTCACACATTTCCTGATCTTTTGGGGCGTTAGCATTCAGATCGTTGGCACAGCCATAAACCTGATGCAAATGCGTCTTTTTACTCCCTTCGAGTTGAGTGTTCCCCGTGCTGGCGGCTACTTTTTCTACGAATGGATTATGGATCTGGCAGGTGTTTTTATCATCGTTGGTGTGCTCATGGCACTCATTCGCCGTCTCGTGATGCGGCCCAAATATATGGGCTATAAATGGGATGATTATTTCGCCATTGCCCTGCTAACGCTAATGGCTTTGGCAGGATTTACAACGGAGGGGATGCGTCTCCTCAGCGTCTCACCCGACTGGAGCGGATATTCCTTTATCGGTACCTTTGTTGCGGACTTGTTTTCAGCTTGGGGCGTGACCCCGGATATCGCCTTCCGCACACAACCCTACTTCGTCCTTCTGCACGTCTTTCTCGGGTTAGTTTTTGCCGCTGCCCTACCCTTCACAAAAATGCGCCATATTATCATGGCCCCGCTCAATATCTGGTTGCGCCCCCGTCGTGTTACAGGAGCACTGGAAAAAATCGAAGATATTGACGAAGCCGAGATTTTGGGTGTTGGCAATATCAATGAATTTACAACATCAGAACTTATCTCCTTCGATGCCTGTCTTGATTGCGGACGTTGTGAAGAGGTTTGTCCTGCCACCATCAGCGGATTGAATTATTCACCCCGTACGCTCATCCAACACCTGCGAGATGATGCTGTTGCCAAGCTGCTCAAGAAAAATGGTGATAATGGTTCTATGGAACTCTCCGAAGCAATGTTCGAAGAAGAGACACTCTGGGCGTGTACTACTTGTGGCGCTTGTCTGACTCGCTGCCCGATCTTTATCCGCCCGCCCGAACGTGTCATTGATCTTCGCCGCTACAAAACCTTGATGACGGGCGAGATGCCCAAATCTGTGGGCGATACGCTCCGCAATATGGAACGTCAGGGCAACCCTTGGGGGATGCCTCCCCAAAACCGCGTGGATTGGGCAAAAGGGCTGGATGTCAAAGAGCTCGCTCCCGGTGATGAGACCGATATCCTTTTCTTCGCTGGTTGTGCAGCGGCTTTCGACGAACGAAACAAAAAGGTCACGCAATCTTTCGTCAAACTCCTCCAAAAAGCGGATGTGAAATTCGGCATTCTCGGTCTGGACGAAGCCTGCTGTGGCGAGACAGCCCGCCGCATGGGGCATGAATATATTTTCCAGGTTATGGCGGAGCAAAATATCGAGATATTCAACGAGATCAACTTCAAACGAATCGTTACACAGTGTCCGCACTGCTTCAACACCCTAAAGAATGAATACTCGCAAATGGGCGGAGACTTTGAAGTGATCCACTCCAGCCAACTTCTGACCGAAATAGCTGACGATCTTGCTCTCGATGAAGGCAAGAGCGAAGGCGTTCAGGGCAAACTGACTTACCACGACTCCTGTTATTTGGGACGCTATAATGACGAGTACAATGCGCCGCGTAACTTACTGGATAAAGCTAGCGAAAACCGTGTTGAGATGGCTCGCAGTGGCGAGAACTCCTTCTGTTGCGGCGCAGGCGGCGGTGGGATGTGGGTGGAAACTCCTTCCGATAAGCGTATCAACCAAAAACGCCTGCAAGATGCCATCGATGTAAAAGCAGATGTTGTCGCCACGGCCTGTCCCTACTGCCTGACCATGTTCGAAGACGCCGTCAATGTCAAAGGCTTGGGAGAGAAGATGCAGATTTTGGATATTTCTGAAGTCTTGGTGAAGAAGATCGAGGAGAAAGATGGGTAGGTAGCAATCTTAATTAAGATGACTAACAATAGCCAGACAATGATTTGTCTGGCTATTGTTTTTAATAAAAATCAGGTAGAAAAAAAGACTTGACATCCGCATAGGTTAATAGTAACATATTGTTAATGTAACCTATCAAGGAGACTCTTATGTCAATCAAATATGTAATACTCGGATATTTAAGCTGGCAGCCCATGACAGGATATGACGTTAAGAAAATTATCGCTGAGTCAGAGATACTCCCCTGGTCAGCGAATAATAATCAAGTCTATCGTGCCCTGGTGCAGCTACACAACGATGCCTGGGTTTCGAAAGAAATCGAAGAGCAGGATGGCGCTCCCAACCGCCATGTCTACACGATCACGGACGAAGGTGTCCGCGCATTGGAAGCGTGGGTGCTGACGGAGCCGGAAGCGCCAATATCCAAAAAGGCCTTTCTGAATCAACTTCTGTGGGCTGATTCTTTGGAAACGAACGAAATAGATGAATTACTTGAAGCCTATTTGAACGCTGTCGGCGAGAAGGTTTTTTTCCTTCGTGTCCAAGCCGACAGAAAACCAAATATGCCCGAGCGAAGTATGCGCGAAAAATACCTGTGGGAGATGATCCACAAGAATTGGATCGCCCAATATGAAACTGAGCTAGACTGGATCCGGCGGATGCGCGAAGAGCTAAAAGAACTCGAAGCCGCGCGCCGTTGGGCGAAATCGTGATAGTAAAAATGGATTGCAGCCTTGCAATCCATTTTTTATAAACTCGTTTATTTGCTAATTATCTTTTCAATGCTTTGATAATAGCTGTAGCTGTTTTGGTGATAAGCATTGTGTCAATCCCAACAGTTATTAAGGAATAACCATCTCGAATATAAGATTTGACCGCATCGGCATTTGCGCCAAATATCCCCAGAGGCATCTTTGCTTTTTCTGCAATTTCCTTGACACGCGCAATCGCTTCTTGAACATCGGGATCAGTTACTTGCCCCGTTTTCCCCATGCTTGCTGAAAGATCATAAGGACCGATGAAGAGGGAATCAATACCGGGCACTTTAATGATCTCTTCGATATTATTCACAGCATCAATATGTTCGATTTGAAGAACGATAGCGACCTCGTTATTGGCACTTGCTACATATTCCTGAAAATTCTCCCCGTATCCATGCGCTCTCGCCAGCCCCACACTCCGCAAACCTTCTGGCGGATATTTGCAGAGTTGAATGGCTAATTTTGCTTCTTCAACGCTCTTCACTTGCGGGATGATAATGCCAGCAGGACCAATATCGAGTACTCTTTTTATCCACGCTTCATCAATTGAAGGCACACGTATAACACAGGCTGCTTTTTGCCCTGCCGTTTGTAGAATAGCCTGCGCATCTTTGATGCTCAAGGTGCTGTGCTCAAGATCGACAAAAAGCCAATCAAAGCCAGCCTGGCAATAGATCTCGGTAATTGCAGGTGATGGGAGCGTAACGATCGTTCCGATGAGCAGGTCAGTGTGAGTTAGTTTTCGTTTAAAAGATGACTTCGTCATATTATTTCTCTTTATTTTTGGAGGCTAACGGTTTGCTCCAGCCAGTATCATTATCCTACAAAGTTAGTCAGTATTAATAATTAGCATTAGCAACTTGATATCACTAGTATGACTCTTTACAAGCTAAACGACAATTCCTTATTTCTATGATCAAAAAAATAGAAAGCCCCGTCTTTGTTCATGCGGGGGTTATATTTCTCTCGTTGATTCTTTGATCAAATACAATCTTGGAAGCCATTTTCACAATTTTAGTATCAGACATCTTTCTCTGGGTTAAAAAATGGTTCTCGTTTTTTCGACTAGAATACTTCGTCGAAGTCTCAGAGATGGGTTGCCCCATAAACCACTTCCCTCTACTCTTTAATTTTCTGAACATCCGAAGCTCATGATACATTTTACTGATGGATTTCGCATTTTAATGGTTGATCCACCATTTGGAAAAACGCATCTGCCATATGGGAATCAAATCGAACACGAACCCGTGGTCCTTCAATTTGGTGATTAAAAGTTCTAGCTCTAAGGGGGGATCCTCTAAAAACCATTCCGAAGTAATTTGGTTAAAGTTTTCACAGACAGTTCTGTTAGCGTAAAACATACAGATTACGGAGGAGAGGATTCGTTCGTGAGTACCCAAAATAAGCCCACCTGTTTGACAACCTCTACAAATTTATCAAAAGCCACCGGTTTGACAACGTAGGCATTGACACCCTTATCATAACTCCCGACAATGTCTTTTTCTTCGCGTGATGATGTCATCACAACGATAGGAATCATTTTTAGATTGGGGTCCGATTTGACCTTGCTCAAGACTTCAAGGCCACTCACTTTAGGCATTTTTAGATCGAGTAAAATCACCACCGGATTTCCCGGATACCGCTTGGCGAACTGCCCGCGGCAGTATAAATAATCCAAAGCTTCTGCCCCATTTTTAGCAACCACAACTTCGTTAGCCAGGTTGTATTCTTCCAATGCAATCAGAGTCAGTTCAACATCTTTAGGGTCGTCTTCGGCTAACAGTATTTTTTTGAGGCCTGTTTGGCTCATTCGATCTTCCTTTTCACTAATCATTGCTTTTCATTACCTGACTAAAAAACAGGCATTAAACTTGTTGGAGATTTCATGCTGCCGCTTTGAGGGAGAAATAGAAGGTAGCACCCTGACCTTCAATTGCTTCCGCCCAAATTTTACCACCATGCCGGTGGACAATCCGCTGTACAGTAGCCAGTCCAATCCCGGTACCCTCGAATTCTTCCTGCTGGTGCAAGCGCTGGAAAACGCCAAATAGTTTGTCTTTATACTGAGGGTCAAAGCCAATGCCGTTATCCCTAATGAAAAACACGGCATCGCCAGAATCTCTGGAAGGTTGGCATCCAATTTCGATGTGCGCTGCTTCTTGCAGGGCGGTAAACTTAATTGCATTTGAGATTAAGTTCATCCAGACAATCCCTAGCAAGGAAGAATCAGCCATAACTTTCTGGAGGGGTTGCACTTCAAATATAATGTCTCGACCTTCCAGTGTTGAGGCAAGGCCTTTCCTGACTTTTTGGATGACAGTACCCGGATCAATGGGGCGCAACTTTATTTCTGAGCGCGAATTTCGTGAAAATCTCAATAAATCATCAATAAGCTGTCCCATATGTTTTGTTGCTTCAGTAACGTTATTCAAAAAATGTTTGGATGTTGAGTCGAGACGATTTGCTTCTCTTCGTTTCAACATCTCCAGAAATCCATCGATATGACGCAAGGGTGCTCGCAAGTCGTGCGAGACCGAGTAGGAGAAGGCTTCCAGTTCTTTGTTGGCAGCTTCAAGCTGGGCGGTGCGTTGTTTGACGCGTTTTCCCAACTCGTCATTCAACTGACGAATTTTCTCTTCCCACTGTTTACGTTCGGTGATATCCAGCACTGTGCCGACAATGGAAATGAGATTACCATCATCATAGTTGCCTTGAAAGGTCGAGCTGTAGTGCCCTATGCTTTTGTCGGGGCGAAGGAAACGCTGTTCATAAGATCCCTTTTCATGTGTTTCCATCGCCTTCTGGATTAACTCCTGGTCGCGCTCATGGTCTCCAGGCCAGGGCGATAATGCCAGAATCGAATCGATCTGGGGCGTGAATTGCATTGGGTCGAGATGAAAAATATTGAACACTTCATCTGACCATTCAACATTGCCGGTCCTTACATCCCAATTCCAATAACCTAATTGAGCCATTTTCTGTGCTTCGCGCAATTTCAGTTCGCTCTCTTTTAAAGCTTTTTCTGTTTTGATGCGCTCAGTGGTATCTCGTGCGATACCCAATACGTATTTTTGGACACCTCCTTCTTTAATTGGAGAAGTCACTAAATCTACTGGGATATTAGAACCATCTTTATGACATAAAGAAATTTGGAGCGTATCACCCTCAGCCCACATGTTCGAGCGCTCGTCAAGAGGTAGCCGTTCACTTTGGATTCGCAGGTCATCTACGGTCATCTGTTTCAATTCGGTTAGCGAATAGCCAATCATTTTTATGGCAGCCGGATTTGCATCCTGATACTCACCTTTGAGATTGATAATAAAGATGGCATCCTGTGATGCATCAAATAAATTGCGGTAACGCGTTAGGTTTAACCTGGATAGCTCGCTAAATTTTTGAGCAAAGTAAACCGCGATGATGGTTATAAAAGAAAACGGTAAGGAGAGGAGAAGCGTTTTTGATGCATCCGCAATTTTGGATTTGATATTTTTATCTGTGGCCGCGAAAGATAAATTTAGAACGGCTGTGTTTTGCAAAGTTATTGTTTCAAAAAAGGTGTATTTCTCTTGAGGAATTTCCCAGTTTTCAGACATGAAAACAGTTTTTCCTTCACTCGAAAGTTGCAGCAGATAATCGTTGCTGATATCGCTTAGGACTGGCGACATTAATATCTCAATATCGATAATCCCAAGAATAAAGCCTCCTAATTCTGTCCCCTTATATACAGGCACCATCAGAGTAACCTCCGAAGGGTTTTGTATGACATCATTCGCTTTTTGGTTGAGATAGACATCACTCTCTTGATACGGAGCAATCATCGAAACGAGAAAGTTTTGATCTACCCAGGCGATATGTTGTAAACCTTGAAAAGAGTCTATGAAAAAAAGAGCATCATTTCTCCATTCATTAGTATCCTTGGTCAAATCAGGCGCACCTTGATTAGCCAATCTGTTCAGGGCTTGATAGATCCTGTTATATCGGATTTCTGTTTCGCGAGAATATGTCCGTGCAGCTGATTCAGTTTGGAGAGTTAATTGTGATAAATTTCTTGATTCTTGGGTTTTCCATAAATGACTCCACTGCAAAAAGGGATCAAAAGCCCCTCCTCAAAAAGCAGAA
>ERZ890953.1634-NODE-1634-length-10908-cov-7.112319_pt1 | contig 10908 bp, 16 predicted proteins | sample MGYA00521264_ERZ890953 | MGnify/ENA primary metagenome ERZ890953 (study PRJEB32303, sample SAMEA104408629) | aquatic metagenome | biome: Brackish water; feature: Chemocline; material: water | place: Baltic Sea | collected 2014-10-26T21:54:00 | depth 200 m ... | reverse complement strand
GGCAGTTTCGATTGATGTCGAGGCGGAATCGGAGATACGGTTTAGTAGCAGATAGCCCGGCTTGTGCAGGTGGGATGCCTCCACAGGCGGGCATCCGACCTGGCACTTAGACAGCGGATACCCGATTCGTCCTTTTACCAAGAGCGAGGAGGGTCTTATGTCCAAGATGACAAGCTGGATGGTGATGACGATGTTCAAAATCGCCATTGCTATCGTAGTGGGCTGGGATATGCTCCAGCGTGTGCAACACGAATTGGGGCGTGTGCAGCGGGTATTCCGCATCGCACTGATCCACTAGCCCAGAGCGAGGAAGGTGCTTCACTGTGGAGCATCTTCCTCCAGCCCGGAAACAGAGAGATACGGTGTATGGAACTGGATTTTAGTGATTTCAAATTATCAGGCTCAGGCAACGGGGCCTGGATCACTGGCATCAGCCTGCTGGTTGCTCTGCTTTTAGGCGTGCTGGGTTGGTTCGTTTTGCCGGAAGGCAAAGTGTTGACCTGGACCGAATGGCAGGTTTTCAAGCAGCAGCGCACCTATCAACGCGAGCTGGTCCGTTTGACAGCAGACGCTGACCGCCTGGCGAAGTTGCTGGACGAGTCGATCCCTGAACCTGTGCGCTCCCAACTCATCCTGGAAAGCGTCCTGGCTGATTTGAACGCTACAACCCATTCGGCGCTCAAGAACCAGGTAGACGCGTTGCTGATTGCCAATGACGCCGTGTATTGGTGGGTGCTGGGATCGGGTAGTAAGAACGATGCCATTCTCTTGCTGGACTCGGCCAATCAAGGATTACTGAATGCGATTGAAGCCCAAGAGCAATAATGACGTGGAACACGGTTTACCAACGCTCCCTGGACGATCTGCTCAAGTCCGAGCGGGCGCGGCGGGATGCGCTCGAAAGCGATCGCGATGGCCTGGTGGAACTTCTCACCCGACTGGCACAGCAGCATGACGGTCAACGCCTGGAGGATCTCCGCAGGGAGAACCCCGGCACGCCGAAGCACTGGTCAGCACGGGAATGGGAAGAATTCTTTTCCCGCCCGGCGCAGCCCAAACCGGTGATCGCCTGGGGCAAGCCCGCTGGTAATAACGGACATAGCGCAAACAACGGCAATGGGAAGAACAGTCACTCCGATGCCCCGGCGCTGCACCAGCTTCAGCAGGAACTTAGAAGCCTGCGCGCACAAATGGAACATTCACAACCTGTAGAAAGACCGAAGGCCGAAGAAGGGCAGCGGACTGAAAGCCAAAAACCGAAGCCAGGAGCGAAAATTACGGTCAGTCGCCCTCCCTCATCGGGCGCAAGTGTCTCTCAGCCGCCGTCCGAGGCTATCCTGGCCGAGTTTCAGCCGCCTGACGTACCGTACAAGTACAAGGGATTGCTGGACAATCATGGGCTTACCAATTTGCGCTGGCGGCGGGGTTCGATGCTTTTGTATCTGATTGCCACCTGCGGTATGAACTCGCACCTTGAAATGGACGCGCTTGTATCCAGGAAAGAAGATTTGAGCCATCGCAGCAATTCCACCCGCAAACCAATGGACAATCTGGCATCTGCGGGATTGGCGATTGTGGAAACGATGCGTATGGAGATGGATGATTTCCGTACATCGGTCAAGATGTTGCGTTTGACAGACGAAGGCCGGGAACTATGCCAGGCTTTAGGCTGGTTGGCCGTTGAGTCGGATTGGGATCGTCTGATCCGGCTGCACCAGGGTAATCATCAGCGCAATCATACGCTGGCAGTTTTGTACTTTGCGCTCCTGACTCGAAAACGCGGCTGGACAACCGAGATTGTTCCAGATACGAAGGGCAAAGCAGACCCGGATATGCTCATCGTCAAAGGCAAAGAGAAGTATTACGTGGAGATTGAACTTGGCAGCCGCGGCAACGAGAAACAAACCGCCAAATGGAAAAACCTCGCCGGTCTGCAAGGCGGCAAAGTGGCGATTTGTGCGCCGAATGTCAAAGTGCGTGAGCGCCTGGTCAAGGATTGCCAACTGGCGAAGATTGGCGGTGTGGCAACCGATCTGGCGACATTGGTTGCGAAACGGTATTACGAATCAGAGAATGAACCGCTCTGGCTGAAAGAGTGGTAGCGGCTTTCCAATCGGTGGAATAGGACAGGTTCGATCCCTGTCGAGCTAAATCAGGGTACTTTAAAAACTAAATACCTAAATCAAGACGGACTTACCTCCGTCAAGCCCCTCGTGCAGAAGGGGATGGAATTCCAATTTGAATCCGTCCCTGGCTGCACACAGGGACAATCCTAACGGAGGTAAGTATGCAAAACGCAAAAACATTGACTGGCATGACGCTGGCAGAAGTCGCCATAAAGCTGGACGAACAACTCCCACCCGATGCCTACAAGCCCGTTCCCGGTGGCGCAAAACTCACAGATATTGACCCCAATCACATGCGTAAAGTATTGAATGAGGTCTTTGGTGTGAGCGGCTACGGCTGGGGTTATGAGTTTGATCCCGATACTATTCGCTCTCGCACGGATATTCGCGTGAACAGCCAGGGCAAGGAGTACACGGTGATTATCGTCACTCTGGCCTACCTGAATTTCTGGTACAAGCTGGACGCGGGCGATGAAGTGGTTGTTTGCAATATCCCGGCCACCGGCAGCAGCGAGAACTCCAACGATGCCTACGCATTGAAGGGCGCGCTGACCAACGCCATCGGCAATGCGGTCAGCAATATCGGTTTTCAGCAGTCGGTCTACCTGGGTAAGCGCGATCACCGCACGGTACAGCGCAATGGTTCATCATCCGGCTCTGGCCGTGGCGATCAGCGATCTGGCAAGAAGCCTTCTCAGAAGCGTCAGCCTGCCCCGGCCTCGCAAAAGCCTGCTCCAGCCCCCACACCCGCGCCGCAGCCTGCTGCTGGCAACGGTGATCCGGGCGATTATGAAGTCCCCTTCGGGACGCATAAAGGCACAAAGTTGCGGGATTTGTCCTCTTCTGATCTGGATTGGTTGGCTAACAAAGTGAAGCCTTTCAATCAAACGGGCAAACTCGCTCAGGCAAAGGCGAAAGCCTACCTGGAAGCCCAGGCCTCCCCAGCGCCTGCACCGCAGGCACGGCCTCAAGCTGATCCCCCGCCTGTGATGGAAACGCCACCCGCCCCGAAATCCGGTAACGGATACCACGGCAGCGAGGCAAGCGAATTCGTCTTCGAGTCGGGCCGCTGGAAAGGTATGCAAATCAACGGTGTACCGGTTCCCGCCATGAAAGCATGGCTGGCAACTGCACCGGATGACGAGGAACCCGAAAACCGGGTTGCCATCGAAGCCTATCTGGCCTACCTGGAAGTCCAGGCTGTTCCCGCCTAAATGCTCTAAACCAGCATTGAGGCTCACCGTCTTGATGCTGGTATTTTTTCCATACCCTGAACGAGAGAGGGACTTACCGCCCTCTCTCATCCTTGCTAAAACGCTTCCTGGAAGGGAAGATAACCTGATTGCACCTTAACATCTGAGTAAACGAAAAAATTAAATACGAATAACGATCCGGGGGCCTTTGCCCTCGGTCTAAAAAAACTATCTATGGAGGCAACCAAAATGATGGAAGAAAAATTTGATTTAAATCGTGTCCAGGTTTCTGGCATTGTCCAGCGAATCTGGGACTATGGAGAGGACATCTTTGTTCGGTTGGAGTTCTACCCGGACGAAGATCGTCCTCCCCGCTACATCACCCTGAAAATCACGGGTGGCATGATTGACGGCGAATTCGTCACGCTCCAGCCGGGAGAACTCGTTCAGGTGGAAGGCCATCTCGCCGATGCGCCCTACACTGAAAGCATTCGCGAGTTTTTCAACGATGCCAAAGCGCAGCCCTTCTACGAAGATACCGAATTGGCCGCCGAATGGAATGGGATCGAAATCAAGCGGGTTGGCACGCAGATTGTCGTCACGACACTGGCAGCAGTTACCGCAAACCCCAATCTCAACAACGTGATGATACAAGGGATCGTGACCCGCTCCTGGGTTGGCGGCGCTGATTTATTCGCTCGTCTGGCTGTGTATGATGAAAATACCGAGATTATCAAGGCCAGCAACAACGGCAAGCTCCCTAAACGCAAGCCGCACTACATTACGATACGCATACTCAAGGGTGAACTGGATGGCAAAAAGATCACCATGCAGAAGCGCAACCGGGTGCGGGTTTCGGGCCATTTGCACATTCACTTCTATCGCCAATCCCTACCGGCGATCCTGGAGCGTGCCAACAAAAAGAAACTGGTCGAAACGCTGCCCCCAAAAGGTGACGGGATATATGCCCTGAGAGACAGCCTGTATGTCGTAGGCAACTCGATTGTTGTATTGGCAAGCCGCTCCAACCGAAGGAAAGCCGAAAAGGTGTGAGATGTTATTCATCGCTGATGTAGACGCAATCACAATCCGCATAGGCCAATGGTTGCGTGAATACCGGCAAGAACACAATCTCACACAGATTGATCTGGCTGACCGCGCCGGGCTTTTGCATGATGTTGAGGTGAGCCGTTTAGAAAACGGAAAAGTAGCCCTGACCTTGCCCATGTTGGCAAAAATTCTACTTGCCATCAACTACACGGCCAAAGATTTCCTGGCGCTATTCAAACTAATCCCTGATGGTCTCAACGAATATGCTTTGGAGTCGTGTCAGGAGATTGGTCAACTCATTCAGCAGGAACGAATGGATGCCGGATTTAGTCTCAGGGGACTTGCGCCATTAGTAGGTTTGTCCCACACATCTGTGCGCAAGCTGGAAGGCTGGCATCGTCAAGTACGAGTATCCACTTTAATCGCCGTCGATCAGGCGCTTGGTTTAGATGGTCATTTGTTGTTGACGGCGCTGTTTACAGCAATGGAAGTTCTGAAAAATTAGTTGTTTGTCGCCGGTGTTTCACCGGCTTCCCATGCCCCTTGAAAGAACCTGGCCGGTGTCTTGCTGATGGCTCGTGACCATCCAAGGGGACTGAGGCCCGAAGGGTAGCGTGTAAGGGCTTACGCAACTTGTTGTCAACCGGTATCAACAAGCCAAGTTGTCATCACGCTTCACGCATCCGATGAAATGCGTAGGGGTGCCCTCACTCCCGCCAAGAAGTTAACGAAAGGGCGTTAGCATTCATCCGCGCAATACTTCTTCTTCTCCTTTCTCCTCCTGATTACCCCCGTAAGACCGCTTCCGCAGCGAGACGGGAACTTGACTGCACATCGCAGATATTCAAGTCCTTCTACTCTCGTTGCCACCGCGGTCTGACGATTGTCAGAGGCGATGAGAATAGAAGGACGCGCACCTTTTTTTCGAGAGTTTATCACTCTCGTTTGAGAGAGGGACTTACCTCCCTCTCTCACCCTTTTTGATATTGGCTTTGCTTCGGCTTATGTGATTTTTTTACATCGTCCGAACTGAGGCCAATATCAAATTATTCAACAGAGGTAACCAAATGGAGAGCATTCAGGAATTAGGCAAGTTTGTAACGATTGTTGCAATTGTAACGGGAACAATTGGTGTATTCGTAGTTGGCGCTATTGCCACTGCCATCACCCTGCTTGTGAAGAAAATCAAGTCACCGGACACGAATACAAAAGGCACTCGCCCTTATCGTTCAGGTAATAAATCTTCACAACGGGTACGCTCCTATCCCCGTCAGGCATATCGAGCAAAACAACGCAAGATTAGCCGCCGCACATTCAAGCACCACCAACAAACACGCCGCACTCGCACTACCGCTTAGGCTATCCGCCTTTGCATTGAGAGAGGGACTTACCTCCCTCTCTCGAACCTTTATCCCTACTCCGAGAACATTTCAGCCAGCGTATCCAGTACACCCTGCTGCTCGTTTTTTTCGATCCGTCCTAATTTCCGCATCAACCGGGATTTATCCACCGTTCGTATCTGATCCAGGATGATCTGCCCTGTTTTTCCATCAAAGCGAGTTTCTATCCGTGTCGGGTACTCTCGCCCTTTCGTTGTCATTGGGGCCACGATCACCGTTTTGATCCAGCGATTCATTTCATCGGGAGAGATCACCAGACAGGGGCGCGTTTTCCTGATTTCGCTGCCAACTGTGGGGTCCAGATTGACCAGAAATACATCGAAGCGTTCAACTACCATTCCCATTCGTCATCCTCCCAGACTGTAGGGATGATAGTACCCCCATCCAGCAGCGCATCGTCCCCAGCCTCAGCCATCGCCTTGAACGTAGTTTCCCAATCATGACGAACAGGATAGGCTGAACGAACGATAATCTGGTTGGCGTGCAATTCCAGTTCAACTTCATCGCCAAGATGGGTTTGTTCAAGCAGTCGCTTGGGGATGCGAATGCCCTGCGAATTGCCTATTTTTATGATCCGTGTTTTTACGATTGTGAGCATGATTCGATCTCCTGAGTAGATGCTTATCTACAAGTAGATACAGTGTAATTACATCAGTCGGGTTTGTCAATCTATTGGCTGTGAAGTCGTGAGCCATTCAAATTTATTTTCAACAGGGACGCTCTAAACGGCCTGTTTTTGAAATCTGTGACGGAAAAGCCCAGGGAACGGGGTGTAGTTGTCACAGAAGCACACCGAAAGGACTAGAAATGACGATGCAAATTTTGTACGGATCATTGTATGCCGATGCTGGAGAAACCGCTTCCGCAGCCATTCCCCAAATTGATAGCCTGGTGAAAAAAGCCAAAGGAAGAAATGGCGTCTTGATTTTCGATGTTGTTTACGAACCCGGAGAAAAACACGATGCCCTGTTTCTAGCAAACGGAATAGCCAGCTACACAAAAGAGCGTTACCGGGAAAAGCTGATCGGGTTTCAAATTGCTATTACCGATGACGATGCTATCAGGCCAATGAGGGACATCTTCATCACCCAGGCGATTGATGAAGTAGATGGTGATCGAGCCGTTGTTTTAGAACATCTTGGCTGGTATGACAACTAGAAATTTCGTGACAAATGGAGCTGCCCAGGGATGCCTGGCTGTCACGGGGAGAAGTATCCTTATGAAAAAGTGTTGGAAAAAGGCTTTTGCTTGGAGCGTCATTACCATGTTGGCGTTTGTGGCGGGTATCTTGTTGATGGCGCACAGGAATATCACGTCAAACGCTCATGCCCGAATTGTCCCTCGCTTTGTGGATCGAGTTAATCTAACTGGACAGGCCACCGGCCACGTTAGTTCACTGGCCTTGTGGATTGCTGCACTCGATTTCGATATGGCGGGGTGCAACACAAAATATGCCTACTCTCCAATGGCAGCCCGCGCGCAGATGCAAGTACATTGTGATGCCGGTGGAGATATAGCCTTGTCGAATTTGGCAAACTACTATTCGGTCTTCGAGACACAAGACATCGAGATTTATGCAAATCTGGTGGACGGTAATCTGGAGATTGGCTATCGAGATGTAGAGTTAGAATATGACAGAATCAAAAAGGCCAGTCTTTCGACCAGACTTCCGTCACAGATCGAGCGGCGCCGGTGCGCCTGGCTGTCACGACTAATCCACAAAGATCAGGTTTTCCCCCAATTCTCGCAAGTCGCGAACAAATTGATCTGGGGACGGTTTCTTTATCCACTGGATCACTTCAATATCTTCCCGCGATGCACTGAGTAATATCCTGGACAGATCCGCCGGAAATATCCCCGCAGCTTTCCCCTGTGCATCTGTGATTGCTTTTTCCAATGACAGCATCATGACCGAGCAGAACCCCCATACGTCAACAAGGTCTTTGGGTTCTTCGCGAGTAAGTAAAGCCGTAAGTTTGTTAGCAAGAATGTTTTCAGCGCTATCGAGTTTCCCTAATACTGGATGGACAGTTATCTTTCCAACGCGGGATGGGACATCGTTGATAAATTCTAGTTTAAGTGTAGTAGTGTTAGATTGAATGAGATTCGCACGGACGAAACGATCATAGCGGGAAAAGATTTCAACACGCCATTTTTTTATTGAGCTTAATGCCTGAAGAATTCGGTTTGCCCAAAGCGTGAAATCTTGGGCATCATTCACAAAAAAATCTAAATCGTCTGAATAGCGATGCTGAAGATAGCCGCGTGATGCCGCTGTTCCGCCTGTAAGATAGAAATCCGTTTCTAGTTGGGTGATGATTTGTATTACCTCATCTTGAAGTGGATATAGTGTATGGGTGTAAAAATTATTACTCAAGGTTTGGCCCTGCTATTCGGATAGTAATTCAGGATGATGCTCAGGCAACCAGGCTACTAAAAAATCAAAACCGCGTATTCGGCTTTGATCGCGAATCTTTTCCCGCCAGTGTGACCAGCCTTCAACTAAGCGGCGGTATCCTAATGAGCGAATAATATCGGGATATGTTGCATACTCCAATAAACGAATAGTTGCCCAATCTTGACCCAAGCGGCCAATTGTCAATTCGCCTGCTAACATTGCACGGAAATCGGCTTCGCTAATATTATAGTCCCAGATGTATGGCACTTGCTTTACCATAGCTTATATCCTGTTTTTGAAATCTTGCCGTCGAGAGACAGCGTAGCTCCGTTGTGCCAAATATAATTTTGGCGTTTGACTAAATTGTATCATCGAATATTGGCCGCAGCCTTGCGCAGATCGCTGCTGGACGGCTTGCCGTAGCGCATGGTGGTATTGATGTCTTTGTGGCCGTGCTGGGCAGCCACGACAAAGGGATCATTGTCCTCACGCCAGAGATAAACCGATGTGTGGCGCAACAGATGTGGGGTGAGCGTAATACCGGCCTTGTCCAGTTCGGCCTTGTTGCCTACATCCGCTACCATCTCCTGAATAGAGCGCCGCTTCAGGGCTTTGTAGGGGCTACGGGTAGTGGTGAAAACATGGTCATGGTCGGTTTCGGGACGTGCTTCAAACCAATTGCCGAGAGCGTCACGCGCATCCAGCGGCAGCGCCGCCGTGCGGTCTTTGTTGCCTTTGCCAGAACGGACGTTGATCTCTCCGCTTCGATCTCGCAGGGCGACATCCCCCAGGCAGACGTTTTCAATTTCTTCAATCCTCAGACCGGTATACATCATCACAAAAACAATGGCTCGATCTCGGACAAGGCGCATTTTAGCAGCATCCGTATCTTTTGGGGGAAGATTGAATACTCTCCGGACAGCGGCCCGCTGAAGGCGGTCAAGACCCTCCGGGGCTAACGCCTGTTCAGATGGCAAGGCAACGCCCTCGCTCTCGTTGTACTGCACCAGCCCCGTAGCCAGCGCCCACTCGCAGAAAGAGCGGATACTAGCGTACTTTCGCTTGATTGTGCTAACAGCGGCTTCCTGAACGGCTCTCAGGTAAGTCATGTAATCCTGAATGTCTTCACGGGTGATATTCACCGGTGAGAATGGTCGCTCATTGGATTGATAGAACCACTCAGCAAAGAGCTTCAGATCACGGACGTAGGCTTCACGAGTTTTATCTGAAGCCATGCGCCGTTTGCCCGGTAAGGGGTTGGTTTGTATGTGGGTTTGGTAGGTGGTGATGCTTTTTGGGGTTTTCATTTTATAGTTTGTCTTTTAGCTCCTTTCTTTGGGTTCTAGTAGATATATGCCTCTCCCATTTTAATTCGATGGAGAACTTCGGGAACAGTGAACATATCAGGGAAGGGGAGGGAATAACAATCACGATAATGTTCCAGTTCATCACGAAAAGCATTTACGAAGACTTCGTGATGGTCTCTATAGTGCTGCAATATCTTTTCTACTGCCTCCTTCTGTGATCTAGCGTGGGTATGGATGTTCGTCTCTTTGCCACTAGGGTAGCGAATGCGAAAGGTATAAAAGGTATGAGTTTCAAAAGAGATCACCAGCTTCTCTTTTCTTTTGGCTTCTAAATCTCGTATGTCCATAATAGTTATGTGCGGTTAATTTTCGGGGTTAGCGCCCCCAAAACAGGGGTTTATGTGTGGTTAAATAGGATTATACCACGCATAATACATATTATGTGCGGTTAAAATAATCCGGATTCTTTGCCTAAAACCACAAAAATCCCATCTTTTGATGGGACTCTTGTGAGTTTTTCTGGCACAAATTTCTAATTTAGTTAGTGAGACTAAAATCCAAGCTATGCCAAAGCGAGATTCTCGCGGTTGAAAGGAATAACCTCTCTTGCCAATTGATCTTCGATTTCATCTCGTACTTTTTCTAAATCATATAATGCTTGCAAGTTCATCCACAGTTCTGCGGATGTACCGAAGTAAAAACTTAATCGTAGTGCAGTATTAGCTGTAATCCCCCGTTCCCCATGCACGATTTCATTGATTTTGCGTGGGTAAACATTCATTTCCTTTGCCAGCCGATATTGGCTGATACCTAGCGGTTTCAAAAAGTCTTCAAGCAAGACTTCGCCTGGATGAACTGGAGGGATTTTTTGTTCTTTCATAATTTACCTTCGCCTAATGATAATCTGTGATTTCGACTTCGCAAGCGTCACCATCTTGCCATTTGAAACAGATTCGCCATTGGTCATTTATCCGAATACTGTATTGGCCGGTACGGTCGCGATATAGCTTTTCCAACTGGTTGGAGGGTGGTACCAACAAGTCCCTCAGTTCTTTGGCAGAATGTAAGAGAGCCAATCTGCGGTAGGCAGTCTTCTGGATGTTTTGCGGGAGTTTTCGGGAAAACTTACGTTGAAAAACTTTCTCGGTCTCTTTGGCCTTGAAAGACTTTATCATATAGAGCAATATTACCGCCGAGCAGTAATACCGTCAAGAGGTAATAGCCCATCTCAGGGCAGGAGAGCAAACACGATGAGACTACAAATCACAGCACTCATTTTGATCGTGCTGGTCTTACTAACGGGCTGCCAGGATGTTACTCCTCGTCCCAGCCCAAATAAAAACATAGCGCACTCAGCGATGGGTAGCGATGCTCACGCAGTCGCCAAACTCAACGCCGAGATCACCCACTATCGAAGTCCAGCGGTACGCTTTC
>ERZ890953.1633-NODE-1633-length-10913-cov-5.517038_pt1 | contig 10913 bp, 9 predicted proteins | sample MGYA00521264_ERZ890953 | MGnify/ENA primary metagenome ERZ890953 (study PRJEB32303, sample SAMEA104408629) | aquatic metagenome | biome: Brackish water; feature: Chemocline; material: water | place: Baltic Sea | collected 2014-10-26T21:54:00 | depth 200 m ... | reverse complement strand
ATCGGTGACTGAAAACCGGACATAATCTATCACGCGCCCGTATCGATCAATCAGAACATTGTTGTTGGTATTTATATGATTATCATTCACATTAAGTTTTTTATTGATCTTGAACTTAAATTATAAAGCAATAAATATACCTAGTTTTAATGTAAGGAGAATTGTTGATCTATGGAGATATTAAGTGACTTCAAAATGAAACTGCATTTATGAATTGGGATCTTATGTCTCACTCTGGGTAAATGGACGGGTCAATTTTACCCGGTTAAAAAGTCATCTCATCATTGAACATCTAATTTACTGAGGGTTTATAAGAAAATCTCAGGTTGGTACAACACTTGCAGAATCCTGTAGAAATAAGCAATTCAGGTTTCACTGATGGAAAGTATCAAGCTACAAAATTTTGAACAACATCTTCCAGATCAAATGCCTATTTCCGTGGTGATGGAAAAAGTACCGTCACAACATAAATGGAGAGAATTTAGCTATAAAGCCATAGGTGTGATCGCCGGACAAAGTTCGTCTAAAAATCTTATCAAAAAAATTCATGAAGAGAATAGGGTAGAAAGATATTTATATTCAGGTTTGTATTTAAAACTTTTTATCGATGAATGTGAAAGTTATTACCACAATTTAATGTCACCGCAACCAGGTTGTTTTGTGGTGGCGAATGAGATGGATGATCCCGATGAAATGCCAGTTCCCTTTCTGGTGAGTTTAAGTTTTGACGAGGCGCATGCCTATCTGGAAGGAGATGAACTGGTGTATGCCGTTGATATTCCCGCTGAGTTGTATAAATGGGTTGAGGCTTATATTTTGTCAAATTATATCGCTATTAAAAAAACAAAACGAAAACGTAAGGATTGGAAAATACAATCTCAGGGTCGGGATAACATTAGTAGTCAAAACTAATGGCTCAAATTCAGCAGGAAAATCTTTTATCGCGCTGGTCGAGGCGCAAGCAGCAAACGGCTTCTGAATCTAAACAGGAAGATCTGGTCGTTGCCTTAAAACAACAAAATTTAACAGCAGCTGAGATAGACAATAGAATTTCAGCTGCTTCTGAACTGAAAGAAAGCAGACCGCTACTGACTGATGAAGACATGCCTGCCATTGAAACTTTGCATGAAGAATCTGACTTTAGTGGTTTTATGTCCAGTGGTGTCAGTGATGAATTACGCAACCTGGCTTTAAAAAAACTATTTAAAGCTCCTTCATTTAACGTGCGCGATGGTCTCGATGAGTATGATGAAGATTATACCTCTTTTGTGAAGCTGGGTGATATTGTCACCTGTGACATGAAGCACCAGATTGAAATGGAAGCCAAAAAGAAACTGGAACAGGAGGCGAAAAAATTAACTGAAAACGACACTAGCGTTGTTCCTCAAAATCCAGCAGAAAATCAGGCAACCCCGCTTAATAATTCTGTTAAACCAGTAAAAACAGACTTTGAACCAGCAGAATCAGACTCAGAAGTTGAAGAAAGATTGCTCAATGATAATTCCGAATTAACAGTTACCAATACGGCACACAATAATGAATGAAATGAATAAGCAGGCCATCACAGCAGCTAAAGTTGCGCTAGAAGGATTTCATACTACACCAACCAGTTTACTGAGCTATCAATCTAATGGACATGTATTGGTGATGGGAGATATAGAAACACTTTCTGCCTGTAAAGATTTTATAGCACCATTACAGATGACGTTGTTATTGATGAAAGGTTCATTCGCTATGCCACTGTCTGATCGCGATATAGCATTAAATCAACGGGAAATTGATATTAAGGGTCATCTGGGACAGTTTGTGATTACACTGAAAGATGCCCGGGGAAATGAGGAAACATTACAGGCAGATTTAATCGTAGACGGTAATGTCGAAGCTTTGCTACAAAATGAAATATTACCTGCCGGGTATTTTCACGAAATCATTTCAGCTGAAACTAGCAGACAATTACAGGACATGCTAGTTGATATGACAGGAGAGTTCGAAAAACCAAAATATTTCAATTACGACCCGTCAATCTGTGCACATGGAGTTAATGGAATGACGGTTTGCATGAATTGTATCGAAGCCTGTCCGGCAGGAGCCATTACCAGTCTTATCGAAAAAATAGAAGTTGATCCGTATTTGTGCCAGGGAGGAGGCAGTTGTGCAACAGTCTGTCCATCGGGTGCCATCCAGTATGTTTATCCAACTTTAAGTGATAGCGGTAACAAGATAAGGAAAATGCTGCAGGCTTTTAGAGAGTCCGGTGGAGAAAATCCTGTGGTGGTTTTTCACGCTGCAGAGGAAATCAGTGAACATCTGGCTCCTAACTATTTACTGGTAAGAGTTGAAGAACTTGCCAGCGTAGGCATGGAATTATGCCTGTCTACCCTGGTTTATGGTGCTTCCCAGGTAGTATTGCTGGTCGATGAGGGAATGCCGACTATGTCAATAAGTACATTAAATAAACAACTCGACTGGCTGCAAACCCTGTTATCAGGTTTATGTTTAAAACCTTTAATGGTGTCACTGCAAAATAGTGTGAGTGACATACTACCAGTTAAAAATAATCTGCAACTGCAACCAGCTCTTTACAGCATGCCGAATAATAAACGTGATGCCCTGTATCAGGCTGTAGATCATTGTTATCAACAAATAAATAAAACTCGCGAACTGATTAGTCTGCCTGCGGGTGCCCCGTTTGGTACTGCCATTATCGATGAAAGCAGCTGTACGTTATGTATGGCCTGTGTCGGAGCCTGTCCGGGTAAGGCATTGCAGGATGGTTCGAACCGTGAATTACCAGAATTAATGTTCATAGAAAGTAATTGCATCCAGTGTGGTACCTGTACCCAGACCTGTCCCGAACAGGCAATATCTATTTCACCACGATTTATTTTTAATCGAGAAAAAAGAAATCAATCTAAGGTATTAAATCAGGACACTCCTTTTGCCTGTATCAGTTGTGGTAAAGCCTTCGCACCAACGTCCGTTATTCATAAGATGAAGTTTAAATTAAAGGGGCATTATATGTTTAAAACGGAGCGAGCACTTGACCGTTTGAAAATGTGTGATGATTGCAGAGTGGCTGATATTGTCCAGGACCCGGATGCCTTAAATGGAAATTATGACCCACTCAACTCAACTTCTAACAATCAACTATCCTGATTGGTAATTAATATTGACTATTTTCCCGAATTTTCCGGAACATAAATTGCAACCAGTGAACCATGAGGAAAAAATTGAAATGACATTACATGTGCAAGCTCAGGATTATCAGGAGCACTATTCTGTAGAACCTGAATCAACAGGCATTATAGATCAGGAGCAGCAATACCGTGCAAATGCATACAGTTTACTGGCTGCATTGTTGAGAAGTTCTCCGGATAGCCAAATACTGGACAGACTTTCCTCTTTAACTCAGCAGGTGCAGGGTGAAGGTGATTCTTTAAGGGTATCTATGTCGATGCTGGGATTGTCTTCCAGGACTTTAACCGCTAGTGCCATACAGGATGAATATCATGATTTATTTATCGGCCTGGGTAAGGGTGAAGTTGTGCCGTATGGCTCATGGTATCTAACCGGGTTTCTAATGGAAAAACCATTGAGCGAATTACGAGATGACCTTAAGCAGCTGGGTTTTGAAAGAAATGAATCAGTGACAGAACCGGAAGATCATGCAGCAGCGTTGTGTGAAGTTGTTTCATTAATGATAACTGACGATACCGATTTAAACGTGCAGAGAAAATTTTTCCAGACCCACATGGTGAACTGGATGGGGCGCTTTTTCAATGATTTGTCAGAGGCTAAGTCTGCTATTTTTTATAAAGCATTAGGACGTTTTGGAGCTGAATTTATCAGCTTCGAGAATAAATATTTTTCCATGCAAAGCTAACCCGGATAATTCATAAATTATGCACAATCTCGCTAGTCTATTGATTCCACAGGAAATATATCTTCAGTCGCCCGTAATCACCGATACGAGACTCCTTCAGATATTTCCCGTGAAATCAATATCCTGCGCGATCTTTACGCAAATTTATGAATTATCCGGGCTAAACAAAGAAAGAATATATTTAAACATAATCACCCTGAGAGGGAGGAGATTTTAGTGAGTAAAATTAAGGTTGAACAGAATCAAATCAGGCTTGATTCGCAAAGACGGGAATTTATTACAAAATCCACTCTTTTGGGTGCAGGTTTAGTTGCCAGTTGTGTGCTACCCGATACGGCGATAGCCACTGGTACAGAGCCAGAGCTAAAACCGGAAACCAGTCAAAAAAAGGGTTATCAATTAACACAACATGTGATTGATTACTATAAATCTGCAGCCAGCTAACAGAGGTGAGTAATGAGTAAATTAATAAAAAAATCGGGCCAGATTAAAAACATCGATTTAAAAGTAAAACCGGTTGCAGATGCTATTAACCGTCGGGCATTCCTGAAAGGTTCCAGTTTGATGGCAGGAGGCGCAGCACTGGCAACTACCATATCGCCGGTTATGATGAAAAAGGCTCAAGCTACATCGACCAGTGGAGCCAATACGCAACAGATTAGAACGATCTGTACTCACTGTTCAGTAGGATGTGGAATAATTGCCGAAGTCCAAAACGGTGTCTGGACAGGGCAGGAGCCTGCTTTCGATCACCCGTTTAATAAAGGTGCGCATTGTGCCAAAGGTGCTGCGATAAGAGAGCACGGTCATGGCGAAAGGAGGCTTAAATATCCTACCAAACTGGTCGATGGTAAATGGAAAAAAGTTTCCTGGGAAACAGCAATTAACGAAATTGGGGACAAATTGCTGGATATACGCAAGACCTCCAGTCCCGATTCCGTTTACTGGCTAGGTTCCGCCAAACACAGCAATGAACAGGCTTACCTGTTTCGTAAAATGGCGGGCATGTGGGGCACTAACAATGTAGATCATCAGGCACGTATCTGTCATTCAACCACGGTTGCTGGTGTAGCAAATACCTGGGGTTACGGTGCCATGACCAACTCCTATAATGATATTCATAATTCCAAAGCAGTGTTGCTGATCGGAGCCAATCCTGCTGAAGCACATCCGGTTGCATTGCAGCATATCTTCAAGGCGAAGGAAGAAAACAATGCACCGATAATAGTTATAGATCCCCGGTTTACCCGTACCGCTGCACATGCAGATCATTATTTGAAAATTCGTCCGGGAACTGACATACCAGTTATTTGGGGGATGTTATATCACATATTCAAAAATGGCTGGGAGGATAAAGAGTTTATTCGTCAGCGAGTTTTTGGCATGGAAGAGATTAGAAAAGAAGTCGCCAAATGGACACCTGATGAAGTTGAACGCATAAGTGGTGTACCGGTGAACCAGGTTTTTGCAGCGGCTAAAGCGATGGCTGATAATCGTCCCGGAACATTCATATGGTGTATGGGCGGAACTCAGCACACCATTGGCAACAATAATACCCGGGCTTACTGTGTATTCCAGCTTGCACTGGGCAATATGGGTGTATCCGGAGGTGGGACTAATATCTTCCGCGGTCACGATAATGTGCAGGGTGCAACAGATCTTGGTGTACTGGCTGATACCCTGCCTGGTTATTACGGTCTTTCTGAAGGTTCATGGAAGCACTGGGCAAGAGTGTGGGACCTGGACTATGAATGGATAAAAGGTCAATTCGACAATGTTGCCTATAGCAAAGATGGCAAGGAATACATCGGTGAGCATGATGAGAAAGATAACGCTTCGCATGTCATGAATACCAAGGGTATACCCGTTTCACGCTGGATTGATGGTGTGCTGGAAGATAAGGACAACATAGCTCAGCGTGAAAACCTTAAGGCAATGATATTCTGGGGGCATGCACCTAACAGTCAGACCCGTGGCGTCGAAATGAAAAATGCCATGGAAAAACTGGACTTACTGGTCATTGTCGATCCTTATCCAACTGCTTCTGCGGTCATGCATGATCGGAAAGATGGAGTATATTTATTACCCGCCGCAACCCAGATGGAAACCTATGGTTCAGTAACCGCTTCAAATCGTTCCATTCAATGGAGAGATAAGGTAATTGATCCACTGTTTGAATCTTTACCCGACCATACCATCATGTACAAACTGGCAAAGAAACTGGGTGTTGCTGATCAGTTGTGCAAGAACATAAAAGTCACCAATGATGAACCACTGGTAGAAGATATTACGCGGGAAATTAATGCCGGTATGTGGACTATCGGTTATACGGGTCAGACTCCTGAACGATTAAAATTGCACCAGAAAAACTGGGGGACTTTTGATTTCACCTCACTACAGGCTGAAGGTGGTGCCGCTGACGGTGATTACTATGGACTGCCATGGCCGTGTTGGGGAACAGGTGATATGAAACACCCGGGAACGCCTAATCTGTATGATCCCTCGAAAACTGTAGCTGAGGGCGGGTTAACATTCAGGGCTCGATTCGGTGTAGAAAAAGATGGTGTCAATTTACTGGCCGAAGGTTCATTCGGAAAAGATTCAGACATTAAAGATGGCTATCCGGAGTTCAGTGGTGAAATGTTGAAAAAACTGGGCTGGTGGGATGATTTGACGGACTCAGAAAAAACTGCAGCCGAGGGTAAAAACTGGAAAACAGATTTGTCTGGTGGCATCCAGCGAGTTGCCATTAAACATGGTTGCTCACCTTATGGAAATGCAAAAGCACGAGCTATAGTATGGACTTTTCCCGATCCCGTGCCCATACACAGGGAACCGCTATATACATCCAGACACGACCTGGTGGAAAAATATCCTACCTATGAAGATCGTAAATCATTCTGGAGATTACCTACCCGTTATCAATCTATTCAGGCAAAAGATTACTCCAAAGAGTTTCCCATTATCCTGACCTCCGGGCGACTGGTTGAATACGAAGGTGGAGGTGATGAAACCCGATCCAATGCCTGGTTAGCCGAATTACAACAGGATATGTTTGTCGAAATGCATCCGCGTGATGCTAACAATGCCGGGGTCAAAGACGGTGATGATGTCTGGGTTGAAGGTGCTGAAAATGCAAAAGTAAAGGTGAAAGCACAGGTTACCCGACGTGTTGCTTCAGGAGTCGCCTTTATGCCATTTCACTTTGCAGGACACTTTCAGGGTAAAGATCTGAAATCAAAGTATCCTGAAGGTTCGGCTCCCTACGTGTTAGGTGAGGCTGCAAATACAGCGATGACCTACGGTTATGACTCAGTGACACAGATGCAGGAATCAAAATGCAGTTTGTGCCGTATTACAAAAGCTTGAGCTTAAGCAGCGAGGATTATAAAAATGGCTAGAATGAAATTTTATTGTGATGCGGAACGTTGTATTGAATGTAACGCCTGTGTAACTGCCTGTAAAAATGAAAATGAAGTTCCCTGGGGGGTAAATCGACGTCGTGTAGTAACGATTAAAGATGGAGAACCCGGTGAGCGTTCATTATCGGTAGCCTGTATGCATTGTTCTGATGCGCCCTGTGCGGCAGTCTGTCCGGTTGACTGTTTTTATACCACTGATAATGGAGTGGTACTGCATGATAAGAATATATGTATTGGTTGTGGTTACTGCTTTTACGCCTGTCCTTTTGGCGCACCACAATTTCCAATGGACGGTGCCTTTGCTTCACGCGGCAAAATGGATAAGTGTACATTTTGTGCAGGTGGCCCGGAAGAAGATAACAGCTCAGCAGAGTTCATTAAATATGGTCGTAATAGACTGGCTGAAGGTAAATTACCCCTGTGTGCCGAAATGTGTGCTACCAAAGCATTGTTAGCAGGTGATGCTGATATGGTTTCTGATATTTATCGTAAACGTATTATTAACCGGGGAGCGAGTGTACTTAACTGGGGTGTGTCTTATAACAATGCCAAATTGAGATCGTAGTAATTTTGCAGTTGGGGACATTAGTCCCGTGATTAGAAGTGGGGCTTCAGCCTCACTTCCTGCAATCGCTAATACCGAGGCGGTTTCTTTTTATTTTGGTATTTAGAAATAAGAAATTTAACCTGGAGTTATAAATACGTGATCAAACCTATTTTCCGCATAAAAATTGAACAGCTTGTGAGACCAGTATTTCTCATTTTATTGTTGTTTGTCATCTTACTTCAGAATAGTCACGCCATTGATACTCCTCAGCAACAGGGAATTTCAATTAAAAATCCCGGTAGCGATCTATGGCGTGAGGTCAGGCAACGAGATACAGCAATTCAGGGAACTACTCAAATCAAGTCTGTAGATAGCAATGTTTTAATTAATCCCCAGGCAGATAGATGGACCAGGTTTAGAGTTGATAAATTAATTAACATTGGATTTATTGTTCTGGGATCTGTAATAGGTGTAATTCTTGTTTTTTTTCTGCTGCGTGGAAGAGTAAAAATTGAAGGAGGGCTGTCAGGTAACATGGTGTTTCGTTTTCATGATTTTGAACGTGTGTTGCACTGGGTGTTAGCACTTGTTTTCCTGTTTCTGGCCCTTACTGGATTCACTTTATTATTCGGACGTACCTTATTTATCCCCATCCTGGGCCATGATATTTTTTCTCTGTTAGCTTCCTCTAGCAAGGAAGGGCACAACCTGTTTGGCCCCATTTTTATGGTATCTCTATTAATGATGTTTATAAGTTTTGTTAAAAGGAATATTTACGAAAAAGGTGATTTAACCTGGTTACTAAGAGGCGGAGGTATGATAGGTAAGTCTCATGTGACTGGAGGCTTTTTTAACATGGGTGAAAAAAGCTGGTACTGGTTGGTTATTTTAATTGGCTTTGCTATATCGGCGACTGGACTTATTTTATTATTCCCCAGTTTTGGACAGGGACGAATTATTATGGAACTGTCTCATGTCATCCATGTGTTTGGCGCTATTATCTTAATTACTGTCTCTTTCGGTCATATGTACCTGGGTACATTAGGTACAGAAGGGACGGGGGAAAGTATGAAAACCGGTTATGTCGATATTAAATGGGCCGAAGCGCATCATGATCGTTGGGCAAAACATTGTCATGATAATAATTTGGTCATAACTGCCGATGAATATGCCAGGTTACAGGGAAAAGGCAAAGTTGGTTATGAGCCGGTCTCAACTACAGCTGGGGAGAGTGGCAAATGATCGATCCAATAATTGGAGATTTTATTGATGGGTTACTGTGGACTTTCTCAGTCAGCGTTTTTAGTGTTGGAGTGACCTGGAAATTAGCCGTAATAATATTTTCGAAGAGACAAACCGACCTGTCGGTTGCAAGAGACTCAGCGCTAGCGGGTGCGGTAAAAACCGTATTTAGTCGATTCATTGCCGATAAAGGCACTGCACCTCACATAAAGTTGCACATAATAGCTGGTTATATGTTCCATCTTGGGTTATTTGCCCTATTATTATTTGCTGCTCCACATATTAGCTTTCTGGATGAATATTTACTCGGCTTTAGCTGGCCGGCTTTGCCACACTGGGCTTTTATTCTGGCCGCTGAAATTGCCTTTTTAGGATTATTGATGTTGTGGTTACATCGTATGCTAAGCAGGGTCTCCCGCTTAATTTCTACAGTTGATGATCATGTTGCTTCAATATTAACTTTTGTAGTGATGTTAACAGGCTGTCTGGCATTAATGGAATCGTTCAATGAGTTACGGTTACTCCACCGTTTTTGTGTGGAACTGTTATTGATCTATTTTCCGTTTAGTTCATTAATGCATGCCTTTACCTTTATACCCAGTAGAGCATTTACCGGTGCCTGGTTCGGTCGTCGCGGTATCAATTCATAGCAATAAAAGGGGACTAAGATGAGTGAAAAGCTGGAACGTGGATTACAGATGCTGCGAAGCCAGGTGGATTCTAAAGTTAAATCTTTTTTTTCCAGTTGCGTACATTGCGGAATATGTGCCGAATCCTGCCTTTTTTATACAGAAACGGGGGACCCTCGCTATACGCCAATTTATAAAACAGAACCGCTACGCAAGGTATGGAAAGAGGAATACACCTTCTGGGGGAAACTGAGTAAAAGTCTCGGGTTGACTAAATCTCTTACCGAACAGGATCTGGCTGACTGGGAAAAGCTGGTTTATGACGGCTGTACCCTATGTGGTCGTTGCAGCATGGTTTGTCCACTGGGGATCGATATTGCGTACATTATCCAGAAAGTAAAACAGGGTTTAGCAGCCTCCGGTTACTCACCCATTGATCTGGTGATGGCTACTAAACGGGCAGTTGAAATTGGCAGTCCGATGGGGATTAAGCTACCCGCTTTAAAAGCACAGATTAAGCACGTTGAGGCAGATATTGGTTTACCAGTACCGATGGATGTAGAGGGAGCGGATTACATGGCGCTTTTATCATCAATGGAAATCATTAATTTTCCTGAATACCTGGAATCGCTTACCCGTATATTTCATCAGGCGGGTGTAAGCTGGACGCTTTGTTCAGATGCCTTTGAAGCGACAAACTCAGGGCTTCAAATCGGTGATAATGCAGTTGCAGCACAACTCGTTGAAAGGGTGGTGGCAGGAGCCGAGAAACTTAAGGTTAAAACCGTAATCAGTCCTGAGTGCGGTCATGCATATGCGGCTATTCGCTGGAATGGTCCAAATTATATCGGTAGAGCTTATTCCTTTAAGGTTATACATATACTGGAGTTGCTGGATGAACTAAGACAAAGCGGAAAATTAAAAACTAAAGGTAAGGATGATACCCGGTTAACCTTTCATGATCCCTGTCAAATTGTTAGAAGAGGGGGAGTAGAAGCTCAACCACATCAATTACTGCAGTCAGTCGCTGGGAATTTTGTAGAAATGACGGAACACGGTCACATGAACTGGTGTTGTGGTGGTGGCGGCGGCGTCAGTTCAATAGAGCGTGCCGAAGATTTACGAGTAAAGGTATTTAACCGTAAAAAATCTCAACTGGAAGGGTTAAAAGTAGAAAAAATAGTAACAGC